>Ga0207052_10034_pt1 | contig 47178 bp, 43 predicted proteins | sample Alteio_BWMinCont_62_FD_153294 | JGI IMG/M metagenome (GOLD analysis project Ga0207052, IMG submission 153294) | Enriched cells from forest soil in Barre Woods Harvard Forest LTER site, Petersham, Massachusetts, United States -... | ecosystem: Environmental > Terrestrial > Soil > Temperate forest >...
CAAACGCTGTTGAAAGTTGTCACGTCAGAAGCAGGCGCGTCTGTGTATTCTGCCTCAGAATTGGCTGCAAAAGAGTTCCCAGATTTAGATGTCTCCTTAAGGGGGGCCGTCTCCATTGCAAGGAGAGTACAAGATCCTTTAGCAGAGCTCGTTAAAATTGAGCCTAAAGCCATTGGGGTCGGCCAATACCAACATGATGTCAATCAAACTAAATTAGCGCGCTCTTTAGATAACGTAGTTGAAGATGCCGTGAATGCCGTTGGCGTAGATGTCAATATGGCCTCTGTCCCCCTTTTAACCCATGTCGCTGGGTTAAATCAACAAATTGCTCAAAATATTGTGGCTTTTCGCGATAAAAATGGTCATTTTCCGGATCGATTAGCGCTGAAAGCTGTCTCTCGCTTAGGAGATAAAGCCTTTGAACAAGCAGCAGGGTTTTTAAGAATAGCGAATGGGTCAAATACCCTAGACACTTCTGGCGTGCACCCTGAAGCTTATGGGATTGTTGAAAATATCTTAAAAAAAACTTCACGAACTATTACGGATATAATAGGCAACAATGAATTTTTACGCGCATTACATCCACAAGATTATGTCACCGATAAATTTGGGCTTCCGACTGTTCAAGATATACTCAAAGAACTAGAAAAGCCCGGTCGAGATCCGCGTGCAAGTTTTAAAACGGCTCAATTTAAAGAGGGCGTTGAAAACATGAGTGATCTCAAAGAAGGGATGATTTTAGAAGGCGTCGTCACAAATGTGGCCAATTTTGGTGCATTTGTAGACATTGGCGTTCATCAAGACGGACTGGTGCATATTTCTGCTTTATCCCATGAATTTGTAAAAGATCCCCGTAGCGTTGTTAAAACTGGACAAATTGTTAAGGTAAAAGTACTGGAGATTGATAAAGCGCGAAAGCGCATCAGTCTTACCATGCGATTAGAAGAAAGAGCCAATCCACCCCTTAAAAATCCAACGCATGCGAAACCGAAAAAACCTGCGCAGGTTGCATTGCCTTCTGGATTGGGCTTAGCGTTAGAAGCTGCCTTGAAAAAGGGGAAAAATTCCTAGTGGGGTTGATATATAAAATAGCCTTACCCCTTCCTTTAAGACGGCTATTTGATTATCTGCCCCCACCAGAATCAACGCATCCTCTTTCAAGGGGGATGCGTGTCAAGGTGCCCTTTGGTAAACGTGAACTTATTGGAATTATATTAGGATACAGTGATACCCCTAGCGTGCCTGCCCTGCAACTGAAAACGATTAGCGAGATCGTTGATAATGAAGCCTTTTTTCCGACGAGTTTATGTGATTTTATCGAAAAAGTGGCGCAATATTATCATTGCCCGATAGGAGAAGCCGCATTTACCGGGACCCCATTAGCCATCAGGCAAGGTAAATCTTGTGTTAAGCCCATCCCCCACTCTCCACTTATTTTTCAACCCTCACCCTTAGCGTTAAATGATCATCAAGCAACAGCACTACAGGCTATTTGTGAGAAAAGCGATTTTTCGACTTTTTTACTTGATGGGATCACAGGTTCCGGAAAAACCGAAGTTTATTTACAAGCAACAGAATTTTTTTTAAAACAAAACAAACAAATCCTCATTTTGGTGCCAGAAATTTCTCTCACAGGACAAACGCTGGAACGTTTTATCCATCGTTTCGGTGAAGGCATGATGCTCTATCATTCTCGCCTTTCTCCGAAAAAACGTCATGAAACCTGGTTAAAAATAAGAGAAAATCAAGCTGCTGTGATCATTGGCACCCGATCAGCACTTTTTTTACCTTTTATCAATTTAGGACTCATTGTCATATATGAAGAGCATGATGCCGCCTTCAAACAGCAAGAGGGGGTGCGATATTCCGCACGAGATAGTGGTATTTTACGTGGCAAAATGATGAACTGTCCCGTCGTATTAGGCTCTGCCACACCGTCTTTTGAGACCTTATTTAACGTAAAAATTGCAAAATATCATTCTCTTTCTTTACCAAAACGTGCCACTAATATTCAACTCCCTGAAGTCACTCTACTAGATGTTCGCCATAAGAAATTAATGGGTGGCTTAAGTACCCCCCTGTTAAAAAGTATTGAGGAACACTGTCAGCACGGCCAAGTATTGCTATTTATTAATCGACGTGGTTTTTCTCCTACTTTTATGTGTTACGCTTGTCATTGGATGGCCCGTTGCAAACATTGTGATGCACGTTTAACGTATCACCCCCAAAAAAATGCTTTACTTTGTCACCATTGTGGCTATCAAAGTCGCGTTCCCCAAGGGTGCCCTGATTGCCAAGCTGCCGAGCTGCATCCTGTCGGTCAAGGCACACAGCGAATCGAAAGTGTGCTGCAAGAACGATTTCCTGCATTAAAGATGATCCGTATTGATTCTGATGCCACACGCAAAAAAGGGGAACTCGAAAAACGACTTCAAGCAGCGCGTAATAATGAAGCGCCTTTGCTCATCGGCACGCAAATGTTAGCCAAAGGTCATCATTTCCCTCACCTCTCTTTAGTCGCTATTGTCGATGCAGATGGGGGTTTATTTAGTGTAGATTTTAGAGCAGTCGAACGCATGGCACAATTAATTATACAGGTGGCAGGACGCGCCGGAAGAGTGCATCAAGCCGGAAAAGTGTTAATACAATCTTTTTATCCGGAACATCCTTTGCTCAAAATGATATTGCAACAAGATTACGGAAAATTTGCCGAAAAGCTTTTACTCGATCGTCAGCAATGCTCACTACCCCCCTATTCCCATCTTGCTTTAGTGCGAGCTTATGCCAAAGATCAACCTCTTCCACAGCAGTTACTAGAAGAAGCCCGTGTTGCATTAAGTGCTTCTCATCATGCGATCAGCATTTTAGGACCCGTCAGTGCTCCCATGCTAAAACGACAAGGAAAGTATCACTATCAATTATTGCTACAGTCTCCACATCGCAAATGCTTACACTCAGCATTAAGTTATTTAACAAGTTTTCTTGAGACATCTAAATTGAGTAAACGGGTTCGTTGGTCTTTAGATGTAGATCCCTTAGAAATGTTTTAGAATTGTAATATATTAAAAGAAGAATCACCTATACTGGCTTACCATGACCAAAGATTATGCAAAGAAACGCCGCATTTCAACCAGTGCCAAATTGCGCACACGGCCTCACCATGCTTCTTATTCCCAAGAACAAGAAGGACAACCTGCCTGGATTTGGATGATGACAGGGCTCTTCGTGGGCCTCACTCTCTCTGCAATCCTGTATTGGAAATTTCATCAGCCTAATAAAACACGTCCTACGATATCGCTTGAAATGCAAGATGACACCAAAACGGCATCATCCAATCTCGCGGCAAAAGAATCAAAATCTTCTCGTTTTGACTTTTATACGATGCTACCGACAACGCTCGTTGAGGGCCCTGAATTTACGCAAGAACCTTCTGCAGCCAAAACCGAGACGCTTGCACAAGTCGCCTCTCTCCCTGTTTCAAGTCCGGTGGTTTCAAATCCCGTCGCTAAAAACCCACAAGAGACCTTTGTTATTCAAGCTGGTTCTTTTCGCATGCTTAGCCAAGCAGAAGCTTTAAAAGCCCAACTTGCTTTATCGGGGATTCAAGCTAGTATCCAAACTGTCAGGATTGAAGGAAAAGATCTGCGCTACCGCGTCAATGTGGGCCCCTTTCAGAATCGGGATCAAGCGCTGACAAAACAAAAAAATATTGAGCAAGCCCACAGACTGCATAGTTTCGTCGTCAAAAGCCACGTATAATGTCAATTTGCTTACCTGTTAGAAGGAGAGTCCCTTGGACCAATTTAGAGGCACTACTATTGTTGTCGTTAGGAAAGGAAACAAAGTAGCGATAGGAGGGGATGGTCAGGTTTCCTTTGGAAATACGATCTTAAAAGGCAATGCCAAAAAGATCCGCCGTCTCTACAATGATCAAGTTCTTGCTGGGTTTGCCGGTGGCACAGCAGATGCATTTACATTATTTGAACGTTTTGAGGCAAAATTAGATCTCTATCATGGGCACATTGTCCGAGCCGCCGTAGAATTGGCAAAAGATTGGCGAACCGATCGCATATTACGCCGTCTAGAGGCTATGCTGGCCGTTGCAGATAAAGAATCCTCTCTGATTATAACGGGCAATGGCGATGTCATTGAGCCGGAAAAAGGGTTGATAGCCATAGGTTCAGGCGGGCCCTTTGCACAATCTGCGGCAACGGCCTTAATTGAAAATACGCCGTTAGATGCTTATCAAATCGTTGAAAAAGCATTGAAAATCGCTGCCGATATTTGCGTATATACCAATCATCATCTTACTATTGAAGAGTTAAATAAAGCATGAGTACTTCTGTAATGACCCCTCGGGAAATTGTCCACGAATTAAACAATCATATTATTGGTCAACATGCGGCTAAAAAAGCCGTTGCCATTGCCTTACGTAATCGCTATCGTCGTATCCGCGTAGATCAAGCGTTACGAAATGAAATTACCCCCAAAAATATCTTAATGATTGGTCCCACTGGCGTAGGCAAAACTGAAATTGCACGGCGCTTAGCCAAACTTGCCAACGCCCCTTTTCTGAAAGTTGAAGCCACCAAATTTACTGAAGTAGGTTATGTGGGACGAGATGTCGAATCTATCATCAGAGATTTAGCCGACATTGCCTACAAAATGACCAGAGAAGAAGCTGTCAGCAAGGTTAAAGCCCGTGCTGAAATTGCTGCACTTGAACGAGTATTAGATATATTAGTCCCAAAAAGTGGTTTTAAGCACGCTCCGCTAGAAGAAGAGGCACCCCCACAAGACAGTAATGCCCGTAGTACTTTTCGAGAAAAAGTACTTTCTCATCAATTAGATGAACAAGAAATAGAACTAGAAGTCTCGGTGTCAACACTAGGAGTTGAAATCATGGCCCCTCCTGGTATGGAAGAGATGACCAGTCAATTGCAAGGCATGTTTCAAAATCTTTCTGGCAGTCGCACCAAAACACGTAAAATGCGCGTTAAAGAGGCGCTTAAGATTTTAAGTGAAGAAGAAGCGACCAAACTAGTCAATGATGATGAGATTAAAATACAAGCCGTAGAAAAATTAGAGCAACATGGGATTGTCTTTTTAGATGAAATTGATAAAGTCGCCCAACGCTCGCAACATTCAGGTCCAGACGTTTCACGTGAAGGGGTACAACGCGATCTTTTACCTTTAGTGGAGGGTTGTACCGTTTCAACTAAATACGGCATGATTAAAACCGATCATATTTTATTCATCGCCAGCGGTGCTTTTCATATCGCAAAGCCTTCTGATTTAATCCCTGAGTTGCAAGGCCGTTTACCCATTCGTGTTGAGTTAGATGCACTACGAACGGAAGATTTAGTGCGTATTTTAACCGAACCCTACGCCTCTTTGACTGATCAATATAAAGCTTTACTCGCCACCGAAGGCGTGACGCTTGCTTTTGAAAAAGAAGCCATAGAGTGTATTGCGCAATTTGCCGCAGACGTCAATGAAAGTACAGAAAATATCGGTGCGCGTCGCTTACATACGGTGATGGAACGTTTACTAGAAGATATTTCTTTTGAAGCAGGCGAAAAAGCCCTCTCTATTAGTATCAATCGAGAGTACGTGAATGAAAAGCTCAAAGATTTAGTAGAAGACAGAGATTTAAGTCAATTTATTTTATGACAACCCATTTTGGTTTCAAAAAAGTTCCTGTCAACGAAAAACATAAGTTAGTAGAGGGCGTTTTTGACTCTGTGGCGAATCGCTACGATCTGATGAATGATCTCATGAGTTTTGGCATTCATCGCCTTTGGAAACGCCATGCCATCTCTTGTTGCCAAATCCTACCCAATCAAAAAATATTGGATTTAGCAGGCGGCACTGGCGATCTCACGCGGTTAATGGTGAAAAAAGTCGGCTCATGCGGCCAGATCATTTTATGTGATATCAATGCAGCGATGCTCTCGGTGGGAAGAAATAGATTACTCGATGAGGGCATTTTTGAAAATGTCAATACAGTCCAAGCCAATGGAGAAGCGCTCCCCTTTGAAGAGAATTGTTTTGATCGCGTCATCATTAGCTTTGGATTACGGAATATTACCCATAAAGATAAAGCGCTCGCGAGTATCTATCGTGTTCTCAAGCCCGGTGGGCGTTTAGTCATATTAGAATTTTCTCATCCTACGTCTCATGTACTCTCACAACTTTATGATACTTATTCTTTTAAGGTATTACCGCTTTTAGGAAAATACTTTGCTAATGATAGCGAAAGTTATCGTTATTTGGCAGAATCTATTCGTATGCATCCCTCACAGGAAAGTTTAAAGGCGCTTGTTTTATCTGCTGGATTTGAACGTTGCGAGGTTCAAAATTTAAGCGGCGGGATAGTGGCTATTCATAAAGGGATCAAATATTAATGCCTTTTTGGTTTATCAATGCGTTAACGAATACCCTGATTGCCATTATCACGCGTTTAGATGAAAAGGCCTGGACGCCTTTAATCCCACATGAAAATAAAATTGTGTGCCTGGATATCGCGCCAATTGGAAAGCTCTATTTTAAAATAAATAAGGGTCTAAAGAGCATCCCCCTTTCTGACGCTGAATCAGTAAATACCACCATTTCAGGCACGCTGACTGCATTTAGCACGCAGCGAGGCCTTCATATCAAAGGGGATCTCGACTGTGCAAAAGCCGTTTACGATGCTGCCAAAGGGTTAGATTTGGATTTTGAAGGAGAGCTTGCGAAAATCTTAGGCGGTTCGCTGGCCCATTTTTTATGCCAAGGGGTTCATCATGGGCATGCCTCCTTACGCCAAGTGTGGGAAGCACGTACCGAAGATTTGGGGGCCTACTTACAAGACGAAGCCAAGTGTCTTATCTCCACACCAGAAAGTGAAGATTTTTTTTCTGATATTGATACTTTACGTCATGATGTATCACGTTTTGAAGCGAGACTGCATCTACTAAAGCAACGCTTACAAAACAAGGAAGTTTAATATGTTCGGCAAATTTTTTCGTCTTATGCATATCAATATTATATTACTCAAATACGGATTAGACAGAATCCTCTGGACGACGCCGCTTTTTCGTCCATTCTTTTTTCTAATTATTTTTTTTCCTTGGCGCTGGTTTAGAAAATCTGATGCGCCAAATGGGGAGTCTATACGTTGCGCATTAGAAGAGCTTGGCCCTATCTTTGTTAAATTTGGCCAACTCTTATCAACACGTCGTGATTTATTGCCGGATGAGATATCAGATGAATTAGCCAAATTACAAGATAGTGTTCCCCCTTTTAAAGGGGAAATTGCGCAAAAAATAATTGAAAAAACCTTGCAACAGTCTGTTGCATCCCTTTTCTTAGATTTTAATATTATGCCGCTTGCTTCTGCTTCCATTGCGCAAGTCCATGCTGCCACGTTGCAAGATGGTACTCCTGTTGTGGTCAAAGTGCTACGCCCTAACATCGCTCGTCAAATTAAGCGTGACGTGGATCTCATGCGCCTCTTTGCAAAGCTTATCCATCGAACCCTTCCTAAGATGCGGCGTTTTCGTCCAGTTGAGGTGGTAGAAGAAATTAATCGCACCCTCATGGACGAGTTAGATTTACTCCGAGAAGCGGCGAACGCTTCTCAATTGCGACGTAATTTCACTGACAGCCAATCTTTATATGTGCCGCAAGTGTTTTGGCCTCTTACCCGCAGTAATATTCTGATTATTGAACGCATTCACGGTATCCCGATCTCTAATATTAGCGCTTTAAAAGCCAACCAAGTTGATCTCAAACGCTTAGCAGAAAAAGGCGTCGAAATCTTTTTTACCCAAGTTTTTAGGGATTGTTTTTTTCATGCCGATATGCACCCCGGCAACATTTTTGTGACGACAGAAGATCCTGAAAATGCCCGTTACATTGCCATCGATTTTGGCATTATGGGAACACTGGGCCCTGAAGATCAACGCTACCTTGGCGAAAACTTTTTAGCTTTTTTTAAACGGGATTACCGTCGCGTTGCAGAGCTTCATGTCCAATCTGGCTGGGTCCCTCCTAACACGCCACTTAATGCGTTTGAATCTGCAATCCGAACCGTGTGTGAGCCGATTTTTGAAAGACCTTTATATGATATTTCTTTTGGCCAAACTTTATTGCGATTATTTCAAACCGCAAGACGCTTTGATATGGAAGTCCAACCTCAATTATTATTATTGCAAAAAACCTTATTAAATATAGAAGGATTGGGGCGTCAACTGTATCCAGAATTAGATCTCTGGCAAACCGCTAAACCCTATTTAGAAAAATGGATGAAAGAGCAATATGGATTTAAGGCTTTCTTTAAAAAATTTGGAGATAAATTGCCGTTATGGAGCGACAAATTACCTGAATTACCCGAAGCTATCTATGATGTTGCCCGTTTTTGGCAGCACGAGACTCATCGCTTAAGCTATCAAGCCTCTTCTCTGTCTGATTTTACTAAACCTCTTTCTAAAGAAAAAAAGCGCTTCACATTTTCTCGACAGCTATTGGGTGCAACGCTTATTTTGTGTGCAACGCTAATTGCCATTTCTAGTCCCTTGCGGCACTTAATCCATCAATATGATATTTGGATTGTGAGTATTGGGGTAGGCGTGGGGCTTTTTTGTATTTTTAAAAATTAATCCAAAGTTCGAGTCCAAAATAAACAAATGTTGATTTTCGTCTCCAAAAACTCTAAAAAGCATGCATTAGGGACGCCCCTGTATTTTTACAGCGCAATGTTAAACGTTTTTTGAATTAGAGTATGTATTATGGCAATCGCACTCAATATGTGTTTGATTTTAAAGAATTCTGAGAATTTATGTCAGATATTGGTTGGAATTGTGTAGGGGCGGGTCTCTGTGCCCGCCCTCTAAAAAATCAGCACATTTTAAAAAAGGGCCGGCACCGAGACCGGCCCCTACATAAACATTTCATGAAAAATTACGACTATTTGAGTGCAATTGCCATGGAGTATGTATCAGGACATAAAGGTGACCGTCATGATAGTCAAGTTGCAGATTCATTATTAGGTATTTTAAATGGATTAGCTGGAGCTTATACCACTCAGCCATTGAAACTTTCGGCAATTAAACTGTTGGCTCAATAAATAAATTTGCTGATGTAGGGGCGCATCCTGTATGCGCCCATATTAAATCCGATATAAAATTTGCAAGAGCTCAGGGATCCTATATGCATTAAATAATGAATTTGTTATTATTTTGGAATTTTAAGGCAAAAGGAATCGCCTATGTCGTTTGAACCCTCTATTCATGATCGCCAGTCTATCCGACTAGCACAATATGATTACAGTCAACCTGGCTCATATTTTATCACCATATGTACTCAAGAAAGAATTTGTTTTTTTGGTGATGTAATAGATAAAGAAATGTACTTTAATGAAGGCGGTTTAGCTATTAATAAAGATTGGCATGAATTACCAAATGCATTTTCTTCAATATCAATCGATTCTTTTATAATAATGCCGAACCATCTGCATGGCATTATTAATATTAATCATGAGGGCGGAAAATCCATTAATCACATTATTAAATATTTTAAGGCAATAAGTACTTATCATTACAGTCTGGGGTAAAACAATTAAATTGGAAATCTTATCCAGGAAAATTATGGCAACGTAACTATTATGAACATATTGTACGTTCGGAGGATAGCTTGTATGAGATCCGAGAATATATTTTAAATAACCCTATTGAATGGCATTTAGATAAGGATAACCCTGGTAATTTTTAGGATTTTATATGGGCGCATACGGGATGCGCCCCTACACATGCACATGCACATGCACATGCACACACATCCAGCGATATTTAGGAAAAATAATGAATAAAAGTATTTTAAAAACAATTCATGAATCAGTAAAGGGCTTACATGATATTGGTCTCGTTGATGCAACTACCATGCGGAAATTTGATGCCCAATGCTTAGAGCCTGCAGAAAAATTGTCAAAATTGCAAATCAAAAAGATTCGCCTTAAAGTGAAGGCTAGTCAACCTGTATTTGCTGAATATTTAAATGTAAGCCCCGCTACTGTTAAAAAATGGGAATCTGGGGAAAAACATCCTAATGGTGCTTCTTTGCGATTGCTCCAATTGGTCAAACATGATGGATTGAACGTATTTAAAAATATTCAATCGGGATAGATGTCGAATTGATTTTAAAAAACAATTTCATTTCACGACGGTAGCGATGGCTTTTACTCTAGCTTTAAACAAAGCGGCTTTAATCTCCTGCCCACCGGGATTGTTTAATTGACTGATAACATCTTGCACCTTAACGCTTTGCGCCGCATTAAGCACTTTTAACGCCATCGCCTTTGGCTTAAATTCTGCCGTTTCATAGCCAGGGCGCCCTCTAAAATCTGCCTCGCAAGCCAATAAAAATTGTAAAAATCTTGTCGGTTTTCGTAAGGCATCGCATTTTTCAAGAAACAACAGCAATTTTTCTGGGCTTTCTTTTACTATTTTGTAATTTTCGCCATGATATCTTGCGACTAAATAAGCTAAAGATTCATAATCATTAGGAACGCGTAATCTTTTACAAATTGCTTTAACTAGCGACGCCCCTTTTTCTTCATGCCCTGGATGATGAGGTAAACATTCTACCGGGGTAAGCCCTTTGCCCACGTCGTGACAAAGCGCCGCAAATCTTACGATAGAATCGGCACTCAGCTTACAAGCCTCCCCCAATACCAGTTCAATATGAATTCCCGTATCTTTTTCAGGATGATGTTCGAGTGCTTGTGGGACACCATACAGCCTGTCTATTTCTGGCAAAATAATTTTTAAGGCGCCAGATTGTCGCAAGACTTGAATAAATGCCACGGGAGAGGCTTCGGCCAATGCCCGGCTCATTTCTTTCCAGACGCGTTCAGGGACTAAATGATCTAATTCTCCCGTTTCACCCATCTCTTTCATCAGTGCCAATGTTTCCGGCGCCACGGTAAAACCAAGCGACGCAAAACGTGCTGCAAAACGCGCTATTCTTAACACCCTTACGGGATCTTCGACAAAAGCATCCGAAACATGCCTTAAGACTTTTTGTTTGAGCGTGCGCCGCCCATCAAAGGGATCAATAATTTCGCCCTCTGGCGATTTGGCGATGGCATTAATCGTTAAATCTCGTCGCTTTAAGTCTTCTTCTAGCGTGACTTCTTTTGAGGTATCAAAACTAAAACCATGGTATCCGCCGGCTATTTTGCGCTCGATGCGCGCTAAGGCATATTCTTCTTTAGTGTCAGGATGTAAGAAAACCGGGAAAAATTTACCGACGGGAATAAAGCCCTCTGCTAACATCTCGTCAGGAGTTGCACCGACAACCACCCAATCACGCTCCTTGACTTCTAATCCTAGTAATTCATCGCGTACCGCGCCGCCCACTAAATAAATTTTCATGCTTCACCTACTTCTACCAGATGAAACACCACTTCCCCAGCGGTGCTTTGCTTTAGGATCTGCCAGGAGTCGGGAAGTTTTTTGGCTGTTAAGGGTTTAGGTGCTTCGATATAAATCAGCGTATTGGGTTTCACAAATCCCCCTTCTGATAATAAAGTAAAGCATTTTGGCAAGAGATCTGCCGCAAAAGGAGGATCTAAAAAAATCACGTCAAAAGCCTCAAGATGGAAATGTTGTCGTAACCAACGCAGACCATCACCGAGCACAATCTCACAAGCGTTTAAAGCCTCTAAACTCGCCGCAGATTGATGGATGGCTTTGACAACGGAAACATATTTCTCAACAAAAGTAACCGATTTTGCCCCACGAGAAAGAGCTTCAAAACCCAGCGCCCCAGAACCTGCGAACAAATCGAGGCAACGTGCATTCTGAATGCGCCCTGTTAACCAATTAAAGACCGTTTCACGCACCCTGTCGGGTGTGGGTCGTAATCCAGGATGCGCAATAACTTTGATTTGACGGGATCGCCATTTACCGCCGATAATTCGAATGATCCCCGTCACAGCTACCCTTCTTTGCCCCCTACGGTGACAATAACCAGATGTTCAGGGTTAATTCGTTTGGCAAATGCCTGCTGAATATCTTTTATCGTTAATTTTTCGACAGAGGCTTTAAATTGATTAAAGTAATCTAGCGGTAATTCATAAAACCCTAATTTCGCAACTTGATTCGTTATCGCTTCATTGCTATCGAAATGCAGCGCAAACCCCCCTAGCAAGTTTTTCTTCGCTTGCAGGAGCTCTTCTTCTGTTGGCCCTTGTTTAACAAAATCGGTTAGTATTGTTTCTATTAATCCTTGAGATTTAGCAGCTTGGCTATTTCTGGTTTGACAGCCCAACACAAAAGGTCCTTGCTCACGCATCGGCATAAAATAACTATAAACTGAATAGGCTAAACCCTGTTGGTTACGCACAATGTTAAAGAGTCGCGTTACCGAGCCATTACCCCCTAAAATGTGGTTCCCCACTAATAGGGCGTAATAATCAGGATCGTTATATTTCACCCCAGGCATCCCCATTAAAATGTGGGTTTGCTCCGAGGGAAAAACCACATTCTTAACCGTTTTTTGCTGAATTTGGGCAACTTGTGGCAATGCCGGAGGCTTTTGTCCTTCGGGTAAATGATTCGTGAGTCCTTGCGCTATTGCATCGGCATCTTCTGCCTTAACATCCCCCACAATAACAACCGTCGCATTTTTAGCCACGTAGTATTTTTGATAAAATGCTTTAATCTCAGCTAACGTTAAAGCATTGATCGAAGCCTCATCTCCCAACACCCAATTTGAATAGGGTTGATTGGGATAAAGGAGTGAGTAAAAAAGTCGGCTAGCAACCTGCTGAGGTTTTTGTGCTTGCTGTTTTAAGGCGCTCAGCGCATTCATTTTTTCACGATTAAAGCCTGATTCAGGAAAATTTGGATGCGTCAATATTTCCTGTAAAGTTTCAAAAGCATAGCGCAATGGCTTTATGTCAGATAGACTGCGAAGACGAACGACAGCCATGTCGCGCTCAACTTGCGCAGAATATTGCGCCCCCACGCTATCAAAACGTCGCGCGATTTCATCTGCATTCCACTCTTTAGTCCCATCGCTTAACAACGCATTAGTCAAATAAGCGGTGCCACCTTGCTTCGCTTCAACAGAGGCACCCGCATTAAATAACACTTCAATATCCACCATGGGTAAGGTAGGAACCTGCACAAAATACACGTTTGCTCCTTTGGCTGTTACCCAATGCTGAATGTCCAACACACCTTTAACTGATCGATAGGACTTCAATTTTTCTGGAGAGGGTCCTTTTAGTCCCAACATTTTCTTAAACTCCACTTGTTTAACAATTTGCTCTGGTAATGATCCTTGCTGTATTTTTGTGAAAATAAAAATGCCAACCAGGGCAATAAAAAAAATAACTAGCCATCGTATCGTGGTTTTTTTAAGCTTCATGAGGCACAAGCTCCGCAACCGTCATCTGTGTTGGAAGGAAATATTTTTGTGCAACCTGCTGAATATCCGCGGCTGTCACGGCTTGTATTTTCTCTCTAAAAGTGTCTGCGACTTTCCATGACAATCCTACCGTTTCTAGAATCCCTAAAAGAATGGCTTGGCTTGACATAGAGTCTTTTTCAAAGACCTCTTGCGCAAGTAACTGATTTTTGGTTTTTTGTAGCTCTTCTTCGGCAACCGACTCTTCTTTAAGACGGGTTATTTGCGCCATCAGTTTTTCTTCTAATTCTTTTATGGTGTGCTTTTGGGCCGGGATCCCCGTTAGGATAAATTGCGTGGGAAAAGCTTTAAATAGATCATAATTCGTGTTCACTTTTGCGGCAATTTGTGCGCCCCGAACAAGATCTCGATTCATTCTGGCACTTTCTCCGCCCGTTAGTAAAGCGTCAATTACCACGAGTGCATAGGCTTCTTTCTCATTTTCCGCTGTCTTTAAAGAGGGGACATCAAACCCCCAAATAGCGTAGGGTAATTTTGCAGGGAGATTAACGGTGATTCGCTTTTCTCCTAGTGGCTTTAAGGGCACAAAAGGTTTGACCTCTGGTGTAGCACGGGAGGCAATAGCACCAAAATATTTTTCTACCAACTCAAAGACCGCGCTCGCCTTCACATCTCCCACAACAATAATCGTGGCATTATTCGGGACATACCAACTTTGGTACCATTTACGCAGATCGTCCACCGTCATGTGATCTAAATCGTTTTGCCATCCAATAACAGGGTGATGATAAGGACCTGTGTCATGCGCCACAGCCATAAACCGCTCCCATGTCAGGCTCTGCGGATTATCATCTGTGCGTAATCGCCTTTCTTCAATAACCACTTGGATTTCTTTATCAAACGCTTCTTTAGAAAGCGTTAGATTTTGCATTCTGTCAGCTTCTAATTCAAAGCTTATGGGTAAATTAGTCGCATCCAACTCTTCGTAATAGGCTGTAAAATCATCAGAGGTAAAAGCGTTATTATTACCACCATATTCTGAAATTAACATGGCAAAACCATCACCCGGGAGCTTTGGCGTGCCTTGAAACATCATGTGTTCAAGGGCATGCGAAATACCCGTGATACCCATGGGTTCTTTTCCTGAACCCACCTTATACCAAATTTGTGCCACCACGACCGGGGCACGGTGATCTTCTCTCACAACGATCCTTAAACCATTGTTTAAGAGGTGTTCTAGCGTGATGGGTTGTTCCATACAAAAACCTTTTACTGAGCCCAGTACGATTAAAAAAAGTAAGTTAGCAAGTTTTTTTATCATAAATACTTTACCTATTCCCCACTGATGGTAGGATACCTTATTTTATTCTATTAGGCAGGACTATGCTGAATTTCTTTCGACGTAAAAAAGGGGATGGCAGCTCCCCAACAGAACCTGCAGAAAAAGTTGACAAACAAACTCAAGATCCAGCTTCATCCTGGTTTGGCCGCTTAAAAGCCTCCTTAGTTCGCACGCGCACGACCTTTAAAGAAGGTATTGCGACGCTTTTTCTAGGTAAAAAAGAAATTGATGCAGATTTACTCACCTCGCTAGAGACCCACTTATTGCTTGCGGATGTGGGAGTTGAGGCCACCAAAAATATTATTCAAACACTCACACTCGGCATCTCTCGCAAAGAAATTAACGATCCCAATGCTGTCTACCAGGCACTGAAACAAACTTTGATGCAAATTTTGAGCCCTTGCGAACAACCCCTGCCACTCACCTTACCACACCATCCCTTTGTGATCTTGATGATAGGCGTCAATGGTGCAGGCAAAACCACTACCATTGGAAAATTAGCGAAGGCTTTCCAAGCCCAAGGCCGCTCTGTGATGCTAGGGGCAGGCGATACTTTCCGAGCAGCAGCCGTCGAGCAACTCCAAATCTGGGGAGAACGTAATCAAGTCCCAGTTGTTGCACAGCAGTCTGGCGCCGATAGCGCCTCTGTGCTATTTGATGCTTTTCAATCTGCCACTGCCAAGAAAATAGATGTCCTTATCTGCGATACCGCTGGGCGACTCCATACCCGTGATAACCTCATGGATGAACTCAAAAAAATAAAAAGAGTGATTCAAAAACTAGAAGCGGCAGCACCCCATGAAGTGTTATTAGTGTTGGATGCAACCACCGGCCAAAATGCCCTCATACAAGCACAAAAGTTCCATGAAGCCTTAAATATCACGGGAATTGTGCTGACAAAATTAGACGGCACCGCAAAGGGCGGTATTATTTTTGCCATTGCCCACAAATTAGGTCTACCTATCCGATTTATTGGAGTAGGTGAAAAAATTGATGATTTACGGCCCTTTGAAGCCAAAGCCTTCATAGAAGCGCTATTTGATCAAGCCCCTGTTGAAACAGAATAAGTTCCCTTTCTGAATGAGTTGGTAAACTGCAGCGAGTTGGGTATGATAAAAATTTTAAGCCAAAACAGGTAGGGAAACTTGTGATTAACTTTATCAATGTCACCAAAAAATATAGTAATGGGCATGTTGCGCTCAATAATGTTTCACTCTCCATCAATCAGGGCGAACTGGTCTTCTTGCTAGGACATTCTGGTGCGGGAAAATCTACGCTGTTGAAAATGATTGCTTTGCTCGAACGGCCAACCAGAGGCCAGATCGTTGTTTCTGAACAAAATCTGAATCATATCAAGTCCTATAAAATTCCTTTTTATCGTCGCCGCTTAGGGTTTATTTCTCAAAATCCAAAATTACTGAATAACGCTTCTATTTTTGAGAATGTTGCAATGCCTCTCATTATTGCAGGTTACGATCGTGCAGAAATTACAAGACGTGTTCGGGCGGCATTAGAGCGAGTCGGGCTGCTCGAAAAAGAACAATGCAAACCTTTTATGTTATCAGAAGGTGAGCAACAGAGGGTGGGCATCGCCCGTGGCGTTGTGCATAAGCCTCGCTTTTTATTAGCGGATGAGCCTACTGGAAATTTAGATCCTAAACTTTCTGTTGAAATTATGAAACTATTTGCTCGCTTTCAACAAGTCGGTGTCACGGTACTCATCGCGACCCATGATATCGCTTTGGTTGAACGCTTTCCTTTTAGAACCCTGGTGCTCGGACAGGGACAATTAATCAATGAGGAGGTGTGTGTATGAGTAAGGCAAGTCAATCTGGCGCTGTCACCCAACATGTCAGCTGGCATCAACATGTTATTCAATATTTTCTGTCACATTTTCTCGCCTGCCGAAAAAGTTTTAATAATTTAGCCATTACACCTTTATCCACATTGATTACCATTACGGCGATTGGGATCTGTTTGTCTTTACCGATGGGGCTCTACCTGTTTATTAAAAATATTCAGCATTTAAGCGCGGGGTGGGATCAAGGCTCTGCCATCACGCTGTATGTCAATCCGCAAAGCACTACGCAACAATTGCATTCCATTGTGGATAAAATTAAAACCTACCCCTTTGTGGAGAGAATCAACATTCTGGGTCCAGATAAGGCCTTGGAAGAATTCCAAAAACTTTCCGGGATCAATGATGTTTTACACTTATTGCCAGAAAACCCGCTACCCGCTGTCATCAGCGTTAAAATCGACACGAGTCGGTCTACACAATCGGATCTGTTAGAGATGAAAGAAGCCTTATCTCACTTGCCCTTAGTCAAAAAGGTCGATGTAGATTATGAATGGGTAGAAAAATTAAACGTTTTTCTGTCATTTGGACGAACATTAATCAACTTCTTATATTGTATCATTGGGATTGGCGTGACACTTATCGTCGGTAACACGGTCCGATTAGCCTTAGAGAGCCACCGTGAGGAAATTACGGTATTAAATCTTATCGGCGCCACAAACGCTTTTATACGTCGACCCTTTTTATATCGAGGCATGCTGTATGGGATGCTGGGAGGGATCATTAGCGCTTTAATCATTAGTCTGGCCCTTTTTGCTTTAAAAGGCCCCGCTCAAGAACTCAGTTCCCTCTATTATGGATTATTTTCCTTGGAAAAACTGCACTTTTACGATACAGTGTGGCTTCTCGCTGCGGGATGCGCTTTAGGCTGGTTAGGGGCGATCATTGCATTCACCCAACAAAACCTAGCCACAAATTGTGAAGGTTAAAAGGTTATGTCATTAAAAAATGCCGTAGGGGGCGTCGCCTTGATTGCGGGAACCGCTATCGGGGCTGCCGTATTGGCGCTACCGGTTACAACGGCACATCTTGGTTTTATCACCACTTTGTGCATTTATACGATTTGCTGGTTTTTTATGACCCTTAGTGCGCTCTATTTATTAGAAACCAATTTACTCGTCGGGGTTGGCACTAATTTAATTTCTATGGCAGAAAAAACCTTCGGTGGATTTGGTAAAATTTTTACTTTCGCAATCTATCTAATTTTACTCTATGCTTTAACCGCCGCTTATTTAGACGGCGCCAGTTCCTGGATCCGTCATGGATTCAGCCATTTTAACTTTCAAATCCATCCTTTTAATGCAGCGATCATTGCGGCCCTATTCACCATGTGTATTATTACACTAGGCACTGCATTTACCGATTGGACCAATCGTTTTCTGATGATTGGACTCATCAGCGCTTTTTTCACCTTAGGTTTTTCTACCGGTGAAAATATCAACCTTGAATTACTTTTTTTACAACCTAATCAATTTGATATCACCCCGCTACCCCTTATTATTACGGCATTTGGATCGGCAATTGTGATCCCAACGCTCACAGAGTATTTGCACGGCAAACCTAAACAATTAGTTTGGGTGGTGATTATCGGCAGTCTTATCCCGTTAATCACTTATATCATATGGGAATTTGTTATCTTGGGCGTTATTCCAGTTACTGGCAAGGTGAGCCTATTAACGATTCAGCAGCATGGCCATCCCGCAACCGATGTCCCCCTGGCACTGCAAGCCCTTCTCAAGAATCCTTGGATAACACAAGCCGCGACTTATTTTTCTATTTTTGCGCTCTTAACTTCATTACTGGGGGTCACTCTGTCTCTTTTTGATTTCTTGGCAGATGGACTACATTTATCTAAAACTTTTAAACACAAGCTTTTCTTAGCGTTAATTACTTTTATTCCGCCTCTTGGCTTTACCACTTTTTACCCTAGGGGATTTATCATTGCCTTAAGTTTTGCAGGGCTATTTGTTGCCATATTATTAGGGATCCTCCCCGCGATGATGGTCTATCAAGCCCGTTATCGCCTTCAGTTAAAAAGTCCTCTCAAAATTTTAGGTGGCAAAATTTTGCTTGCTTTTTCCATCCTCTTTTTCTTATGTGTCTCTTTTACCGAGATCATGAATCAATTTAAGGCCTTTTGATGCAATACCAGCTTCACCAGTCACAAGATGGGGTCGCCTTAACTTGGGAAGGCGTAAACTGGCGTTCCCTTCGCGTTAATTTTAATCAAGGAAGAGCGGGCTATCGTTTAGCCCATCTCTCTAAAAAAAAGGAACTCATTGCGAAAGCCATAGGTTGCAAAAAAGGCGCTCCCTTAAAGATTTTTGATACCACCGCAGGATTAGGCCAAGAAGCCTTTTTATTGGCCGCACTCGGCAATGAAATCACTTTATTTGAACGGCATCCTATTTTGATTGCCCTCCTGAAAGATGGTTTACATCGCAGCGCCGCCGATCCTTCTTTGGTAAACATTGTCTCGCGTATGAAGCTCATAGAGGGCTGTGCTATAACATATTTTAAATCCCAAGCATTAATTAATGCACCTGATGTGATTTACTGTGATCCCATGTTTGAAAAACGCACAAAATCAAGCCTCGTCAAAAAAGAAATGCAAATGCTACAACACATTATTGGCGCGGATGAAGATGCTAAAGAGCTGGTCACTTTAGCAAGGCAATACGCGAAAAAACGTGTCGTTGTTAAACGCCCGCATCATGCAAAAGCGCTATTAGAAAATCCCTCGATAGTGCTCAATGCAAAAAGTCATCGTTTCGATATTTATTTATGCGCTTAGGAATAAAAAAATGGCAACAACCCCTGAAAAACTTCCCCCTTTAATTCCCTATTTAACTGTACAAAATGCTGAAACTGCGATGGCGTTTTATCAAAACGTTTGTCAGTTTACCTTAAGAGATGAACCCTCCAAGGAAGACGGCAAAATCATTCATGCGGAGTTGCGTTGTGGGGATGCGATTGTTATGCTTGCGCCTGAAGGCGCTTGGGGCTCGGACAAAAAATCACCCAAAACAACGGGATTTTCTCCCAATATTATGTTGTATGTGTATGTTGAAGATGTGGATGCCCACTATCAATATGCCAAAGATCATGGTGCGGTAACCATTACCGAACCCCAAGATATGTTTTGGGGAGATAGGTTTTATCAGCTGACTGATCCCGATGGTTATGAATGGTCTTTTGCGAAAAAACTAGAGGCTAAATAAACAATATCAAAAACATTAAGAGCCTGTAATTATTTAAAACCTATGACTTGAATTTGGGGGACAGTGTAATTACAACAAAATTGGGCACGAAAGGCACCATACAGAGCATTATAATTGCGGCTCCAATACGTGCGGGCAAACATGTTGACAACACTTGATCAAATGATGTAGTGTAGATGACTAAATAACCATCTATTAGGTAACGCAATGATAAACTCCCAAGCTCCCAAGCTCCCAAAAGTACTTTTAAATTATCTTTTCTCTTTTACTCAAAATAAGGATTTGCTTAATATCCGTCTGGCAAATAAAGAATTTAAGGGGGTTGCTGAAAAACGATTTAAAGATCTCATTAAAAACAAAATCTGCACGATTTTTCCCTATCTTAAGGACTTTGTTGAAAATGAGGATATGGAGGCAGTCAACTTAAAGAAATTATATGACACGCATTTTCTGTTCTGGTCAGAGATGGTGCAACAGCATCTTCCATCAAAGACATTATTGAAAAAAAATTTACAACTGGGTTTCGCTGGCAAATTACCGGACACTTTTCAATCATACTTTGATAAAGAAAAAGAATGTCTAAAATTCTCGTTACAATCTCCACAAAATTTATCAGAGACTGCGCTAGAACAAGCTCTTGAGAATGATAAGGTAAAGGTAGCGAAGTACGCTATCTGCGTAGGTAATCTAGCTTTAATTAAGCATATTCAAGAAAAATTTGGTCTAAGGTTATCACTTGAAGCCTTAACACTGGCATCTATGTTTGGTCACATAACAATTGTTAAGTTTCTTCTGGAATCTAATCAGAACCTCACCCAAGAAGATAAGGAAAAGGCACTTTACCTTGCCTTCCACTTCAAACAGCCCGCAGTAGCTGAGCTATTAATGAACACCCTAGGGGATCAGCTCGATAGCGGGCTTGCGAAAAAGCTTTTTTACCTTGCTGTAGACGATCTACCATTCTTTAAATTATTACTGGATAAAAATGTTAATCAAATCCCAGGTTGCCTTTTGACAGATCATATCAGAAAAACAGTCAAAAATGGAGACTTAGCTACTCTCAAGATTATTCTAGAAACCATTCCACACCAGATTACAACTATACAATATTATTCTCAACGAGCAGAAAAAAATGGGCATGAACCTATGGTCACATTTTTAAACAATCTAATACTGTTGCGTCAATCCAACATCCTTCCAATTCAAAATGAATTGAATAATAAAAAGAGCAAAAGAGGCTAAAAAAATTAAGAAACTAAAAAAAACAAAAGAGATCCTATCACTCAAGATGAGCCTAAGTGCAACAATTTTAAGCTGCTGAAAATTATTATAATAATTTAAACTTTGTTTTTATGGGTTCATATTCTGGTATGAGTTCATATTCTGGTGTTTTTGTGAGTTCATATTCTTCTTGTGCTTTATTTCTTATTTCATTTAATTCATTTTCATTATTTACTTTATTTACTATTTCATTTTCTATTTCATTTATTATTACACTTTCTATTTTATTGAAGACTCTTGTACTTGAAGGTAGAAACGTGGATTTAGAATTTTCCCATAGATCACTAAAACTTTCTTCTTCTTTTCCTTTTTCTTGCATCACATAGTACAACGTCGCATTTATTTTTAGTATTTTTCTTAGTCGTTGTTTATTATTATAATTAAACGCCTCTGCAAGACATTCACCCCAGTTCTGGTTATATTTTTTTTCTGTACAAACGCGAAAAGCAATACTTACTATTTTTTCCTGATCTTTAAAACTAATATTTATATCTTTTGCAAGTCGCACTGCATTTTCCAAATCATTTCTCTCAATAGCACTAACAAGTTCAGTGATTTTTTCTATGGTGATTATTTTTGCTTCCAGAATCTTCTGTGTCCTATTTTCTTCTTGATCCTGATTGTTAAATTCTTTCATCTGTAACCCTCTTTATAATGTATCATCTAATTATCTTATCTCGTGCCTCAACAAAATAGGCTCATTATACTCGCTGGGCCCCTATTAATCCACAATCCACGTTTTGCCAACTTGCCTCGCGCCGCGTATGACTAACGGCCAACGGTCCACTGAGACTAACCCGTCAAGCATAAATTGAAGGTGCGTTCTGGGCGGTCAGCTTGATATTATTGCTCGTTTTCCTGATGGTGAAGTGCATATTAGCCAATTTAAAGAAATTAAATTATTACAAAATTCTAAATTAGTTCAAAGATCTGGCTAATTTATAGCAGGTTTTAATGCAAACTCTTCCGAACGACCGCTCATTTTGTCCGGCAACCAGCCTACGCTAAGAAGCTACGGCCTGGCAAGCAGGGATCCGGCCTCTACAATGCTGTTCGACAGCAAGACCACACTTGTATCGTCTCAACACCCTGCGCCTTTAAAGACTGACAAAATGAAGATATTGTAACACCTGTGGTCACAATATCTTCAATCACTAAAACATGTTTAGCCTTAAAACCAGCATTGATGCTAAAAGCACGCGGCGAAAGATTATGTAATCTCCCTTTACGTGACAAAGAAGATTGCGTAGAGGTATCTTTAACGCGCTTGCAACTCCATTTATCTAAGGGAAAACCGCGTAGTGTAGCGATAACTTTCGCTAATTCCAGCGTTTGATTGAAACCTCGTATTCGTTGGCGCAGTGGATGTAACGGCATAAAGAGCAGGCTGTCTATAGGATGCGTTAATCTTAAATTTTCTGCCATTAAAGTCCCTAATAATTTGGCAAAATGGAGATCTCCTGCATACTTAAATTTTGCTATAAATTTATTTATTGGACTAGCATAATCAAACAACGCCTGAAAACTATTAATCGATGTATATCCTAAAAGCGGCAAGCTGGTGACTTGATCCTTTGCCTTTAACCAAGGCAAATAGGCTTCACAGCCCCTACAAAGCGCAATATTGCGTCTCGCTGGCCGTAAACATAACAAACAATGACAGGGAAAGAGCTCCACCCTGGCCGCGATTTGGTGTATAATTTTTAACCACTTGTTTACCATATCACCCTAGAGAATTGATTATTTAGGTTTGCACTTTATGATAGCGGGAACGATTATAGTGGTTTTACTTGAAAACTTGGAGTCTAGTCATTGCGAGCTTTTAGCGAAGCAATCCAGAAATACCATTAAAAACTGGATTGCTTCGTCGCGGACTCCTCGCAATGACGGAGGTACTTCTCCCTAGTTTCAAGTAGGACCAGTATATATTCCCATCAATGAGGAAATACTATGCCACACAACCCCATTCGCCATAACTGGACCTATGATGAAGCTTTAACACTTTATTCTCAACCTTTTATGGATTTACTCTGGCAAGCGCAATGTGTCCATCGTGCCCATTTACCTGCGAATAAGGTACAAGTGTGCACTTTGCAAAATATTAAAGTAGGGGGCTGCCCAGAAGATTGCGCTTGGTGTGGGCAAAGTATTTATAATAAAACGGGTGTCCCGAATGAGCCCCTCGCCGCCATCGAAAGTGTCATCGAAGCCGCTAAAATCGCCAAAGAAAATGGCGCAACCCGTTATTGTTTGGCGGCATCCTGGCGGGGCCCCACCAACCGTAATTTAGACAGTGTCATCAGCATGGTAAAGGGTATTAAAGCGCTTGGTTTAGAAACTTGTATTACCCTAGGAAAATTACGTAAAGAGCAAGCACAACAATTAAAAGCGGCGGGTTTAGATTATTACAATCATAATTTAGAGACTTCTGAAAATCACTTTGCAAAAGTCAGCACCACGCGAACGTATGCCGATAGACTAGAAACGCTCCAAGTTGTTCGAGAAGCTGGCATCAATGTTTGCAGTGGTGGCATTATGGGGATGGGCGAAACAGTCAAAGACCGGCTTGAGTTATTAATGACGTTGGCCAATCAACCTGAACATCCCCAAAGTGTGCCAATTAATCATTTAGTCGCGATTCCCGGTACACCGCTTGAAGCTTCTCCTCCTGTGGATGATCTGGACTTTATCCGGCTCGTGGCACTCGCGCGCATCATGATGCCAAAATCTTTTGTCAGGCTTTCTGGGGGCCGCGTGCAAATGTCCCCCCTCATGCAAACCTTATGTTTTATTGCAGGGGCTAATTCGATTCATTATGGGGGGAAAAAATTACTGGTGACCCCTAACGTCGAGCCCGACCAAGATATTTCTTTATTCCAGCAGTTAGGGATCACTTTTAAACATGACGAAACCGCAGCTACCCTTTAAAAAAGCCGATATTGCCCGTGCTTTTAGTATGGCATCTTGCACTTATGACAAGGCTGCTTTTATTCAAAAGGAAGTCGGAGAAAGATTATTAGAAAAATTATCTTACAGTGAAACACCCCTAAAAAACATTTTAGATGTCGGGGCTGGCACGGGGTTATTAACGCGTCAACTACAACAAAAATTTCCACAAAGCTCGCTTTTCGGCCTTGATCTGGCGCAAGGGATGATGCAATGGGCCAAAAATACTCAACGATGGCATTTATGGAAAAGAAATCCCAGCTATCTTTGCGCCGATATGGAAAAGTTGCCTTTTTTAGATGACTCTTTTGATCTGGTTTTTTCTAATTTTACCTTACAATGGAGTTTATCCGTACAAGAGTCGTTTGCGGAATTTAAACGTGTTTTAAAACCCAATGGGATCTTACTCTTCTCCACACTAGGCCCAAAAACTTTATATGAATTGCGTGACAGCTGGTTTAAGGCCAATAGCGCTCCCCACGTTAATACTTTTATGGATATGCATGATTATGGCGATCTATTACTCAACACGGATTTCTCACGCCCTGTGATGGACATGGAAATGATCACCGTCACTTATACTGAGGTAAAACATTTATTACAGGATTTAAAAGCGACCGGTGCACGTAATATTAACAATAATCGCACCAAAGGTATGACCTCTAAACATTGCTTTCAAAAAATGCTACAAGCCTATGAAGCCTATAAAACCGATGGGGTGTATCCTGCAACCTATGAAATACTCTATGGGCACGCGATAAAATCTCAAAGTACGCTATATAGAGCTCAAGAAGATGGTACGATTAAGATCCCTGCGAATAAGATCCCGTTATTAGCTTAATTAGTCGCTAGCGCGAAACTATCGGCCCCTACAGAAGACGTATATTTTTAATTTCGCGCCAGCAACTAATTATTACTATTCTGAATGTAATAACAGTCTAAAAAAAAATAAACTTCTTTGCAGCTTTAAGTGTCAAATCAAGTGATTCATAAGATATTCACTGAAGTTTGGTGGCCTGTCATGCGTGATGATAAAAAACAGGATGTAAGAAAAACCTTAATATTAACCCGTCGTGCGCTTGAACAGGCGTTGACCTCTTCAAGCTCAAAAAAATCGCCCGAAATCAAAAAAGTGGAACCCTCAGATAAAACGTCAAACAAAAAAAAGCCCACATAATGCGGGCTTTTTTAACTTCATCCATTTTGGTATATCATGACCGGATCTATATAGCCTGCGACATAAGATGCATGTCCCTGCCGCCATCCCCCCATCCACTGACCTCTTCTCTCCATTTCTTGAAAGGGACATCTTTCTTTTGCATGCCCTTTTAAACCCTGATTAAATCCCAACTTGTAAGCTCTTTGTGACACATCTCGTTTTGATCGGTTTTTCTCTCTATTCATGGTGACCTCTGTACTGCTTTAAACATGCACAGACCGCATCGCAAACCTCTATTTTGTGGTAGGTAAGCGACCGTCTAGCTAGGAGTGAGTGCTCCTAATCAAATATTCTAGATCAAAAAAATCAATCATTGCGTGTATAGTCATTCTGGTTAGGCATCAATGCCCCGATGACGTAACAATGCCGTAATTTCTGGATCTCTTCCTCTAAATTCCCGAAATAATACGCTTGGATCGACACTTCCACCCTTTTCTAAAATAATTTCCAAAAAAGCTTTTCCAGTAGCCGGGTTAAATATACCTTCTTCTTCAAATCGAGAAAAAGCATCTTGAGACAAGACTTCTGCCCATAAATAACTATAATACCCCGCAGCGTAGCCGCCTGAAAAAATATGATTAAAGCTATGTTGAAATCTTGAATAAGATGCCGCAGGAACCACACTCACCTCTCTTCTCACTTCGTCTAAAATTTCTTGGATACGCTGTGGTGTGTGTGCATTTTCAAGGTGGATTCTAAAATCAAATAGTGAAAATTCCAATTGACGTAATAGCATCATCGCGGATTGAAAATTCTTGGCTTTTAGCATTTTATTTAATATTTCGATGGGCAAACCGTTCGCTATAAAATCCAACGCTTCACTTTCCCAACACCAATTTTCCATAAATTGACTGGGTAATTCTACTGCATCCCATGGAACGCCATTAATCCCAGAGACTCCCGCAGTGTCAACTTTAGTCAATAGATGATGCAAACCATGCCCAAATTCATGAAATAATGTGATAACTTCATCATGCGTTAAAAAGGACTGCCCATGAGAAGGAGCACCAAAATTACACGTCAAATAAGCAATAGGTGTTTGTATTTTCCCTGCTTTTAGTCGTCTGACGCGCGCCTCATCCATCCAGGCTCCACCACGCTTTCCACTTCTGGCATATAAGTCAAGATAGAATGCGCCACGAAATTCCCCTTGGCTGTCACTTATTTCAAAAAAACGCACATCAGGATGATACATTTTAATGCCGTGTTTTTCTGTCACCTGCATCCCATATAATCTTTTAATGACTTCAAACATACCCGACAGTACTTGTTGAATAGGGAAATACTGTCTTAAGGCCTCATTATTAATATCAAATTCACTCTGTTTTAATTTTTCGCTATAATAAGCAATGTCCCAAGATTCTAGCTTGTCTATGCCAAAGGCATTTTTGGCAAAGGATTTTAATTCATTGAATTCCTTTTCTGCGGCAGGCTTTGCTTTTTTAACTAAATCCCATAAAAAGTCTAAAACCTGTTCTGGGGTTTTAGCCATTTTTTTTGCTAGCGAACGCTGGGCATAATTTTTAAAATCTAATAGTTTTGCTAACCTATCGCGCGTTGCAACAATTTTCCCCATACCTTCACTATTATCCCATTTTGCTTCGGATGTCTCAGAAGCACGGGTATAGTAAGCCGTATGCAATTTTTGCCGTAATGCCCGATTGTCTGCATAGGTAACCACCGCATGAAAGCAGGGGAAATCTAACGTTAGACGCCAACCTGGGACATTCGCTTTTTCTGCTGCGGCTTTAGCCAAGGCGACGGTATGGGGGGGCAACCCCTTTAATTCGTTTTCATCATTCACATCATCATGCCAATTATCCGTCGCATCCATCACATTATCTTGGAATTTGCTTTGGAGCTCAGACAAGGTTTGACTCAACGTCGCAAATTGCTCTCGCTTGTCTTGTGATAAGGCAACCCCTGATAATTTAAAATCACGCACAGCATTGGCGATCATTTTTTGCTGTGCTGGTGATAACATTGCAAACTTCTGACTTTCGGAAATCGTAACATAAACATGATATAACCGCTGATTTTGGCCAAGCTGAGTAGTGTAATCTGTCAATTTCGGTAAACATTGATGATAAGCTTGACGAAGTAGAGGGGTATTCGCCACAGAATTCAAATGAGAAACCCATGACCAAGCTTGGTTCAATTTATCTTCTAAATCTTCAATGAGCGTAATACTATTTTCCCAAGTTGGCTCACTTTGTCTATTTAACAGGACTTCAATGCTATTTAAATTAGTATTAATCAACTGGGTAATGGCGTCTTCAATATGTTCTGGCTTAATTTGATCAAATGGGGGGTATGGGTGATCAGCTAATAATGGATTCATCAGGGTTCTCTTGTACTAAATAATGTATCTCTAAAGTGTAGCATTCAAGATACCCTCCTCACCTAAATGGAGATGGGAGGGTGATAAAGAAATCGGTAATACTATTTTTTGTTTTTTATTTTTTTGTTTTGGCTTTGGCTTTGATCTAGACATTCGTCTAATTTCACATCACTTGGATGCAATTCGGACTGATTTATTTCCTCGCCTTTTTCTTCATTTTTTTCTTCTACACCATTAGATGTTACATCAGAAATATTACGTTTTTTCTTGTTTGTTGAAAGATAATTTAGCAAAGAAAATGACTTTATTTCCCGATCCTTCACCGTCCTTTGATCAATTCTCAAGTAAGTATGATCAAGATGACTATCTACAATGGAAATATTTTTGGCTTTCACTGTAAAAGTAGTCTCATTTTTACTAATTATATTCTTCTGATGCTCCTGTATTTTACAGACCAATATAGGATACTCAAAAGCCTTAGGTGGGCAATTCCCAGAGCGCTTCAGATTTAGTTCAAGCTGCTCTTCATAATAATCCTTGCTCAATTTTTTTGCTTCATCTTCTGCATCCCTTAGATTATTGTAAAGCGTTAATTCATTTTCTTTATTTTTAATCTTGTTTTCACCACAGGAATGAATTGCTGTTTCAGAAAAATGATTGTGTACTGGGTCTTCGTTTACGTTAACTTGTATACAATTACCAATTAAATATCCTAACATACCACCCTCTTAACCCATTTTAATTGCAGAGTAAAATTTTATAACCCCTCTCATCAAAGGGGTCTTTGCAGTTTACTGAATCGGATTATATTGTCAACTAGAGAGAACGTAAGGCTAATTTATCGATCGTAATTTTTGGATGATCAATTTCGTGTCCGGACATACCTGATGCCATCTAGCAAAAGACAATGCCCCTTGCTCTACAAACATCCCCAAACCATCATAAACGGCTTTGGCCCCGTGCTTTTTCGCCCATTTCATAAACGACGTCTCTTCGTGTAGACGATAGACTAGATCAATCACCAGGGCGTCTTTTACGTATTGTGGTGCCAGTGCAGGAAGTGCATTAGTCAAACTAGCAGAAGTAGAGTTAATAACTAAATCAAAAGCCGCCATCTCATGACAAATTTTTTCATCGTTTAAGATCGTGATTCTTTTATCCAATGAAATTAAACGTTCCGCCTTTGACAAAGTGCGATTGAGAATCGTGATACATTTGACAGGGTAAGAAAGTAAAGATCCCAAAATACCACGGGCGGCTCCGCCTGCACCTAATATTAGTATTCGTTTATTATTTAAATCACACTTCAAATTTAGGGTAAGATCTCTGATGAACCCTTCGCCATCTGTGTTATCCCCCCAAAGTTGCTCACCCTGCCAAAAAAAAGTATTCACGGTTTTTACATTCATGGCAGCTTGCGTCACCTGGTCACATAAGGTAAAGGCTTCCTGCTTAAGTGGCGCAGTGATATTTGCGCCACACCCGCCATGAGCACGAAATTGCTTTAGAGCCTTATTTAATTGTCCTGGTTGTGTTTCAATTTTATCGTAAACAAGAGAAATGTTGCACATTTCGGCAAATAAGTGATGCAGCTCGGGAGATAAGCTGTGCGTCAGAGGAAAACCAAAGATCGCGAATCGAGGCATATTAACTCTTTATAGAGTGGCACTATCAATCAGTAGAATGATGCATTTTTGGAAGATAATGTTCACTGTGAATGCACATTATATCATATTAATAAAAAAAGCCAATGACTTTGATCATTGGCTTTTAGGATACTTGAACAATAGGGTGTTTTTTTAATTTAAATTTTGCCTTTTGTTTGGCTTTTGATCATCCTGAGTTTCATCATGATCCTTAACCGTTAAAGTCAAGGTCACTCTCTTCTTTTCTGGTTCCCGATCGAGCAATTCATAAAGTCTCAGAATATGAACTTGATTTCCATTTTCTTCAACGGGCTGATTGCCCTCAATTTCTTTCCTTTTCTTTTCGTTTGGCACCAGCATTTCATCTTGCATGTTCGGCTGCTGTAAATTTCGGTATTCTTTGATAGCTATCAGGGTATCTTTAATATTCGTATTAAAAATCGTTTCTTGTTGGCTCAAACGATAGTTCCAATTATTCAGAAATTTATCTCGGAGCTCTTGAAAACACCCTATGGGTTTTAAGTCTTTTAGAAATTCTGATTTAATCTTTTCAATCGCATCAAGTTGCAGACTTAAGCGTTCCAATTCATTTTCAAAACTTTTTAGCTCATTTTCTGTTAATTTTTCAGGTTCTTCATTATTAAGGAGACCGAATAATTTTGTTTCACTCAATTTCACTAACTCGCCATATTGCTTGTTAAAATATTCATAGAGCTCGTTTATTTCATCAAGTTTGCAGGCTATAAATTTATTAATTAAAAAATCTATCCCATCAGAATAGTTCTTAAAGTCATTTTCATTCTTGTCCATTGCCGTCTCAAAGGTTTTATTCCAGTGCGTTAAATATTCTTTGAGGCGCTTTTATTGTCAATTTTTGATTCTATTATTTTTAGAAAATCTATTTTTAATTTCTCAATAGCGCTCCACTGTATCTTGAGAAGTTCCATTTCACATTTGAATTTCTTTAAATTGGCCGGCGTCAATTTTTCAGGATGCTCAATTTCTAGAAGTGTTAAGTATTTTTTATTACAACTATCAGCTAACTTACAATACTGATCATCAAAATAGATAAAGAAATTTCGAATTTTTTCTAATTCGGGTTTATCTTTGTCTTTTACATAACCACCCCAACTTGCTTCGACAATTTTGTAATTATCATTTTTCTTTAGCAATATTTTTTCAACTAGAACCTGTATTGGCTGTAAATTAAAAAAATTCTTCTTTTCCTTGTCAAAATAATTAAAAATAGAAAATCCCTTCGCATCTGCTCGAAACGGATTGACTCTTGCGTCATTTAATAATACTTCTGCTATCTTGTAATTTTCAGTCTGGATTGCACATAAAAAAGGTGTCGTATTATTATAGATATTTCCTAAATTTACTATTATCTCTGGCTTTTCTAATAGCTTTTTGACCATCTCAATTTGATTATTCTTTACGGCAGAATAAAGAGGGGTTTCACCGTGTTTATCAACTTTATTAAAATCAACCTTAATGCCGTTGGGATATTTTTTATTTATAAACTGAGAAAAACTTTTCAGACGTGTTCCACTGTTTGGCGATTTTACAGGGGGGTATGCCCAATTGATGAAGAGATTGGAAAGATCACGAGGCAACTGCATTACGATACCGCCGCCAAACTCTAATTGGTCTATAGTCGTAGAATTTTTATTGATCTTTTCTAAATTTAAAAAAGAGGCTTTTTGTTGCTCTTGGGGTATTTGTCTTAGTTGAGCAAACACATAAGGAGAAAAAGCTCTTTTTTTCTGGTTTGATGCCAATACATTGGTTAATTGTGCTGAAATTTGGCCTTGATAGTGCGTTTTCAATTTAACAATATTAGTGTTTGGAATGAGATTAACTAAACGATCATAACTCCAATATCCACAGTTATTACCAGAAAAATCAATAATCGCAATTTTTGTTCCTGGCAGTAAAGAGACAAAATTATAAATTGTATCCCCGCTTAAATCATTATTAGCTAAAATAATTTCTTGTACATTTGTGGTTTGTAATGCTATAGCAAGCAGCCTTAAATCACCCTTTTTAACTTGACCCGTTAAATCTAACGTAATCATTTCCTCTTGGGCTAACCATTTTCTGAAATCCGTGTAATTCTCTTCAAGTAAATGTGTATATCCCCCTTCGAGGGCTTCTTTATAATTACCTTGGAATACTTCATCTAATAATTCTGTGAGCGTTTTGGTTATTTTGGTTGGGCCTTCGTTAATCATACTACTTACTCTCTCGCCTTATTCGTTAAATATTTTATTAAAGAGCGGTTGTATCATCTTCCTAACTTTATATCAACTCCTAAAGTATCCTTAATGACAAACTGTAGATTTAAAGGGATGAACGGTCCTCGCCTACGCCTAAAAAACTACGGCGTGGCTATGCTGCACTTACACTACTAACCCAAGGCGGACCTACTTCGCTAAACAAGTTTAGCTACGCAGGGCAAGCAAAAAAAAACCCCTTGTAAGTTTCCCTACAAGGGGTCTATCCGCCTTCGCCTAAAAGGCTACGGCGAGATATAAATAAAAAGCCTGGCAGTGTCCTACTTTCACATGAGGAGACCTCACACTAGCATCGGCGCTGAGTCGTTTCACTTCTGAGTTCGAAAAGGGTTCAGGTGGTTCCCACTCGCTATCGCTACCAGACAAAATCGTTAGACCCTGCATAGCCTGTTAGGCGACGCAGGGCTTTTTAATTTTTAATATTTAAAAATTTAGTTTCACACGCAAGAACTATCCGCCTTCGCAGCTTTGCTGCTTCGGCGCGACTACATCCGCCTTTGCGCTGATGCGCTTCGGCGCGACTACATCCGCCTTTGCGCTGATGCGCTTCGGCAAGATTGTTCAACCACGCCATAGCCCGTAAGGGCGACGGCGGGAGGCTTTTTGGGCGTTATATGATCAAGCCGCTCGGTCAATTAGTACAGGTTAGCTCAATGCTTTACAGCACTTACACACCCTGCCTATCAACGTTGTCGTCTTCAACAAACCTTATGGAGACCTTAACGGTCTCGGGAGAACTAATCTTGAGGCAAGTTTCCCGCTTAGATGCTTTCAGCGGTTATCTTTTCCGAACTTAGCTACCCGGCAATGCGACTGGCGTCACAACCGGAACACCAGAGGTTCGTCCACTCCGGTCCTCTCGTACTAGGAGCAGCTCCTCTCAATTCTCCAACGCCCACGGCAGATAGGGACCGAACTGTCTCACGACGTTCTAAACCCAGCTCGCGTACCACTTTAAATGGCGAACAGCCATACCCTTGGGACCGACTACAGCCCCAGGATGTGATGAGCCGACATCGAGGTGCCAAACACCCCCGTCGATGTGAACTCTTGGGGGGTATCAGCCTGTTATCCCCGGCGTACCTTTTATCCGTTGAGCGATGGCCCTTCCATTCAGAACCACCGGATCACTAAAACCTACTTTCGTACCTGCTCGACCTGTCAGTCTCGCAGTCAAGCACCCTTTTGCTTTTACACTAACAGCATGATTTCCGACCATGCTTAGGGTACCTTCGCGCTCCTCCGTTACTCTTTGGGAGGAGACCGCCCCAGTCAAACTACCCACCATACACTGTCCGTGTCCCAGTTTAGGAGACTACGTTAGAACCTCAAACATTTAAGGGTGGTATTTCAAGGTCGGCTCCGCACCATCTTGCGACAGCACTTCATCGCCTCCCACCTATCCTACACATAAAGATTCAAAGTCCAGTGCAAAGTTGTAGTAAAGGTGCACGGGGTCTTTCCGTCTAGCCGCGGGTACACTGCATCTTCACAGCAATTTCAATTTCACTGAGTCTCGGGTGGAGACAGTGTGGCCATCGTTACGCCATTCGTGCAGGTCGGAACTTACCCGACAAGGAATTTCGCTACCTTAGGACCGTTATAGTTACGGCCGCCGTTTACCGGGGCTTCGATCAAGTGCCTCGCTTACGCTAACACTCTCAATTAACCTTCCGGCACCGGGCAGGCGTCACACCCTATACTTCCTCTTTCAAGTTCGCAGAGTGCTGTGTTTTTAATAAACAGTCGCAGCCACCTAGTTTCTTCGACCTTCTTAAGCTCCAGTTGTACAACCTTCACCCAAAAAGGCGCACCTTCTCCCGAAGTTACGGTGCCAATTTGCCTAGTTCCTTCACCCGAGTTCTCTCAAGCGCCTGAGTATTCTCTACTTGTCTACCTGTGTCGGTTTTCGGTACGGTTCAATAATGTTTATGCTTAGTGGCTTTTCTTGGAAGCAGGGCATCAGTTACTTCAGCACCCGAGGGCGCCTCGTCATCACGTCTCGGAATTGTCGTCCCGGATTTACCTAAGACAACTTCCTACCAGCTTAAACCATTACTACCAATCAATGGCCAACCTAGCCTTCTCCGTCCCCACATCGCAACATTATCAAGTACAGGAATATTAACCTGTTTCCCATCAACTACGTGTTTCCACCTCGCCTTAGGGGCCGACTCACCCTGCTCCGATTAGCGTCGAGCAGGAAACCTTGGACTTTCGGCGTGCAGGTCTTTCACCCGCATTATCGTTACTTATGTCAGCATTCTCTCTTCTGATACCTCCAGCATGCCTCTCAGCACACCTTCGCAGGCTTACAGAACGCTCCTCTACCGCATGCGCTTGCGCGCACACCCGCAGCTTCGGTAAGTAGTTTTAGCCCCGTTAAATCTTCCGTGCGGGCCGACTCGACCAGTGAGCTATTACGCTTTCTTTAAAGGATGGCTGCTTCTAAGCCAACCTCCTGGCTGTCTATGCCTTCCCACTTCGTTTTCCACTTAACTACTATTTTGGGACCTTAGCTGGCGGTCAGGGTTGTTTCCCTCTTCACGACGGACGTTAGCACCCGCCGTGTGTCTCCCGTGATAATACTTCTTGGTATTCGGAGTTTGCATCGGGTTGGTAAGAACTTCGTTCCCCCTAGCCGAAACAGTGCTCTACCCCCAAGAGTCAATTCACGAGGCGCTACCTAAATAGCTTTCGAGGAGAACCAGCTATCTCCGAGCTTGATTAGCCTTTCACTCCTATCCACACCTCATCCCCTACTTTTTCAACAGGAGTGGGTTCGGACCTCCAGCAAGTGTTACCTTGCTTTCATCCTGGGCATGGATAGATCGCCCGGCTTCGGGTCTATTCGCAGCAACTTAACGCCCGTTAAGACTCGGTTTCCCTTCGCCTACCTCATTCAAGTTAAGCTTGCTACTACGAATAACTCGCTGACCCATTATACAAAAGGTACGCAGTCACTCCACAGAAACCTTACGGCCTCTCAGAGCTCCCACTGCTTGTATGCATACGGTTTCAGGATCTATTTCACTCCCCTCTCCGGGGTTCTTTTCACCTTTCCCTCACGGTACTGGTTCACTATCGGTCAGTAAGGAGTATTTAGCCTTGGAGGATGGTCCCCCCATCTTCAGACGGGATTTCTCGTGTCCCGACCTACTCTTCGCTACCCATTTCTTCATCTTTTCGTCTACGGGGCTATCACCCTGTGTCACTCTGATTTCCAGCAGATTCAACTAAAATGAAAAAACTTTTGTAGCTGGGCTCTTCCGCTTTCGCTCGCCACTACTCACAGAATCTCGGTTGATTTCTTTTCCTACAGGTACTTAGATGTTTCAGTTCCCTGCGTTCGCCTCATATTCCTATGTATTCAGAATATGATGATGGAGCACGCTCCACCGGGTTTTCCCATTCGGACATCTTCGGATCAATGCTCATTTGCCAGCTCCCCGAAGCTTTTCGCAGGCTAACACGTCCTTCTTCGCCTCTTACTGCCTAGGCATCCACCATATGCACTTAGTCGCTTGATCATATAACCCCAAAAAGCCTGATATCTCCCCGCACTTTGCGCGACCCTCTTTACGAAAGAGGTTTTAAAACTGCCCACTTTGTAAAGAGGGCAGCTCGCGCAGCGAGCGGAGGATTTAAAAACTTGTCAGAGCTATCTCGTTTTTCTAATCGCTCATCCTACTTCGCTCTTCGAGCGACGAAGGACAAGATACAATGTTCTCGCGTGTGTTTCTAAATTGTTAAAGAACTAATCTTACATCTTTCGAATGCAAGCCTTAACAGAAGGTTCTCATTCTGCTAAGGCTTACATTCCCATGTTTTTCCCGCTGAAAAAGTAGAATGGGTCTGGGTGGACTCGAACCACCGACCTCACCCTTATCAGGGGTGCGCTCTAACCACCTGAGCTACAGACCCAGCGGGAAACTTCTCGCAGCCTAAAAATCGACTGCTTTAAGTTGTTTATTAAACCATGACATTTGTGTGAGCGCTTTGATAAGCAAAGCTAGTATTATTCGATAAGGAGGTGATCCAGCCGCAGGTTCCCCTACGGCTACCTTGTTACGACTTCACCCCAGTCATGAATCATACCGTGGTAGGCGACCTCCTTGCGGTTAGTCTACCTGCTTCTGGTACAACCCACTCCCATGGTGTGACGGGCGGTGTGTACAAGGCCCGGGAACGTATTCACCGCGGCGTTCTGATCCGCGATTACTAGCGATTCCAGCTTCATGGAGTCGAGTTGCAGACTCCAATCCGGACTATGACCGGCTTTTTGAGATTAGCTCCCCTTCGCAGGTTGGCAACCCTTTGTACCGGCCATTGTAGCACGTGTGTAGCCCTACTCGTAAGGGCCATGAGGACTTGACGTCATCCCCACCTTCCTCCGGTTTATCACCGGCAGTCTCCTTAAAGTCCCCGACATAACTCGCTGGTAACTAAGGACAAGGGTTGCGCTCGTTACGGGACTTAACCCAACATCTCACGACACGAGCTGACGACAGCCATGCAGCACCTGTCTCACGGTTCCCGAAGGCACTCTCACATTTCTGCAAGATTCCGTGGATTCAAGAGTAGGTAAGGTTCTTCGCGTTGCATCGAATTAAACCACATGCTCCACCGCTTGTGCGGGCCCCCGTCAATTCCTTTGAGTTTTAACCTTGCGGCCGTACTCCCCAGGCGGAGAACTTAACGCGTTTGCTGCGATACTAAGTAGTCAAGCTACCCAACATCTAGTTCTCATCGTTTACGGCGTGGACTACCAGGGTATCTAATCCTGTTCGCTCCCCACGCTTTCGCGCATCAGTGTCAGTAACGGGCCAGGAAGTCGCCTTCGCCACTGGTGTTCCTTCCGATATCTACGCATTTCACCGCTACACCGGAAATTCCACTTCCCTCTACCGCACTCTAGTCAAACAGTTTTAAATGCAATTCCTAGGTTAAGCCCAGGGATTTCACATCTAACTTAATTAACCACCTACGCGCCCTTTACGCCCAGTAATTCCGATTAACGCTCGCACCCTCTGTATTACCGCGGCTGCTGGCACAGAGTTAGCCGGTGCTTCTTCTGTGGGTAACGTCAATCCTCGATACTATTAACATCGAGGCCTTCCTCCCCACTGAAAGTGCTTTACAACCCGCAGGCCTTCTTCACACACGCGGCATTGCTGGATCAGGCTTGCGCCCATTGTCCAATATTCCCCACTGCTGCCTCCCGTAGGAGTCTGGGCCGTGTCTCAGTCCCAGTGTGGCTGGTCGTCCTCTCAGACCAGCTACGGATCCTCGCCTTGGTAGGCCTTTACCCCACCAACTAGCTAATCCGACGCAGGCTCATCTAATAGCACGTGGCCTTGCGGTCCCACGCTTTCCCCCTTAGGGCTTATGCGGTATTAGCTTGAGTTTCCCCAAGTTATCCCCCACTAATAGGTAGATTCCTACGCGTTACTCACCCGTCCGCCACTCGTCAGCACCTAGCAAGCTAGGTCTGCTACCGTTCGACTTGCATGTGTTAAGCATGCCGCTAGCGTTCAATCTGAGCCAGGATCAAACTCTTCAATTTAATTTTCGTATCAGGGACCGACACGGGGGTCGGCCCCTACTTTATCTCTTGATCTGGCCTTGCGTCTCAAAACGCCCACACAAATATCATGGCTTAGTTTTTTAAAGAACAAACCTTGCTTCTAAACAAGGTCGCCCATTGTAGCGCGACGGTTTCTTTTGTCAACCTATCCAGTCTTTTATTTTTAAAAACTCTTCGTATAGGGCCGCTTCCGGAGAATGTGGGGCAGGCTCCCACTGATATTCCCATGTCACTTGGGGGGGTAAGGACATAAGAATAGATTCCGTGCGCCCACCCGACTGAAGGCCAAACAAGGTACCCCGATCGTATACGAGATTAAATTCAACATAACGACCCCGTCGATATCGCTGAAACTGGATCTCTCGCGCTGTATAACCGTGATGGTGTCGCTTTTCTAATATTGACCCATAGGCTTGCCAAAAATGATCTCCTACAGATTGCATAAAAGCGAAACACTTTTCAAAATCCCACCCCCATGTCTCACTATTGAGATCATCAAAAAACAATCCCCCTACCCCTCTTGGTTCTTGCCGATGCGGTAAGTAAAAATAGCGATCCGCCCAAGCTTTATAATGCGGATATATAGCTTCGCCAAACGGATTACAGGCGTTGAATGCATTTTGATGCCAGTGTTCAACATCTTCTAAGAATGGGTAATAGGGGGTCAAATCAAAACCACCCCCAAACCACCAAATAGGCGCTTCGTCTTTTTTTTGTGCCAAAAAGAATCGGACATTCATATGACTCGTTGGCACATAGGGATTGACAGGGTGAACAACACTGGATACCCCCATGGCTTCAAATTGCCGCCCTGCTAATTCTGGACGCTGCTGGGTAGCCGAAGGCGGTAACCTCTCTCCCATCACATGCGAAAAATTGACCCCTGCGCTATCAAAAACTTCCCCATGTCGCAAAAGACGCGTTATGCCACCCCCACCTTCTTTTCTTTGCCATTGATCAGTCAGAATAGGTTGTGTTTCATATTGCTGCAGATGGGCACACAACGTCGCTTGTAACGTTAAGAGATAATCTTTAATCTGCTGACATTCAAACACGATACATCGCGCCTGTTCTGGCATCTTGAATGGGCGTGGGTGCCTGCAAAGCGCCAACCTCACCTTCTAGGATCCCTGCAATTTTATCCGTAAAAAAATCATAAACTTGGCAAGCTGTAGTAAAAGGCGCCTCGGAAGCAACATTCGCACTCGTTGAGACGATTGCGCCGCCAAAAGCCTGACATAATTGGCTAGCCGCAGGATGTGCTGTGACTCTGACTGCCACAGTAGGATATTGCCCTCGCACTAAAGGGTGAACCTTGGCACTAGCAGGAAAAACCCACGTATAAGGACCTGGCCAAGTCTTTTGAATTGCCTCCCATTTGAGACTGGATAGGGTAGTTAAATCTAGATAGGGCATAATTTGCGCAATATGACTTGCTATTAATATTAACCCTTTTTCAGCAGGACGCGCTTTAAGAGCGAGTAAATATTCCAACGCACTTTGCTGATTAGGATCGCACCCCAATCCAAAAACGGCTTCTGTAGGATAAGCAACAATTTTACCCTGTCGCAGAAGATGCGCCGCTTCTTCTGGATTAATGCAGTTCATATTTAGCTTGGAGCGCGATATCACTTTTAGCGATTTTGTGCGCATTCTCAAGGCGCTGCGCCTGCAAGCGCCCTAAGAGCGCGGGATCTTTTATGGCTAAAATCTGTGCACTTAAGTAAGCTGCGTTTTGTGCCCCCGCTTTACCAATGGCCACACACGCCACCGGAATACCCCCAGGCATTTGCGCCGTAGAAAGCAATGCATCGAACCCGCCTAAGCTCCCACCATCTAAAGGAACCCCAATAACGGGTTTTAGCGTATGCGCGGCAACGACGCCAGCTAAGTGCGCAGCCAGACCCGCAGCACAAATAAAAACTTCACAACCTCGCTTTTGAGCGTCCTGAACATAGTCCAACGTGCGTTGCGGTGTTCTATGCGCAGAAGTGATTTTGATCTCAAAAGTCACCCCCAAAGACGACAAAATCTCTGCAGATTTCTCCATAATCGGGAGATCACTTTCAGAGCCCATTAAGATAGCAACAAAGGGTTTCATGATTATTTCCTGTTGATGGTCAAAACGTAGGGCCGACACCAGCCTACGCTAAAAAGCTAAGGTTTGCGAGATTATAACCCATCGAAAACTAAAAATTAACTACTACTTTCGGCCGGCGTTTCCTCATAAGGTTCTGAAAATTTACAATTTTTTTGAGGACAGACTCTTTCCACCCCATTTTTCTTAGTCGTTTTTATGGAGGTAATAGGCCATTCACATAAAGGGCAAGGCTCGGCTAAAGGGGGATACCACAACGCATATTTACAATCTGGATAACGACTACAAGAAAAGAAAATTTTACCGTTACGGGATTTACGCTTTAAGATGTTTCCCTTATGGCATTCTGGACATTCCACGCCAGTATCTTCTGGTTTCTCTAAAGGTTCAATAAATTTACAGGTTGGATAATTAGAACAACCTATAAATTTGCCATATTTACCTTTTTTAATTTGTAACGCACCCCCACAATCTGGGCAAGATCGTCCTTCTACCGCTTCATTTACCTCTGCGGCATTGGCATTATCTTCCATGCTGCGGGTGTAATCGCAATCGGGATAACCCGTACAACCTATAAAACGCCCTCGACGTCCCAAACGAATCGATAACTGTTTACCACATTGCGGGCATTGTTCCTCAATTAATTCTTGCGTGACATCTTTTCTTTGAACATTTTCTTGGATTTCAGTAACCAATGAAATAAAGGGTTGCCAAAATTCCTTTAAAACCGGGCGCCATTCCTTTTCACCACGGGCAATATCATCTAACTCATCTTCTAAGCCTGCTGTAAAGCCATAATCCATATACTGTGGAAAATAGGTTGTTAAAAAACGATTGACGACTCTACCCACATCCGTGGGGTGAAAACGTTTGTTTTCTAACGTGGCATACTCGCGCTGTTGCAAGGTGCTAATAATTGTCGCATACGTTGAAGGACGCCCAATGCCATACTCTTCTAAGGTTTTTACCAGGGTTGCTTCTGAATAGCGCGGTGGCGGCTCGGTAAAGTGCTGATGCGCTTGGAGTGCTTGAATTGGGAGCACATCTCCTTCTTCAAGGGGAGGGAGCATTTTACTTTCCCCTTCTTTTTTGACATCATCCAACCCTTCTTCATAGACTTGTAAAAATCCTGGAAAAGACACTATCGAGCCATTGGCTCTAAAAATATTTTCTTTGCCGCACGTTAAATCGACAGCAACGGTATCAATGGCAGCAGGCGCCATCTGACAAGCGATGGTACGCTTCCAGACTAAATTATAAAGCTTATATTGATCTGCACTTAATGCATGTTTAATATTATCGGGATGTAAAATAGCAGAAGTCGGTCTGATGGCCTCATGGGCTTCTTGTGCATTTTTTGCTTTGGTTTTATAAATATGCGCCTCTTTAGGCAACGCATCCTTTCCAAATCTGTCGACGATAACGTCTCGAATTTCCTCTATTGCACTTAACGCAAGGTTAACCGAGTCAGTACGCATATAGGTAATTAAACCGACAGAACCTTCACCAATATCAATACCTTCATATAACTGTTGGGCAATACGCATAGTACGTTGCGCCCCAAACCCTAACTTACGAGAGGCTTCTTGCTGTAAAGTGGATGTCGTAAAAGGGGCAGAAGGATTACGTTTACGTTTCTTTTTGTCAATGTTTTTGACAATAAGCTGCCCTTTTCCTGCCTTTTCCAAAGCTTGCACGGTTTGATTAGCCGTCGCCTCATCAATAATCGAAAATTGTTTCTGTTTCTGCCCTGCTAACTCAACTAATTTTGCTGAAAAAGGTTGTTGGTTTTTAACGGTTTGGGCTTCAATGGTCCAATATTCTTTTACTTCAAAGCGCTCTATTTCGAGCTCACGTTCTACAATCATACGAAGCGCTGGGCTTTGCACACGACCCGCTGACAATCCAGGCCGGACTTTACGCCATAACAAAGGAGATAAGTTAAAACCTACCAAATAATCTAATGCGCGGCGCGCTTGTTGTGCATTCACGAGGTCCATCGATAATTCACGAGAATGCGTAATCGCTTCCACGATAGCGCTCTTGGTAATTTCATGAAAAACCACGCGGGAAACCGGTTTTGTTTCTAACAATCCCTTTTCACGCATCAACTCACTAAGATGAAAAGCAATCGCCTCACCTTCGCGGTCCGGATCTGTCGCGAGTAATAGTTCGTCATATTTCTTTAAATATTCTGCAATGGCTTTGACATGATTGGCATTTTTATCAATCACAACATATTTCATCGCAAAATTATTATCTGGATCTACAGCGCCTTCTTTAGGCAAGAGATCCCGGACATGGCCATAAGACGCCATGACATGATAGCCCTTACCTAAATATTTCTTAATCGTCTTAGCTTTGGCGGGCGACTCTACCACCACCAAACGGTTTGTCATTTAAATTCTCCACCTTTACCAAATCAATGTATTATGGCTTGCTCATTTTCTTCACTATAAACTAACTCTTCTATCCAATGGCTTATTTCTTCGTATCCAGGCTGATTCATCATCACAAGACCCACAATGCGTTTAAACTGTTTCAAATTCAACTGCTCAACTTCTATTGCCGTGGATCTTTCAATGATGATTTCTCTCGTCGAGGTATCTAACAGTTTCATTTCTTCCAATTGAACCAAAAACCCTCGACAAGCCAGATCAAGCTTCGCTATTTCCTGAGGTAAATACACCCGCATCGAATTTCTAGCCATTGGCATCATAAGAGGCTTTGCATTTTTAATCTCTGCAAGGGTCTCTAACCAATCAAATGCTTTGGTAATATCCTTGACATGAAATCCCGCTTCTTCCAATTCCCAGGTAAGACTCGCCTCATCCTCGGAGACCCCTTCTTCAAAATCCAGGTAGTTGTCAAATAAAAACATAAGGACATCAATTACGGTTTCTTTCATGATTACCCACCTGTTGTAAGTCGGACAAACCCGCCCGGGATAGATGCTATCCGGCCTTGAAGTTCCAACTCTAATAGCATCGAGGAAACTTCTTCAACGGTCAATCCTGTTTTAGCCACGACACTGTCCATGGGGGTACATCCCTCCCTTCCCACGTGCTCCAAACACACCCGCTGCTCCGCAGGAATATCCTCTACTATATCTAGAGAAGATTGCACCATTTCTCCCCTAAAAGAAAACTCCTCCAGTATATGTGCCACGCTTTCAACACATTTTGCCCCTTCTCGTATCAATTGATTACACCCTTTGGCCATCGGATTGTGAATCGATCCCGGTAGCGCAAAAACTTCTCGACCCTCATCCAATGCGCATTTTGCCGTGATCAAAGAACCACTTTTCATCCCAGATTCCACCACCAACACGCCTTTTGACAACCCACTAATAATACGGTTTCGTTGCGGAAAATGTTGTGCCAATGGGGGCGTCCCTAACGGAAATTCTGAAACCAGGGCACCTCTTTCCATAATAGCTTGCGCCAAGGGTTTATGTCTCGTGGGATAGACTTGATCTAGGCCATGCCCCAAAACCGCAAGTGTGACGCCTTGTGCCGCCAACGCGCCTTCATGGCTTGCGGCATCAATTCCTAACGCCAAGCCACTGGTAATGGCTAATCCCTGTTTTACGAGCTCAAAAGCAAAGTGATAAGCATTCTCTTTTCCTTGAGAGGTAGGATGACGGCTCCCAACGAGTGCTATTTGATCATGCCTTAAAACGTCTTTCTTCCCCGCAACAAAGAGCAAAGGAGGGGCAGAAGCAATTTCCTTTAAAAACGTCGGATAAAGCGCATCTTGCCAAGTTAGAATATGATGCGCTTCACTTGTCGCCCAGTGAAGATCTTGTTCTACGCTTTTCCAATCAGGCTCAAATTGCTTAATGCCCACTCGCCCTAACCAGCTTAAAAAATCTGGACGGGGTCGTAAGCCAGAAAAGCAATTTGACAAACTTTTTTCTTGTTCCAGTAGGGCTGCAAACCGCCTGGGACCGAACCCAGGGCAACGCCTTATCACTAACCAAAACCCTAGTTCATTCATTTTTCACACCAGCCCAAAAGGGGCTAGTCTAGGTCCTATCGACTGCATCAAGCAAATATATTGGTCTCGTTGCATTCATGACCAACACGTAACTTACCTTGTTAAAGACCCTAAATACAATACATCTTCCCGTTTTAAGCGGAGGGAAGTAATATTTTTTTTCCGTATCGAGTGACAACCTATAAGGGATATCTTTTTTAGTTTGATAGATATTTAGGACATCACCTACCTGACGCTTTGCGTCTGTCCCGCCCGTGATAGTCAGAATTTGAAATTGTCCAATTTGCGTCAATCCCCCAAATACGGAAATAATTTGCCCCTTCGCAGGCGCTTCTGGAAACTTTGGAATGAAATAAGGATCAATATTTTCTACAATGGTCGAAATAAGCCTATCTCCCATTCTAATTTCTAAATTGCTCTTCGTAATTATCAAACGCGCTGTTTCTCCGGGCACTTCAAGCGCAACCTGCCCTAAAACGATCCCTTCTAACCCTAAGGGTGCGCGCGTTTTAGGATCGCGATACAGTTTACCGGGCCGAAAAACAGCATAGACTTTATCTTGGGAATTGGCGGGTAAACCACTCACATAGATGCGGTCGCCTGTCCCAACCACTAAATGATCCTCATCTACGGCGACAATCAAAGGACAGGTCGTCGCTTGCTGTTCCGTTACAATACGAGAGTTATTTAAAAACGGTTCAATGGCATAAAGCGGAATGGTGGGAATGGCACTCTCGGCAGGCAAGACCCGGACGCGAGGTCGCAACTTAATCACGCCATTACCTTGATTCGTTCTTGTCACAAGATTTTTTCGCTCAACTCTTAACTGCGGCTTATCTTCAACATATTCTAAAATCAGGGTGTCTCCAGGATAAATTAGATTAGGATTGTCAATATCCGGATTAGAATGCCAAATCGCCTGCCACCGCCAAGGATCATGCAAAAACTTGGACGCGATATCCCATAAAGTATCATCATGTTTGACGGTATAACGTTTGGGTGCATCATCAACAATCCAACTTTTTTCAGCCTGATTCGCCAAAACAGGGATTGAGGTGATGATAATCAAACCCAATACCATTAGCCCTATTCGATGTCTCCATTGCTTGGTCATGGGCCTCTCCTTGTTTTTGATGTATGTGCAATGCATTTTTGCGCCAACTAGCTTATAATCTTGACCAACCTATTTTGCTACGAAACTAACATTTTTTTATGGGAAAGGACAGTACTATCATGCCTCAATTAAAAATTTTATATTACCCAGATAAACGTTTACGAGAAATAGCATTACCTGTCACGGAATTCAATGATGCATTGCGCAAGACCATCCAAGAGATGATCAGCTTATTGCACGCGGACGGCGCTGTCGGCTTAGCTGCTACCCAAGTTGGGCTTCCCTTACGGATGTTTGTGATGGATGTTTCCCGCGAACAAACTGAGCCGGTCTGCTTGATCAATCCTGAAATTATTGAGCAATCAGAAGAAATTCTCCAAGACGAAGGTTGCATGTCCTTTCCAGGCGTCTACCTCAAAATACTGCGTCCGAGAAAACTTACTGTTTCTTATCAAAATGAATATGGCGAAACACAATGCATGACAGCAGAAGATTTAATGGCACAATGCATTCATCATGAAACGGATCATCTCAATGGTATTATGTTTATTGATCGCCTTTCTAAGTTAAAACGCATGATGGCGATAAAAAAATTTAAGAAATCGACTGCATGAAAATCGTCTTCGCGGGCACGCCTTTAGTGGCAAAAATGATATTGGAGACTTTATTAACCACTTCTCATGAAGTGGTGGCAATTTATACCCAGCCGGATAGACCTGCGGGCCGTGGACAACAATTACAGATGAGCCCTGTCAAAACGGTTGCCCTAGCGCACCCTATTCCTGTTGAACAGCCGGTGACGTTAAAAACCCCTGAGGCACTGGCAAACTTAGCAAAATACCAAGCCGATGTGATGATAGTAGTGGCTTATGGGTTAATTTTACCAGAGCCTCTCTTGAGCCTACCCCGCTATGGCTGCATTAATGTGCATGTTTCTTTATTACCTCGTTGGCGTGGAGCCGCTCCTATTCAACGCGCGATTTTAGCAGGAGATCAAGAAACGGGGATCACGCTCATGCAAATGGATGCGGGGCTAGACACGGGCAAGATTTTGGCGCAAATTTCCTGCCCCATCACAGAAAAAGATACCGCACAAACGTTGCATGACACTCTGGCAACACTCGGCGCAACTTTTTTAAGGGATAAATTAGAAGATATTATTAACCATCCTAATCCACTCAATCAAGATAATGCACATGCAACCTATGCCGCTAAAATTACCAAAGAAGAAGGTCATATTAATTGGAATCAACCTGCAATAGTTATCTCAAGAATCATACGTGCTTTTAATCCCTGGCCAGTTGCTTATAGCAAAATCCAGAATCAAAATATTCGCATTTGGGAAGCCCAAATCGTGACGTTGGCAGAACCAGGCGTCTATGGCACCATCATCGCACATCATCCAGAAGGGATTATTGTGGCGTGTCAAGATCAAGGGCTCTTAATCACACAAGCACAACTCCCTGGTAAAAAATGTATGCCTGTTTCTGAGATAATAAAGGGCCATGCCACCCTCTTTGCCAAGGGGAATCGATTTGAGTCATAATCGTGCGATAGCTTGTCGCCTATTACTGAAGGTAATACAAGAAGGTAAATCTTTTAATCGACAACTTATCAGCACCTATTACCCTGCTTTAGCAGGACGAGATATCGCTTTTGTGATGCATTTAAGTTTTGGCGTATTACGCTATTATTATGTTTTTAATGCCTATTTGAATACCTTGTTATCATCCCCGCTAAAGCCAAAAGATCAAGATGTAAAATTGCTCATGATGATTGGGTTATATCAGCTTTTTTATACAGATACACCCGATTTTGCGACACTGCATGCGACAGTCAATGCGACGAATAATATCAAAAAAAACTGGGCAAAAGGATTGGTCAATGCTATTTTGCGTCGGGCTGTAACCAAGGGGCCCCCTGCCATTAATGTCTCCCATCCTGCCTGGCTAGAAAACGCGCTACAAGCGGCATGGTCCAACGATTGGGAAAATATTCAAACCCAAAACTTGACTCCCCCACCATTTACACTAAGAGTGAATTTAAAACAAATCAGCCGTGATGATTATTTAACAATGCTAAAAACAGTAGAAATTGACGCACAAATTTTAGCACACAGCGCTTGTGGTATTATATTAAAAGAAAACGTGCTCCTAGAAAATCTGCCGAAATTTTCAGAAGGTTTTGTCAGCGTACAAGATGGTGCGGGTCAACTGACGCCCGCTTTGTTAGCACTAACGCCTGGTTTACGAATTTTAGATGCTTGCAGTGCACCCGGCAGCAAAATGGGGCATATACTGGAATCTGAAAATAAACTGGATTTAATTGCGCTTGAAAAAGACGCCTCTAGATATACCCTATTACAAGCTACGTTAAAAAGATTAGGATTTAGCATTAAAACACAATGTGTTGATGCGTGCTTCCCGGAACAATATTGGGATGGCGCGCTGTTTGATCGCATCTTATTAGATGCCCCTTGTTCGGGGACGGGCGTTATCAGGCGCCATCCCGATATTTTACATCATCGCCAAGAAACAGATATTCCTGCATTAGCAAAACAACAGGCTTTATTGTTAGAGAAACTGTGGCCATTATTAAAACCCAATGGCATATTACTCTATGCAACTTGTTCGATTTTACCCGAAGAAAATGTCGAGCAAATCGACCGCTTTATTCAGAATAATGCGGATGCTAAAGAATTACCCATAGAAGCTGCTTGGGGACTCCCCCAAAAATATGGCCGACAAATATTGCCTGGTGAGCATAATATGGACGGTTTTTATTATGCGCGGTTAATAAAGCGTAACCACTTA
>Ga0207052_10035_pt1 | contig 46117 bp, 39 predicted proteins | sample Alteio_BWMinCont_62_FD_153294 | JGI IMG/M metagenome (GOLD analysis project Ga0207052, IMG submission 153294) | Enriched cells from forest soil in Barre Woods Harvard Forest LTER site, Petersham, Massachusetts, United States -... | ecosystem: Environmental > Terrestrial > Soil > Temperate forest >...
TATTATTAATAAACATCACGCAAATAACGCTTTTGCTGACGCATCTTTTTCACATATTGTCTTGCTGCGACATTATCCATGTTCCCATGTGTCTCTACAATCCGATGTAATGTCGCATCAACATCTTTTGCCATATGGTTCGCATCGCCGCAAACATACAAAATAGCCCCACCTTCAAGCCAAGTAAACAATTCGGCCCCGTGCTGCCACATCATATCTTGCACATAAATCTTATACTCTTGGTCTCTTGAAAACGCTGTATCTAATCTTAATGCCCCTTGCTTCATCCAAACATCCCACTCGTCTTTATAGAAAAACTCGCCACTTTTTGTACGCTCACCAAAAAAAAGCCAATTTTTTCCAGTGCCTCCTTTTGCCATTCTTTCCTGCATAAATGCACGAAAAGGAGCAATCCCTGTCCCTGGTCCAATCATAATAATAGGAACCTCTGAATTTACAGGCAGAGTAAATCCGTGATTGGGTTGTATATAAATAGGAACCACATTCTGCCCTTTAGGAGCTAAATGACACAAATAATGGGTGCACACCCCTTTCCGGACAATTTGATTGGTTTCATATTGTAAATAAGCCACTGTCAAATGAATTTGATCCGGAAACACAACCGGAGAAGAAGCAATCGAATAAAAACGAGGCAATAAAGGCTGCAGCAACTCCCCTAACTGCGTCAATGATAACAGCGCTGTAGGATATTCTTCCAAAAGATCCCATAGCTCCCGATGTAATAAATACTCACGCAAAACCTGTTTGTTTTCTTCGTGTAGTAAAAACTCGAGATGATTCTTCTTTTCAGAATTTGTTTCAGCTTCTGCTAAAGCTATCAAAAATTTGCGTGGGATATCCGAAATATTCGCTTTTTGAGAAATGAATTCCTGTAAAGATAGCGTCATGCCAGAATGCTTATCAAGAATTAATTCCGTGCCATCGGCTTTTAACGCCCTCATCGTCCGTTCGACTAAAGCAGGATCATTCACAGGAAAAACAGCCACACTGTCCCCAACGCTATACTGAATACCTGAATTTTTTATATTTAAAATGACATGTTGGGTGTCTTTAGTTGAGCAAGAACCACATAATGTAAAACGGTCATCAATGGAAGCAATGAAAGGATGATGTTTGTCGTAAAGTTGAGTTTTTTTTTCCATAAGTAATAAAGTATACAAAAGAGCAAATTTTAACACAATTTAACACATTTTAACACAGAGGAGCTGCATAAGAAGAACACAAGGCACAAAGAAAGATTAATAGGATCACCCACTATTCTTTCTTTGTGTCTTGTGTTCTTCTTATGCAGCTCCTTTGTGTTAAAATTTTTTCAAGACTCAAGACTGCGGAACACTCTGAATCATCCAGGTAGACAAATCCTTCTTCAATTTAGCCAATGAAGTGCGATCCGTAAACATCATGTGTCCTGCATCATAATAATAAGGAGAAATATTCTTCTTTAATGAAGGATCTAACCCTAAATGAGTAAATGTATACTCTGTCCCAAAATAAGGGGTTGCTAAATCATAGTAACCACTAGCAATAAACACCTTGGTATTCGGATTTTTCGTCATTACTTTCTTAATCGATTCCCCAACATACAAATATTGATTATTCGCTTTTGTTCCATAATTCCATGGCCATACATTACTTAATACTTTGTAATTATCATCTTTTTTCCAGCCCAATTCCTTTTGAGCATACTGATAAAATGTGGCTGTAAATAATCCAAGAACATTTTCCATACTCGGATCGTAATCAAAATTCCATGAACAAGTGTCCATCGTAATCCCTTTAACACGACTGTCAAAACGTCCTAACACGCGATTTTGATCTTTCAATAACTCTTTCATGAAATGAAACTCGTCCACGCGAAGATTATTTTGCTGAATAAATGCTGGGGATAATGAAGTATAATAAGCTAAACGGTCCCCAATCTTTTTACGTTGGTCTTCTTGAATTGAGTCGCCCTTCATTAACGCTAAGGCATAGTCTTCTAAAGCAAATTTCTCGACCTCTTCCAACACATCCGATAAACTCTTAGCCTGCAAATCTTTAGAAAGTTTGCCGTGATACCATGCAGCAGCAGTGTAAGAAGGCAAAAATAAGGGATAAGGTAAATCATTTCCGGGAGAAAAATCTATGGTCTGATAATGTAGTAAAGAAGACACCAGAATAATCCCATTCACATAATAAAATGTTTGGTCATACAAATATTCGGCTAAACCAACAGCACGCAATGTTCCATAACTTTCGCCGGCTAAAAATTTCGGGGAATCCCAACGTCCATACTTTGTTGTATATAGTCGAATAAATTCACCAACGGATTTAATATCTTCTTCATAACCATGAAATTGTTTTGGATCTTCCCCTGGAGCTTCGCGACTGTAACCTGTAGAAACTGGATCAATAAAAACTAAATCAGTCACGTCTAACAGCGAAAATTCATTATCTTGTAATCCATAAGGTGGATCCCCATAGCCATTTTCCGCTAATACCACACGACGTGGTCCTAAAGCACCAAGCTGTAACCATACAGCAGAAGCCCCTGGTCCCCCGTTAAAACAGAATGTAATAGGTCGTTTTCCGGATTCAGGAATATCGGAACGTGAATAAGACACATAAAACAATTTAGCTTTGGGATTGTTCTGTTCATCTTTTAAGACAATCGTTCCAGCAATTGCTTTATAAGGGACTTCTACGCCATTAATTTTGACAGAATGGGATGTTTCAACAACTTCTTCCTGAAAGCTTTCTTTTTTGTCTGTATCAGAAGTCGTGGTTGTTGCGGCTTCACTTCGAGTACTCAAACACAATAAGCAAAACACTAAACATTTAATAAAAGGGATCATGGGCAAACGCTCCTAACTTGTTCGATGGTCATTCCTTTAATCAGTAACCGCTTTATTCGGCTGGTTTCACCTGAGATAATCGTAATATTAGAAATAGCAATCCCGAACGCTCTAGACAAAAATCGGACTAAAGTATGATTAGCATTTCCTTTTTCAGGAATAGCTGCGAGGCGCATTCTGAGCGTCTCTCCTTCCCAACCAATAAACTCGGTATTACGGGATTTAGGAGTCACTTTGATGCTTAACTTTAATATATTAGAAACGCTTTGATCACTCATAAGGGAAAACCAAACTTTTTCATTAAAATAGTCTGTTGGATCATTAATTCCAAGCATATGCATTATTTTGTTAAGTGTCTTTTAGTAATAAAATTTTAACACAGAGACGAACACAAGAAACGAAGACACAAAGAGGAGTCCTTCTCTTCTCTCTTTGTGTCTTTGTTTCTTGTGTTCGTCTCTGTGTTAAAATTTTTTACGAAATGAACAGCGAAAAAAGGATTGCACAACATCAAATCTTATTTTAAGTTGGAAATTTAATAGGAGTTTTTTATGAAAAGCGGTGCAGTGGCATTAGCCGGAATTCTATTCGCCCTAGGGGCTCTTCTTCACTTAGGACGTCTTTTTTGTCCTTTCACCATTGTCATTGGCGACACTAATGTTCCTGAATGGGCTAGTTTTATCTTTTTTCTAATCGGAAGCTTTTTATCCTTTTGGCTATTCAGAGCGAACAGTCAGGTACCACCGCCTGTGGTAAAATAGCAGCATCAGGAACTTGTTCTTTCGGTTCGTCTGAAAGAGTGGGTTCCGCTAATAACTCCTTAGCGCGTTCTAATGCTTTTTGCATATATAAATGCGGCTGCTTTTCATCGAGCAGGAACAAATTTTCTTTTCCTAAATCATCGACCATCCCTGAATCACTAAGTACTTCCCAGATTGCAGGCGTGAGGCCGCAGGCAATCAAATGACGTCCAGACTTAGAAAGATACCCTTTTAAATGATGTAAGGCTAGGCAGGCTGTGGCGTCCATATCCCGGGCATTTTTTAATTGCAGCACAATAACGCGTGTACCCACGTCATCTTCGGCAAAAGATTTCAACGTGGATTGAAAAATGTCTGCGGCTCCAAAAAAAAGTTCTCCTTTTACTTTGATGACGCGAATTTTTTTCGACTCTTTTGACGAGGTGGCGTCTAAATTACGAAGTTCGCCTTTTTCATTGATGGCAAACTCGACTACCTGCGGAACGGCTGCCTTTTTTAAATATAGGGTGATCGATAAAACGACTCCGATATAAAACGCTGTGTCCAAACTAAAAAAGATACAAGCAAGAATGGTCGACCAAAAAACAAAAGTATCGCCTGGAGTTGCCTTTAAACAAATCAGTAAATGTTCTCGATTCACAATATTCCAGGCGGTAATCAATAACAAAGCCGAGAGACTAGCTAAAGGGATTTGAGTGACAAGAAAACCTAAGGCATACAAAATCATACCAGTCATGATGCAGTTTAAAATAGCTGCAAAACGCGTTTGGGCTCCGCTTGAAAAATTAACACCACTGCGTGTGGGACTTCCTGAAATAGGCATAGCACCGATAAAAGAAGAAAATAGATTCCCCCACCCGAGTGCATAAATATCTTGATTTAAAGATAAGCGCTGTCCAGAGCTAGCAGCTAATGTACGGGCTACAAAAGTGGCATCCATGACGCTCAATAATGCGATCGCAAAGGCAACAGGGAGTAAATTATTCATGATGCTGGGATCAAAAAAAGGAAAGGCAAAGGCGGGTCGTAATTGTTCCAATGTTCCTGTATCCCCAACTATTGCCACATGAAAGGCATTGGGATCATAAGGATTAATAATCCCTGTTGCAAATGTCTCTAAAAAATAAACTGCGCATCCCATCAAAATAAAGGAAATCACAGCTGCGGGAATACGTTTATTTACTCTTTTAAGAAAAAGCATAATTCCCATGCTCACGCCACCAATCATAGCTGTTGGCCAATGAATCTCCCGCCAATTCGTTAAGAGATAGGCCCCTTTTTCATAGAGCGAGCTTTCTTTTCCTTCAGGGGAAACGCCTAAAAAGGTGTACATTTGATTAAGGACCACCGCTATGGCTGTTCCTGCGATATAGGCGACAACGACAGAGTGACTGACAAACTGAGTCAACCGGCCTAATTTAAAGCCCGCCGCTAATAACTGAAAAATACCGACAAGCACAGTCAACTGAGTCAATATATGCACGGCCATGAGCTCTCTTTCTGCTCCCGTCAAATAACGATAGGATCCATAAAGGATTTCCGCCGTACCTGACTGGATCAAAATAGCAATTGCGTTACTAGGTCCAGTGACTAAATGACGGGATGAGCCGAAAAAGGCGGTAATCATCGCGGAAAAGACTGCCGCCAAAAGACCACAGGAGATAGGTAATCCAGCAGCTAAAGCATAGGCCATGGCCTGAGGAATCGTTAATAAGGCTACAGATAATCCGGCAATAGCATCTTGACGGAAGGTATTCATGGAATAGCCTTGAATATCACGTCTTAAGTGATCTAAGGAAAGATCATCTGTATGGGTTGCAGCAAGGCTCATAATTCCTGAAAATTTAATATAAGTTCAGTACACGGTAAGGTAAGTCCGTTCCACTAGTTTGAAATTTTTGCTATGTATTTAGCAAAAACAAAAACTCAACTTACAAACAAAACTAATGACAACAATCACTACTATTTTTATAATTTTTTATTTCTTTATCAAGAGTAATAACATGTCTCATCTACCAAAATTAGCTATTGTCGGCCGTCCTAATGTAGGAAAGTCAGCCCTTTTTAATCGCATTTGCGAAAAAAAGCTAGCAATTGTCGACGAAGCCGAAGGAATCACCCGAGACCGACTGTATTCAAATGCCGATTTTTTCGGTACTCCTTTTGAAATCATTGATACCGGAGGGATAGACAGTAAGTCAAAAGCTGACTTTAATGAGCATATTAAGCAACAAGCTGAAATTGCCATTGAAGAGGCGGATACGATCGTCATGGTGGTCGACGGCCACATTGGAGTGACTAAATTAGACGAAGAAGTGGCAAAAATATTATTACGCACCAAAAAACCTGTCTGTTTAGCCGTAAACAAAATTGATAACAAAGCCCAAGAAAATTTGATCTATGTCTTCCAAACTCTTGGGATTAAAAAAATTATTCCCGTGTCCGCTATTCAAGGATGGCATATTGCAGAACTCCTAGAAGCAGCCTTTGAAAACCTGGATATCTCAGAAATTTCACAACCGAAACCCCCAGGAATTTCTATTGCCATCGTTGGAAGACCGAATGTGGGCAAATCCTCGCTCGTCAATATGCTTTTAGACGAAGAACGCTGTATTGTGAGCCCTATTCCCGGAACAACGCGTGATAGCGTAGACGTGCCTTTTATGTATGAAGATCAGCTTTACACCCTGATTGACACGGCAGGGATACGTCGCAAAGGATCTGAACATGAAGTCGTCGACAAATTTGCCGCAATTCGTACCCAAAGAGCCATTGAAAGAGCGGATATTTGCCTTTTGATGCTCGATTCTCAGCAAGGGATTACCACCCAAGAGAAGAAAATTGCCAATATGATTGAAGAAGCCGGCAAAGGGTGTATTTTGCTTTTCAACAAGTGGGACCTTGTCAAAGGGTTTCGCATGGAGCATTGCATGCGCGGAGTCGAAGAAGACGCTATCTTTCTAAAGCACTGCCCTAAAGTCTTTATGTCTGCTAAAACAGGCCGTAATATTGATAAAATCTTTGGTTTAGTCAAGGATGTGTACGATGACTCACTAAAGAGAATCACCACGCACCAATTAAATAAATTTATTGCCGGAGCGCTCCAAAAGAATCATCCCCCGATGATTATGGGTAAACGTTTACGCATTTATTACATGGCACAAATCGGGGTTCAGCCACCTACATTTGTAGTTTTTGTGAATTTCCCGAATTTAATGTCTGATTCATACAAAAAATATCTTTACAATCAGTTTAGAGAAGTATACGGCTTCCCTGGTTTGCCGATTATTCTTCATCTTAAAGGTAAGAAAAAAGTGGTGGGAGAACGTGAAGCAGCAGCAATCCAAGAAAGCCACGATGAAGAAGAATTAGGAAAATTAGAATCAGAGAACAAGGGTAAAGAAGAAATTATCTCTAAGAAAAAAAAGGCTAAAAAGCCTAAAATTGAAGAAGAATTCGACGAAGAGTTTAATGACGATTCAGTCGAAGAATTCGAGGTTGAAGATAGCTCTTGGGATAGTTAAGGATGTCGAATGTGCAAGCCCCTCGTGTAGCCATCCTATTACCCATAAGTCTGAGAGGTAACAAAGTTATGCCGTCCCTTCAGGACTAAATATTTTATTATCATTTACCCAGGCCTCCACTGCGCTGCGACCTGGGCTGTATCATATCTCCCTTTCAGGGATGAGAACAAATATTCTAGCTTTAAGAGATTTTTGGCCTAGTGCTTGTCCTAATCCCCGAAGGGGAGATATGATACAGCCCAGGTCGCAGCGCAGCGCAGGCCTGGGTAAATGATAATAAAATATTTATTCCTGAAGGGACAACATAACTTTATTACCTCTCAGACTTATGGGTAATAGGATGGCTACACGAGGGGCTTGCACATTCGACTGCTGCCTCAGTCGTAGCAAATAATTTAATTAATTCTTTAATTTAAACAATTTAATTTAAAAACCCAAAAAAACCCTTTTAATTAATTAACTAATATGTTACAATTTACTTTAAATTAATTGGGGTTTTATGAATTTATCACAATGGCATAGCTCTCTTAGTAGTAGAAGTAATCATCGTCTTTATTTTGAAGATGATCAATTATTAGTTAATACAAAAAAAAATCAAAAATCCTCCAGAATATCACCACTTTTTTTAGAAATGTCTAATAAATTAGACACTTTGGCTCTCCAAACAAGTACCCCTCATTTAAACAATGATATAGTAGTCAGCGATTTACCTTCTCCCTTAGAAATTTTAACTACTATTGAAGACGAAATTGATGTCTTATATAAAACTTATAACAAAAAAACTTCCACAAAATGGGCTAAACTTCGTCGTCGCTTTTCAAAAAAATGTAAAGCACTTCATGATCAAACACATGTTAATTATGGTCTTTTAAAACTGTCTATTACGGCTAAAAAAGAACAGTTCACTTCACAAACAGAAAAATTAGCCGCTCTTAATGATAGAGAAACTATTCTTAATTCTTCTCAAGAATCTACAAAAAAAATTAAAAAAATTATAAGTAAAATTTCTGAATTGGTAGACACAAATCATCTTTGTAGAAAGGATGAAAATGAAAAAAATATCCATTTGGATTATTTATCTACTTTAGAATCTCAACATAAATATTTGTCAGAAAAACCTGTATCTAAAGAAATTAATAAAAACTTCGAAAATCTTCTTCGAGATTTAACAGATTTTAAAAATGAACTCAAACAGAACATCAATAATTTAATCACTGATGAAAAAATCTGTGAGATCAATAATAATTATGCTCAATCACTTAAAGCTAGTCTAGATCCACTTTCTTTTTCTTTAGACGAGATAAATGAGATAGCTCGTACCTATGAAATACAATCTGAAGGGGAAAAATTCAGTGCTGATTTCAAAGATATAGAAGAACAAATTACTTCCTTTGTTGACTACTCTGAAGAAAATTTAAAGGATTCTTTTAGTGCTATCCAAACAAAGATCTCTAATTTATCTGATAACCTTAGACTTCATTTAACAAAATTAAATCAGTTAAAGACTAAACAAAGTTGTGAAGAAATTTTTGAACTCATTAATTTAATGGAAAAGGCTTATGTGTCGCTAGAAACAGCTACAACCGAAAATAAGACTGCATATGAATGTCAACTTGAAGCACTTACTCAACAAATTCAGAGTTTACTTAAAAAGTTTCCAGCTCAAGACATTTTAGGTATTTCCTCGGATATTATTACTAAATCCTCTAAATATGACTTAAACGAGCTTTTTGTCCTAAATACCAAATGTGAAGCATCCGTTGAAAAAGTAAATCAAGCGATACGCGAAGAAGAAGAAAGATTAAGAAATATCCCTTCTAATTGTTTAACTAAAGCGCGAAACAAAATCGTTGCACCGATTGAAAATTCCACCTCTTCTCCCGAAGAAATTTTTGAAAATAAATGCCAAGGCTTGGGGCCCATTTTTGCTCCCTTACAATTAGTTCAAGAAGAACAAGATCTTTTTGCGGATTTAGCAGGGGCTCTCAATGAAATGGGCTTAAATCTTCCCTTAAAGTCCATTAAAGACCTCAATTTAGCGCTTTTAGAATTAAGATTGCATAACGAAGATTTAACAACACTATTGAAAATTCTGGAGCAAAATGCTTCTTGGAGGGATCCAGCTAGTACCTTACACCATATTTCTCTCTATCTTAATCGATTACCGGAAAAATTAAGAAATATTGAGGAAGATGATTTAACAAAGAAAATCTATTGTAATAGCCTTTCGCGCTCAATCAAAGAAATCATTAATAATAGCAAGGAAATAAGTACCCAAATTAACTCTATTTTATACCGAGAATTAACCAAATATGCCGAATCTTTTTGGCAACAAAAAATCGTTGTAGAAGAAGATAAAAGCTTAATCCAAACATTACTCTCTGATTATTTAAGATTACTTGGATTTTTTATTCAAAAATTGGAAACAAATGATCCTCAAATTGACCATTTAATTACATTCATAATAAATTTCACTCATCCAAAAATGAAAAATGAAACATTAGCGCAAGAAGTTAAAAAACTTAAAGACGAACTCATCGATTTGTTAAAACAAGCCATTTATTTAGAAGTTTTTTTACCTCACTTTATCACTAATCATCAGGCTGATCATTATGATTCTTTTGAAGAAAGTTCTTTTGCAGGACTCTATGATGTATTATCCATTGGCTCGGATGCTCTTTATGAACCTGAGTACAATAAAATACTTAAAGACAATGTTCACTTTTTATTCCCCATTCCTTCTGACCCTAAGAAAAAGAATGGTGATGAAAATATTATTAAAGAGGGACTTAAAAATATTTTTATGGATATCTCAAGGATTGCATTAAGAGATCCTAAACTGTTTAAAAAAATCATTCAATCAGCAACAAAATCTGATCAAAATGACCCTACAAAAAAAACTGAGGATACAGAAAAGGAACAAGTTGAAGTTGAAAAAATCGCCAATATTTCTATGGATATATTAGCTACAGTCTCGAAGTTTCAATCTTATTTATCTACATTGGTGACCAATCCTGTTGGATCAAGATTAGCTGGTTTTGGAATTAAACGAGGAATTCTTGGAACCATAGATGTCCTTTCTAAAACCTCAAAAACTAAGATCGAAACTACAGAAATAAAATCCCTAGCAACTATATTAAGTGAAAATGAAGATCATGTTAGCGCGATGATCCAACTAAGACACCAGTATTTATTATCCTTAAGTAAATTCGGACTGAATTACTTGCTTCCTCTTTTTAGAAAAACGATTGAAAAACACAATTTTAAGGAATTAATACAATCTCTTAAAATTGTTGTTACATCTATTGATACTGCTGCTCAGCTTTTCAAAATATTAAAAGATGAAGCTAATTCCAAAAAGGAAACTAATCCGGATAACCGTCCGCCTATTAAATATCTTGATAAGCAATTTGATGAGATTTTAAGACTAGGGTTTAACAACATTGACTCCTTTGTAGGGGAAATTCATAAAGTTGAATTAGAGAGAAGTTTTTTCTATGCAATGCGACAACTCGTCGAAATCCTGGAGCCAAGAGAAGAATGGACAGCCCATGGTTATGATGATGCATTGGGTCAATTTTGGAATCTATTTATCCAAAACCTAGGTGGTCCTGTGTCAGAGCAAATAGAAAGTGAAGAAGATAATGAGTTAGTTGTAAATGGAGTTCCAGATTAAATATGTTTATATGTCGTTAAAAAAGTTATCTACCAGGATACTTTGTGTCTCCGTTTCTTGTGTCCTTCTCTGTGTTAAAATAATACGAAACCCCTTCAAGTTAACAACGAGATCAACTCTTCCCGATTCAACAACTTCACCACCTGATGATCATCAGCTAATATCACATCTTCCAGTAAATTCGCCTTCTGAAAAATCAATTCGTTAATTCTCTCTTCAAAAGTGCCTTTCGTAATTAACTTAAACACTTGCACACCTCGTGTCTGTCCGATACGGTGCACTCGGTCTGTTGCCTGATTTTCACGGGCTGCATTCCACCATCGATCGTAATGGATCACCACAGAACCTGCCGTCAAATCTACACCGAGGCCTGCTGCATGTAAAGAACCTAAAAACACGATGCATTCAGGATCATGATTAAAGCGCTTAATGACCTCACCTCGATTCATTGTCGACCCTTTTAAGGTCGCATACTGAATCCCTTCGCTTTCGAGGTAGCTTTCCATGATGTCTAACATGCCTAAATAATGGGAAAAGACCACAACCTTTTGTCCACTGTCGCGTGCTTCTTGCAGCAATTCCACAAATAGGTCCCATTTCCCCGAAGAATATTCTTGGTAAGTCGTTGTTTCTTTCAAATATAATGCCGGATGATCGCAGATTTGCTTTAAAGCCGATAAAAGAGCAAATATATGAATATAAGGGATAGGTGTCCCCTCTTCATACAATTCACGTAAAAGCTTATCTCTGGAACGTTCTTTGACTTCGTCATATAATTTCTGTTGCTTAGGATGCATTTCGCACCATGCAAGCTCTTCAATTTTTTCTGGCAGGTCAATCAACACTTGTTCTTTTTTACGTCTTAATACAAAAGGTCTGATCATTTTAACCAAAAGTTGTTTAGCGCTTTTGTCATCATTGCGTTCAATCGGTCTAATGAATCGTTCGCGGTATTCGGTATCGGAAAGCAAATAATGAGGCAGAACGATGTCAAAGAGGGCTTTGAGTTCTCCTAAATGGTTTTCAATCGGAGTTCCTGTTAATCCGATCTTCATGCGCGCGTTTACTTTTTTTAGAGATAGGTGGACACGACTGGTATGATTTTTAGCGACTTGGAGCTCATCGAAAATGGCTAGCTCAAAAAGTTGTGTCCCCAGTTTTTCATGCTCCGAGCGCCATATTCCATACGATGTCAATAACACTTCATCTTTTTCATCGATCGAACGTTCTCCGCCGTGATAAACACACACGTTAATATCAGGAACAAAAATAGCCAATTTTTCTTGCCAGTGATACATAACCGATGTAGGACAAACGACTAAAAATTTTGAGCCTGGAGTCACATTCGAAATAGCTGCCATTAAGGCCATCGCTTGGTGTGTTTTCCCTAATCCCATGTCATCGCAGAGTAATCCTGATAATCCATAATGATACAAAAACCATAACCATGCTACGCCGTGTTCTTGATAAGGCCGCAGATGACTATTGAGTCCTGTTAAATCAGGTTTTTGACCAGGGGCTTCCATACTCGTGAGTTTTTTTAACAAAACTGCAGCATCCGTTCCTTCACCGCAATTGATCGTGTCACTTACGGAAAGGCGTATAAGCTCCCATGCAGAAAGGGCAATCACATTTTTCTTTGGCCAAACGCGTTCTTTGGATATATGACGGAACCAGCTATAGCCATGATCGCGGAGATCGAAACGTCCCGCTTCCGTAAATAAATAACGTTTCTTTTTATGCATGGCCTGCCACAAATTAACGAGCGGCACTTTTCCGGCAGGAGTCCGATAGAAAAAAGATGCTAAATACCATCCACGTCTATGTTCTTCCCCTTCCACTAATAGTTCTAAATCTAGTTCCAATGCTTCCGGATACATTAACTGATGATCAATATAGGAGGTAAAAGGTCGTAATTTAGGAAATTCTTTATCTAAAAAATCGGGAACGTCTTTTGCAGGAATATCGACTTCATGTTGATAGGGCTGAGGAAAACGACATCCGGCAGGCAGCTCATGAAAGCCTTCCCCTTCGATATAGACAATATCTTCAAAAAACTTTAATGGACGATTCACATAAGCTTGAGAAGGTTTGTAATGTGGGGTGATGGAAATAGAGTCCCCTTCTTCTAAAAGCACATGAAGTCCACCAGAAACTATGGGAGAATGTTCAGCAAAAAACTTTGGAATAATCATTAATTCATCGCGATGTGTTTTCACAAAATACGGAATTTGGGTGGAAGGAATCACGAGTCCCGGACGTACAATACTGCCGGTTGAGGTCACCGTACGCGCATAAAAACCTTCTCCGGGCGCAAATAACCAGGCTCCAAAATCTCTAATCCCTTCCCCTCCGGTAATAGAACGCGTAAATATTAACCGCCCTGAAGAATCGACATGATAAGTCATTGCCGCTTCCATGCCAGTTAAGTGGGTTTGAAATCCCAATTGCTGATTCAACCAAGCACGATTTTCCGTAATAAAATCGGACATTTTATCTTTAGAAACTACAAATTTACTGGCTCCAAATAAATATCCGGAAAATCGGTAAAATCCTTTTTCATGAATATAAATCCATTGGCCAAAAACACGACTATTAGGATGCAAAAGATCGCCAGGTGTAAAAGAATAAGATTCAATATGTAAAGCATCTTTAGCATCAAAAGATAAATCAAAAGAGATACGCGTTAAGAAATCATGGATTGTTGTTCCTTTAAGTTTACGACGCACTAAGGGAAAAAAGCGATCCAAAGCTTCTCCAACTTGATCCTGCTTCAGAAGCGGATGTTTCATCAGCCAATGCTCTTCTGCCGGATAAAATCCATCATTGGGTACAAAATTCCAATGTCCCACACGAATACTTTGTTTTTGCTTTGGAGGTGAACGTTTTTTTCCGGTCTCATGAAAATGAACTTTCATTTCCCCTAATTTAGGATCGAAAACGATGGATGAAATAGCAGAATACTGGTCCTCATGAACTTTAAGAGCAGAGGGAACGGTCATCAAAGAAGGAACAAGATAAGAAAAATCTTCCGGTAAAAGAGTAAAATAAATTTCTAGATCAGCAAAAAAAAGAAGCACACCGTCCGGCAGTCCATTTTTCGTTTGATATCTAAACTGAACCGTCAGAGATTCCCCAGATTCTTGCCGCATAAAAAAGTATTTTGCCAAATCATACCAAAAAGAAAGCAAATAACTCACCTGTGAGCTCGGTTTTCCTTGTTTCCATCGTTCAACTTCTTCCGGAGGTAGGTTAGAAAACTTTAAAGAGGTCTCTTCTGTTTCTAGAGGGCGATGTTCGAGTATTTTTTCAACCTCTTCGATGCTTTTAGGCTCTTTAGGAGCTACCACGCACATAGAGTGGCCTTTGGGATCTTTGCAAACAAATTCTGTTTTACGCGAACGTACAAACAAATCTAAATCATCCCCTAAACGCTCGTGGAGGGCTTGACACAGAGCATTCCATATAGAACGTTCAAAACGAATATGTAAAGGTTCTTTGGTTCCATGGAGTATTTTTAGATACGCAGCAGCAGCGTGAACACATCCGAGATCACCGGCTTCTTCTAAAGAGCATAAGCAATCATAGACCTTGCCGCTGCCATCGACTTGCATAACAACCCAAGCACTACGGACAGAATTGGGTTCTTGAATTTCAGCCTGATAAGTGTTACGGGAAAAATCTAGATAGTGTACACCACCTTGTTTAACTAAGTGTGCAGCAGCAGAGGCAAATGGTTGTAAAAAATCAGGAAGTGGCATAATGATATTATCCTGTATTCCCGCTTTATAAGCATTATCAATCCCGTCTTTTAGCAGGGATATTGAAAGTTACTAAATAATTTTAACACAAAGTAGAACACAAGGAACAAAGACACAGAGAAATAATTAATTTTTATTATTTATCTTCTCTGTGTCTTTGTTCCTTGTGTTCTACTTTGTGTTAAAATTCGCACTTACAACATTTTTCGTGGATCGACAATTTCATCAAATTTTTCTGCTGTCATCACTCCCAACTCCACTGCTGCGCTCTTTAAGGACTTTTTCTCTGAATAGGCTTTCTTTACGATTTTTGCTGCTTGATCATAGCCAATTTCTCGATTGAGTGCCGTGGCCAACATTAATGAATTCTCTAAAAAATGCGCGATTTGTTCTCGGTTTGCTTCAATTCCTACTGCACATCGATCGTTAAAACTGATCGCTACATCCGCTAAAAGCCGGATCGATTGCAACAAATTGTAAATCATCATGGGCTTGTAAACATTTAATTCAAAATTTCCAAGAGAACCTGCAAAACCAATGCCTGCATCATTGCCTAATACCTGCACTGCCACCATGGCCATTGCTTCACACTGAGTCGGATTCACCTTTCCAGGCATGATGGACGATCCTGGTTCGTTAGAAGGTAATTGCAACTCCCCTAGTCCACAACGTGGTCCTGAGGCCAAAAATCGTATATCATTGGCAATTTTCATAAAAGAACAGGCTAAGCGTTTTAAAGCACCACTGACTTCCACAATCGTATCATTCGAGGCTAAGGCTTCAAATTTATTAGGTGCGGAAACAAAAGGATAGCCTGTTAAATCTGAGAGGACTTCGGCGACTCGTTTAGCATACTTTGGGGGAGCATTCATCCCTGTCCCTACAGCAGTACCCCCTAAAGCAATTTCAGACAAATGAGGTAACGTATTTTCTATGGCTTGCAATCCATGATCGATTTGACTCACGTAACCGGAAAATTCCTGTCCTAAAGTTAACGGGGTCGCATCCATTAAATGCGTACGGCCCACTTTAATGATGTCGCTAAATTCTTTCGATTTCTTTTGCAATGTCTCTCGTAATGTACACACATTCGGTAAAAGGCGATTTCTGATCAATAATATCGCCGCAATATGCATAGCAGTGGGAAAGACGTCGTTAGAAGATTGTGACATATTGACATGATCATTAGGATGAATAGGATCTTTGTACCCCATTTTTCCGCCTAATTTTTCAATGGCCCGATTACTGATCACTTCATTCACGTTCATATTCGTCTGAGTCCCTGAGCCGGTTTGCCAAACAAATAGTGGAAAATGGATGTCGTGTTTTCCTTCTAAAATTTCATCACAGACTGCGCATATCACATCTTTTTTATCTGTGGGTAATAAGCCTAATTCATGATTGACAATGGCTGCTGCTTTCTTGATCAGAACAAGCGCATAGATGACCTCAATCGGCATCTTTTCTGTGCCAATCGTGAAATTATTACGTGACCGAGCTGTTTGAGACCCGTAATAGCAATGAGAAGGAACTTGTACCTCCCCAATGCTATCTGTTTCTATACGAAATTCCATATTTACCTATGTTTAGAATAGCAACAATGTAAACACGAAAATGAACAAAGAAAAAGACTCAATAATCCCCACAGCCGCAAAACACTTACCAAAAATAGCGGGTTGTTTTGCAGAGGCTTGAATTCCGGTCGCACAAACGACACCTTGATAAACCGATGAGAACATAATGGCAATCCCGGAGCTGGCTCCGATACCAATTGCCGCTATTGGAGATAACGTACCCGCTAACACAGCTTTACTCATGAGCAACATCAAAATAAATCCATAAATAATCTGTGAGGAGGGAGCCGCTGCCATACCAATGTATTTTCCATGCCCTTCTTCGACACGACTCATCACCGCATGCGAAGCAGCACCTGCAATCCCACATCCAATACTGCTACCAATAGCAGGAAATCCTAACGCTAATGCTGGACCAATCATTCCAAGCACACTTACTTCTGTATCCATTTTTTTCTCCTAAATATAACTTAATCTACATCTAATTTTCGTAATGGCTTAAACATCTTTCCGCCGCCTTCAAATGAGTGGTGATACCATTCGAGAAAATTAAGACGCAAGCCGTGAATCAAGCCGCCAACGGCAGCTAAAACAATATTGAGTGTATGCCCAAACAATATTAATAATCCCCCTAGTACAAATCCTGCACCTGATGCCACTTCATTGATAATCCCCGCTACGATAGCTCCCGCTAAACCCAGGGCATAAAGACGCAAATAGGACATCACATCAGCAAAAATTTGAATTAAGGCCATCGGTTCAAACACACCCATCCATTTATTCTTGTAGAAGGAAATGATCATTGCTATGGCAAAACCGACTTCCATTAAATAAACACCTTCGATCGGTCCCCGAGCTTTATCGATTCCAAATACATAATTGATTAACGAGGTCGCATGTAAATAACCCGGGATATAGAGGTAAGCGCCGATCATAAATATAATCCAACCAATCCCAATAGGATTACGCCCTAAATAACGCAAGAAAGCCAAAATAATGTGAATGGTTCCGACGAATAATGCGAGCTCCATCAGGATTGAGTCCGAAAACTTTCCATAAATCCCTAATTCAGGCTTACTATAAAGAAAATCTTTTGGGGTCTCCGCTTGAGCCAATTCAGGTGCTTTTTTCACCCATTCTTCCCAGGAAGCATCATGATGTTCCAGATGATAACTTGCTTTCTTTTCGACAAGGTACTGCATCAATGAAACTTTTCGGATGGGATTATCATGTGCAATATGTATGCCAAAAAAAGAGGTCGTTAATAGCCCCCAAATAACACAAGCTGTCCCTAAAATCATGAGTAGATGTATTACCCGTTTGCCCACACCTTTGACATCGGCATATTTGTAACGCAAGTAAAGGGCAATTCCCAAAAAGACTAAGCCATAACCCGCATCACCCACGATAAAGGAAAAGAAAAAGGCAAAACAGAGTAGAACCCATAAAGAAGGGTCTTTATCTGTATGCGATGGCGTATCGTAAATATGAACTAAATCTTCACCAATGCGATGCAATCCGGTATTTTCAAGATAAGTAGGAATCACGTCTGTCGGTTCAATCGCAACCGATTCCATATGAACGTCCATTTCATCTGCTAAACGCTGAACATCAGTAATCTTATCTTCCGGAATCCAACCTTCCACTGCAAAGATCATTCCTTCCATTTCCAACTGAATGTAGCTTTGAGCTGTTTCTAATTCATAGACATTCAAATGTTTGATTAAAGCTTGGTGCAAATAACGATTATATTTTGCATAACTTTTTAAACGCTGTTCGTTTTCATGAATTTCTTTAACAACTTCAGCTAGGCGTTTTTTGAGTTCCCCATAGGGATGATCAATCCGCATTTCAATCATTTTTTCATAAGAAACAGGTTCAGGATTAATCGCCACAAAATAATCTAGGGCATGATCCGAACCCACAAAAATGAGATTATCACTCATTTTTTCTTCTTCTATCACACCTTGCTTAGCAAAGAAAAATTGAACTTTTCTATTTCCTTCTCGTTCAATAAAAGCGATGTCTTCTTTCGAAAAGTCTCCAAAAATTTCGACCCTTGCCATTTCTAGCTTGGTCACACGTTCTTCTTCGGCTAATTGGTCCAGCGTATGTCTATAATGAAGAATTTTCTCGGCAATCCCTTCCGCCATTGCAAATTCTTCAATCTCTTCTTGATGAGCAGTTGGAAGGCCTCTTAACACCTTAATTGCATCGGTAAAACGATGTAAAAGTTCTGGAATTTCTTTACTTCTTAATGCCAAGGGATCAATGAAATGAATCACGCCAACTTCTTGAGCACGAAGAAAAAAAAGTTCTCGACGCTCTTCCAATCCGATAAATAAAAACTTTTTCACATCAATGCGCATGGGCTTTCTCCTTGCGCTCTATGATTTTATTTTTTGCAGTTTTTGCCTGAGAAACAGCGGCAAGTTGCTGATCTCCTAAAAACACTTTAATTTTTTTGATGACTCGAATAGATCGTGGAATCAATATTTTCTCAAATAAATTCACGCGAATAGATACTTCTCGCAATTCTTTTTCCAAAGCTGACTTTTTTTCTTCTCCGACCATCACGCGAGCTTTCGCTTCAGCCACATTGCGCAACCCTAGAATTGCTGCATCTACCCAGGGGGGAGTATCAAAAAGGTTGTAATCCAACGGAGCAAACTGAGCTCCTTCATAATAAGGAACTTCAACCCCTGCAATATTTTCCCAACGCTTATTCACTTCTAAAATTTTTGCTGTTTCTATTAGGTTAAAAGAAAGGGGCTCAGATAGTAAACTCGCAAAAGCTTCCACCGAAGTTTGTTGTCTCTTCAAATCCTCTTGGAATTCAATAATTTCCTGACGTGACAAAGCAACCTCTGCTTGCAGCATCGCTTTTTTCAGCTGCAGTGTAGGCAAATACTTCGTTAATTGCTTCAGCCTTTCTTGCTGAGCACGAAGCTCATTTTTTGTCAGTTTTACTTCTGCCATATCACTTTGGCCAATATTTATTAATATATGCTTGCTTAATTCCCACTTCTTGAGGTTGAAAACATTCTGCTAAAATCTTCCATCCTCTATTAAGAGCCTCTTCCAGAGGTAAATTCACATCTAAGTTCATCATTTCACTTTCAAATAATTTTCCATAAGCGAGTAACTGTTCATCCCAACGTGATAACTTAAATCCCATCCCTTGTCTTTCACGAGCTTTTTTCGATTCTGCATAGAGACGAATCATCGCATTCGCAAGATCACCGTGATCTTCACGCGTCATTTTTCCGATGACTAACTGTTTTAAACGAGATAAAGATCCAAAAGGATCGATCATGCCATCATGGAGATAAAATTGACCTTCAGTGATGTATCCGGTATTATCCGGGACTGGGTGAGTCACATCATCCCCTGGCATCGTTGTGACAGCAATAATCGTAATGGATCCACTACCGTCAATATCCACGGCCTTTTCATAACGTGAAGCTAAGTCAGAATAAAGAGATCCTGGATATCCACGATTCGAAGGAACTTGGTCCATTGTAATCGAAATTTCTTTGATTGAATCTGCAAAAGCTGTCATATCCGTCAGAAGAACCAATACGTTTTTATTGTTAACCGCAAATTTTTCCGCACAAGCTAAAGCCATATCAGGGACTAAAAGACATTCCACAGCAGGGTCTGTAGCGCGATGGATAAACATCACGGTTTTGTTCATAGAACCCGATTCTTCGGCGTTATCAATAAATGCCTGATAATCTTTAAAGGTCAGTCCCATCCCACCAATGATGACAACATCAGCATCCGTCTGATTCGCAATACGCATCAGAAGCTGATTATATGGCTCTCCGGGAATCGAAAAAATCGGAATTTTTTGAGATTTGACGAGGCAATTAAACACATCGATCATAGGAATGTTCGTACGAACCATTTCGCGAGGAATAATACGTCGCACCGGATTAAATGAAGGTGCACCAATATTAACCGGTTCTCCGACAATGTCAGGACCGCCATCAATAGGCACACCTGCTCCACTCAAACGTCTTCCCAAAAGAGCATTTCCAAAAGTCGCCTGCATAGAACGACCTAAGAAAGTCACTTGGTCATGAGTCGAAATTCCACGTGTATTTTGGAATACTTGGAGCGTGACCTGATCCCCTTCAATTCTAAGTACAGATGCATACACACTACGACCGTTCGCGAGATCAATCCGTGCAAGTTCACCTAAACAAACACCTTCTGCAGTTACTGTAATCAAATTTCCACGTAAATCATTGATTCTTTCATAAACGGTTTTCATTTAGGTTCTCCTGACTCGATGATTTGTTCAATGCGTGCAAATGTTTTACGATATTCATCACCTTCAAAAGCTAAAAAATTCATATTTTTGATTTCATTTTGAAGTTCTAAAAAGTATTTACGGGCTTCGTCATGACCTTTGAAAGCAAAATTTGTATTAAAAATACGGATAATTAATGCAAATAATGCAATTTGTCTTTTCATTGGACAATAAGCATCTTCCTTATCAAAAGCGTTTTGCTGTAAATAACTAAAGTCATATAACTCAGCCTTTAGGTAAACGATCATGTCATCTAAAGAAATACCTTCTTCGCCGACAACTTCCATCCTTTTTCCGATTTCATATCCTAAATGTAAGAACTCGTCCGCCTCAATAACCATCGCTCCCCAGCCTTCGAGTTCTTTTTCGAGTTGCTTACTGACTTCGTTAATATATTTTGACCAAGAAATTAATGGATTAATTGCTGGATAACGTCTTGAATCAGAACGTTCTCTAGACAAGCCTAAAAAGGCACCCACAACGGCTAATGTGGCCTGAGTGACAGGTTCTTCAAAGTTACCTCCGGCAGGAGAAACGGCCCCACCAATAGTCATCGACCCTTTTTTGTCATTTTTTAATCGGATGACTCCGGAACGTTCATAGAATTCTGCAATTCTGGAAGCTAGATAAGCGGGAAAAGCTTCTTCCCCAGGAATTTCTTCTAAACGGCCAGACATTTCTCTTAATGCCTGTGCCCAACGCGAAGTTGAATCGGCAAGAACTAAAACATCTAAGCCCATTTGTCGATAATACTCGGCAATGGTTACTCCCATGTAAATAGAAGATTCCCGTGCTGCTACTGGCATCGACGATGTGTTACAAATAATGACAGTTCGAGCCATCAACGTTTCGCCTGTATGCGGATCAGTCAAGTGAGGAAATTCACGTAATATTTCTACGACCTCACCTGCACGCTCTCCGCATGCCACGACGACCACGATATCGACTGAAGAATATTTGGACAGATGATGTTGCAATACTGTTTTTCCAGCGCCGAATGGGCCCGGAGTACAAAAGGTTCCGCCTTTTAACAACGGAAACTGCGTATCAATAATACGGCAACCGGTATCCATCATCTGAGTAGGCTTTATTTTTTCCCCTTTCAATAAAGCCGATTTTATCGGCCAACGTTGAACCATTGTAAATGCATGTTCACGACCATTTTCGTCGATAGCTTTGGCGATGATCGTGTCCACATTGTAGGAACCAGGTGAAATAACCCACGTGATTTTATAATTTCCATATAAGGAAAAAGGAACCATAATTTGATGTTGAAAACGTCCTTCAGGAGTAGTTCCGAGAGTTTCTCCGCGGGTTAACTGATCGCCTACTTTTGCTACCGGCATGTAGTCCCAATGTTTTTTACGATCAAGAGGAAGTACGTAAATACCACGCGGTAAAAATAGACCAGCTTCTTCAGCAACTTTTTCTAGTGGGTTTTGGAGTCCATCCACAATCGATGTTAAGAGTCCGGGTCCTAATTCAGCTTCTAAAAGATCACCGGTAAATTCCACAGATGTATGGAGTTTAATCCCTTTTGTATCTTCAAATACTTGGATTTTTGCCACATTGCCTGCAATTTCGATGACTTCGGCTTTTAACTTCAAGGAATCAACCGCGACCATGGCCACTTCACCCTGCTGAATATTTCCATCAAATTGAACATATAACAAATTGCCAAATGCCTTAATGACTTTTCCCTTCACGAGATTATTGATTTTTTCTTCTGTAATTACTGCACTCATTTTGCTTCCTTCATTAACTGTTCAATAACTTCCAATCCTTTTTTCCGATCGAGTTCCATCCATTTTTCAACTAAAATCAGTTGTGCCATATATCCCATGATCTTATCTTGCGAGAACTCATCCAGTCCTAATAACTCAGAAATGTAATTAAAACGATAAGCACATAAGGCTTGATATAATTCATAAGGCTGATTTTGATGCGCTTCAAAAAGCGCTTTTAATCCTTGAAATTCTTCGGGTGGATCAAATGTTTTTGCATCTTTTTGAGCTAATATTAATGCCACCAAATCATCATCTGGATCTTCAAACTGCATCTCATTAATGATGTCGCGTTTTAATGCTTTTGCACGTAAAGCAGCAAAGACCAATCTCCAACTGCGTTCAAAAATAAGATATTCACGTAAAAAGCCTTTCGCTTTTAGGATCTCTTCTCTGAAAAAACGTGCGATTAATCCGGGAAAATGCTTTAAACGCTCGTCTATCGAATCATATTTATCTAAATAGTCGACGACATACTCGGGAAGACCTTCTTTTGCTAACAAAGCCTCTTCCAATTCATTCTCGTCCATATTTCCATGGAGATCTAACTTCTCTTTTTTCCAAAAAGAACGCATGTTTTCCAAATCATACAAACGACGAATAACGGCCATCTGCCGTTCATCTTTTGTCCATAAGTTGTCATGTAATAAATGCTCAAATTCATGAAAAGAGATTTCAGGTTGGACACCGATCTGTAAAGGAGGCAGTGCTGCCCCTAAAAAGAAATATTTTGTCATGCCTGTTTTCCAAAAATGAGATCACGAAAACCTGGTCGTAAATAGTCACTCAGTAAATTCTGAATAGCACGATCGGAAATGTCAATAGTCATGTGCTTTCCACTGAGTTTAACTTGGACTCCGCCTTTAATGTCTGTTAATTGGACAGTTTGACCTTCAAGACGTTCTAAAGTCGATTTGGCTAAGAAACTATTAACCTCTTTGGCCGAAACGTGTTTTGGAATATAGGCAACAACCTCGGCACCGATCCCATCTTTTTGTAATGCTTCTACGAGAGAATCTATAAGCTTAGCAATGACCTTTGGGTCAGAGGTTTGAGTCGCAACAAGGCGATCTAACTCGCTGTTAAAAAGATCTTTCTCGATACTTTGGCGTAAAGATTCCATGCTTTGTCTTCCCGCTTGAGCTAAAGAAGAATGGAATACATTTTTTTCTTGTTCAATGGAAGTCCGAGCCTCATGCAAAAGCTTTTCAGCCATTTTTTTGGCATCGCGAATAATCTCTTCAGCGCGCGTTTTTGCCTCGGTCAAAATAACCTCGGATTCCTTTTGAGCAGGTTCGATTGTTTCCTTTCGAATGACCTCGCAAATTTTCTTGATTTTGTCTTTTCCAGTTTCAAGCGTTTTCATAATTTAAGAACCTCACAAAACATCTAATGTAGTTATCTACTTAATGTAATAATATATCAAGATTTATGCGTTTATGACAAAAGAAATCTATACTCTCTAACAATGCAAATCCTAAGTAGCCGCCCTGTCCTAAAATCGTGAACGAGCCCGAGCCCGAGCCCGAATTTATTACGACATTTTAGTCGGAGTTTTGTTGAGCATTAATGCAGTAACAAAATTCGGGCTCGGGCTCGGGCTCGTTCACGATTTTAGGACAGGGCCTCTTTGAACTTGGGATGCGGGCTCAAAATAACCTAAAAATCTTTAGAAACATTTTTTCCTTGCTCATATTTCCGATAGTGGGCTATAAAGCCCATGTATTAGCTTTAGGAAAAGACCATGAATGCTAGAAAGATGCTTGTAGCTACTGCGTGCGTTTTATTGATGAACCAACCTCTTTGTGCAGAAGAAAATTCGGCACAGCCCATGGTCAATACTATTGCACCTTCTTCAGAAACACTCCAAATCCTCTTTACGCCACCTACCGGTTGGAGATTTGCAGATCGGTCTGCACTTCCACCAAGTATCAAAGTGATGGTCGTCGGTGAAGGCAAACGTGATTTTCCCCCTTCTATGAGTTTAGGAATGGAAGCTTATTCCGGAACTCTTAAGGAAATGTTAAAAACGATTAAATCGATTAACGAAACCCAAGGGGGAGAGTGGAAAGATCTAGGTTCCATCCGCACAGAAGCAGGTGATGCCAGCCTTTCGCAACTCGATGTGAAAACCGAATGGGGCGATATCCGAATGATGCATGTTGTCTTAGTGAAAGATGGTAATGCATATATTTTGACATCTGCAGCTTTAAAAGAAGAATTTCCTCAGTTTTACAAGGAATTTTTTAATGCAATGCGTTCATTGAGATTTGAAAAATCTTAAAATGCAAAAAAAATATTGCATGAAAACAGAGTGTGTGCAATACAACATAAGTAAGAGACAATTATAACTAAAACAATTTTGTACCAAAAGGAGTACTTTTCATGAGAAACTGGAAGAATTTTGTAGCGCTAGCCACGCTAGTAGCCGTATTGGCCTCTTTTAACGGCTTATCAGCTCAAGACAGATATAACACAGGCGGAATGCTGTACGAAGAAGTTCGTCGTTCTCCTGCAATTGCACCTGCAGTTGCTTTAGGAACAATCGCTTTAGTTGCTATCATCGCTGTTGCAGTTCAGAACCGCAGCCATGGTGGTCACGGCCACTCTCATTAAGCACATCGTGCATAATGAAAGTGTATTTTCTTTGGAAAAGGGCACCATCTGCCCTTTTCCTTTTTTTTATTATTATTTTGACCTCCTGTTCTCCAAAAATGAGAGAGTGGTGCTCAGATGAGTGCATTACTCCCCCATGTCCAGAGTTTAGATCGGCCAAACTTTTCCTATGTCCTTGTAATCCCGCACGTGAATTAGAAGTAGAAATCCTTTTAACTTATAGTGAACGTCACCTATTTATTAATGTCCATTCGTTAGAAATCCCTGAATGTGAAGAAGATAGAGCAACCGTGACGATTGTTTATGAAAATGGCATGGAAGAAGAATTTTTAGCCTATCGATTGGCTGGTGGGCAGCGATTAGTGGTTCCTGATGATATCGCAGACAGACTTATATGCGAGTTGTTGGGTGGGCATCCGTTTCAGTTGAAGGCTGGACATTATTGTTCAGAAATTTCGGTGTTAAATTTCCCAAATCTTTTCCGTAGTTTAGCCTAGCTTAGCTTAGAGTGTTGAATGTAAGCGTGTCGTTAGAATTTTAACACAAAGAAGCGGCAGAAGGCACAAAGACACAAAGATAGGACGTGTTTAATCTTTATTTTTTAAAAAAATAAAGATTAATCCTGTTCTAACTTTGTGTCTTTGTCTCTTGTGCAGCTTCTTTGTGTTAAAATTCTAACGACACGCATCTAACTGACTTTTTGCCGCATTTCATGCAGCCGACTTTCTATCGACTCAAAATACTGATCCACAAACAAAAACCGATGCCGCAGTCCCTTTCCCTCTTCTTCGCTTTTTCGTAAATAATAAAAAAAACATCCAAACAGATAGCGATATTCTAAAAGCTGATGCGCCAAGCCATCAATCGTTGCCGATTCTACGGCTAGATCTTCTTGGGGCACGACTCTTTGCACCTGAGCAAAAAAGTCTTGAAGCAACTCTTTCATGTCATTCATGTCTTGTTCAATTTCATGGGCATGCTTGTTTATTGTTCGACTACGAACCCATTGTTCGACTTGTTTGATGATCGCTTGGAATCGCTTTAAACGTTTATAATGTGAGGATTCCATTCCGACGGAATCCACAATTCCACTATGAATATCATAAATACGATGGAAATCCGTAAATTCTTGAAGGACTTGATGTTGCCAGTCTGCACGCATAGCTTTAGACAGGACTTGTCCAATAAAAGGAACCACTAGGGGTGAGGGTGATCCAAGTTCATTTAATTGATCGATTTGTTGAAGGATCCGCTCGGCCTTACTTTGCATTAAAGAACGTGATGTTAAGGGTTGTCCCATTTCATGTAAGATTCGTTCCACTTCAAGCGAAGTTGATCTATTTTCTTGCTGATTCCATTTTGTCGGACTTTGTTCCACTGTCTCACGAAATTTTAGAAATAGCTTGTCGAGTTCCTCGATTTCATAGCCTAATCTCAGGAGTTGCTTCGGAGTTTCCGGTTCAGGACCCACTGTCCACTCCCCGAAACCTAAACGAGCCCGCACATAAGGATTCGCATCTGTGTTTAATAAAAAATCTCGAAAAGACTGAACAAGCGCCCCCAAGGTGTGAAGCTCAATTCTATACCCCAAAATGGCTTCTAAAGTGACTGATCTGCCAGGACTACCTGCAATGAGTTCTAAGGGACTTTGTTTTAATAAACGGCTGCGATCAAACAAGGCCTCGCTCAACGCTTTATAGTAGTGACGAAAGATTGCCAAAGCTCTTTCTTGACCTATGACCTGATGAACAGCTCTAATTAATTCAGCATCAGGAATTTTTTTTCTTTTTTGATTGAGTTCCCATAACTTCAGCCAATCGTAGAGTTCTTGTAAACGCATTTTCGCTTCGATTTCTAAAGTGCCAAATACTTGATAACCACTAAATTTGTGAATAGAAGACTCGACTCTTCCTTTAAGTTCTTGAAAGGCGCGATAACGACGGACAAAGGACTCAAAACCTGCTTGAAGACATTTCTGACTTTTTGACAAATTAATTAATAGTTCATTATCTATAATCGATTTCCACACAAAAATTTTATGTCCCCAAGTAGAATCATGCTGTTTACGATAATCTTTTAAATGTTTTTCTAAACGACGTATGGCCCAAATTAAGTCCTCAATACGGTGTGTGAGCATTTCTTTGATTTGAGTCACCACATGGGGTAAGTCTGAATGCCAATCTTCTATATTGACTTGGTCTAATTGTTGAAATAACTCGGTGACCCCTGACTCAAGAGCCTCCACATATTTCCAAAGTCCTTCATTGACTTCTTTAGCAATGTGTTTCCAATCCATCGACTTGTGAGTCTTTTCCTCTTGAAGCGGAGGAGTAATGGCGCATTGTTTGGCAAAAAAATGAACAGATTCGGATAACGAGAGAAATCCATTTTGACCAGACAATTCCGGTTTAGAGATGTCGTGTGGCCTTATGCTATCCTTTATTGTCAGGGCTAATCGGCTTTCCTGCTCTTCTAAAGTGTGATTTAACTGATCAACCAAAGATTGATTAAGAACAGCAATACCAAGAAAATCGATGGGCTTTAGTGTCATGTCTTCCTCTATCTTAAGGTATCAAGCACGCTACAAAGAGCAAATCTTTGTGTCTTTGTATCTTGCGTTCGTCTTTGTGTTAAGGTTTTAGCTCATATCAACACATTAAAATTCACTGTATCAAATTTATTTATTAAACAAAACCTTGCTTGCATGTTCGAAATAAAACGTGGTAGGATGAGGATACTTAACGAGACGTAAAATGAAACATCAACTTCAATTTGATTGCGAGGGTTGTGACGAACCTGTTCGTTTCTCCATTTTTGAAATAGAAAAAAAAGAATTCCTTTTTCCCTGTGAACACTGTGGAAAAAAGTATGTCTTTAAGGATGAAGTACTTTTGCGTCAAATTAAAAAATTTGAATCTTTATGCCGCCAGATTTTAGAAGCAGAAGAAATTTTAGGAATGGCTTCGATCGGTATTGATATCGGAGAACATCACGTTAAAATTCCTTATAAAATTCTCCTGTCTCGACTGAACTCGACATTAGATTTAAAAGTAGGTAATCGACCTCTTTCTATTCGATTTCGTATTGAACCGCCTAAAGACCTCTTGAGTCTTCCTCTATAATTGTAAGGATAATCATGAATCAACTCGAACAAATTAAACAATTTACAGTGATTGTTGCTGATACCGGTGACATCGAAAGTATCAAACAATATTCCCCTCAAGACGCCACGACTAATCCATCACTTATTTTGGCTGCGTCAAAGAAATCTGAATATCAACACCTTATATCCGACGCAATAAATTTTGCTAAAGGGAATAAGACTTTGATGATGGATAAGTTGTTCGTTAATTTTGGAGTAGAAATTCTTAAACTTATCCCAGGTAGGGTTTCTACCGAAGTGGATGCAAGACTTTCTTTTGATGTGGAAGGGAGTATCCAAAAGGCTCATTCTTTGATTGCGATGTACAAAGAAGCGGGAATTGATAAAGAACGGATTTTGATTAAGTTAGCTTCTACATGGGAAGGGGCACAAGCCGCAAAAGTGTTAGAATCTGAAGGCATCCACTGTAACATGACCTTATTGTTTTCTTTGGCCCAAGCCGTTGTTTGTGTGGATGCCAAAGCTACATTGATCTCCCCTTTTGTGGGTCGTATTTTAGATTGGTATAAAAAAGCTGAAAAAGTAGAAGGATATGCGCCGGATAAAGATCCGGGGGTGCTTTCGGTGACTCAGATTTATAACTATTATAAAAAGTTTGGGATTAAGACTCAGGTAATGGGAGCAAGTTTCCGTAACAAAGAAGAAATTATCGAACTTGCTGGCTGTGATTTGTTAACAATTTCTCCGCAATTAATGGGGGAACTTAAATCCAGTGATGAACCACTCAAAAGAAAACTCAATCCTGACAATGCTAAAAATCAAAAGATAGAGAAACTCGAACTGAATGAAAAAGCCTTCCGTCTGCTTCTGAATGAAAATGCGATGGCCACAGAAAAATTATCCGAAGGGATACGTAAATTTGCTGAAGATGCTCAAACTTTGGAGAACTCCATCGCAAACCGTTCTTAGATAAGGAACCGACATGTCGAGAATTTTTCAAAAGCGTACTAAAAAAATTGGTGCACCTCCGGGAACTCTCATTCATATCGGCAAAAAGCCTGTTGAAAAAATCAATATTTCGGTCATTGAATACGATGCAGAAACACTCATCGAGAAACATGATGTTTCTTTAGAAGAATGCATCACGTTTATTAACCAGCCCACAATGACCTGGATCACGGTTAAAGGTGTTTATGATCCGGAAACCATTTCTACAATTGGGAAAGCCTTTGGATTACATCCCCTCCTTTTAGAAGACATCATGGACACGAATCAGCGTCCAAAGATTGATTTCTATGATGATTGTCTTTTTATCGTGATGCGCATGATGAAAATCCATGAAGAAAGGCAAGAGCTGGAAAATCAGCAAGTCAGTATTGTTCTTAAAGCCGGAGTGATCATCCTCTTTTTAGAAGGAAATGGAGATGTCTTTGAAGGAGTCCGTGAAAGGATACGGAAAAAAAACCCACGTATTCGTTCGATGGGCAGTGACTATTTATGTTACGCGTTACTTGATCAAATCGTCGACAGTTATTTTGTGATTTTGGAAGCTACAGATAGTGAACTTGACGACTTAGATGAAGAACTTCTTAAAAATCCAAACACGCGTACCTTACATAAAATTCAGCATTTACGCCAAGAGATCATTTTATTGAAGAAAGTGATCTGGCCAACCCGAGAAGTGATGAGTCAATTTAGGCATATGAACACTCCCCTAATCCAAGATGCAACAAAGCTATACATGCAAGATTTGTATGATCATTCCATTCAGATTATCGATACGATTGAAAGTTTTCGTGATATTGCGGCGGGGCTATTAGATATATATTTATCTAACTTAAGTCATCGCATGAATGAAATCATGAAAGTGTTAACGATAGTGTCGACATTGTTTGTACCTTTAACATTTATTTCTAGCCTATATGGAATGAATTTTAAGTACATGCCTGAACTTCAGTGGAGGTGGGGTTATCCGATAGTTCTGGCCATTATGGCCACAGTGGCTTTAGGTATGTTACGCTATTTTAGAACTAAGCGCTGGATATAAACCTCCGTTTTCGTCAGTTTTTCTTCCTAAAGATTGACTTATTTAAGCTTTTACGGCAAACTAAAGATATGTAGGGGGTAAATTATGCACAAACATCTTCAGAAAGAAACCGTTCGTTTAACAGTAGATTTTCCTATTGAACAACATACATTTATTAAGATGATGGCAGCTAAAGAAGGCATCAGTATGAGACAATTTATTATCGAACACCTACCGGGGCCTGAATTGAAAAAAACAAAAAAAAAGACCATTAACAAAACGAAATTCAACAATTTACTTGAAGAAATCATTACTGAATATGCAGATGAATTAAAAAGTTTATCAAATAGATGACTCAATATTTGTCGGTAGAAAACGTAATTACAATACATGATACCTTTTTGAAAGAATTTGGTGGTTTACAAGGAATTCGCGATATAAATCTTCTTATTTCAGCAGTAGAATCTCCTAAAGCCACAATGTTTGGTCAAGATCTATATCCTAGTATCTATGATAAGGCCGCTGCTTATCTATACCATATAGTTTGTAATCACCCATTCAATGATGGCAATAAAAGAACTGGATTCGGAGCTACCTTACTTTTTTTAAAAGCAAATTCTATTCCTATCATTGTAAATAAGAAAAAATATGAAAATCTGGTTGTAGAAGTTGCTAAAGGAAAAAAAACGAAAGAAGAAATTGCTTATTTTTTGGAACTTGGTAAATAAACCCTTTATTCGCTAAATATACAAAATGACATTTGAACTTCCTATTTAAGTGATAAATGCAGTGATTCTTTCATCTCTCTAAGCAAACGACTTTCAGTCACAGCGTCCCCTTCTAAATGAACAGGTACTTTCCATTCTTGCTCGATCTTGCCTTTCTTTAATAATAAGACACGGTCTGATAACGCTAATGCATCACGAAAATCATGCGTGACCATCAATATGGTTGTTCCATGTTTCCTTGATAAGCGACGTACTAGACCATACATCTGTTCGCGGAGCATCACATCAAGAGAAGCAAACGGCTCATCTAACAATAATATGGGACACCGTTGCACAAAAGCCCTGCCCAAAGAAACTCTTTGGCGCATGCCCCCGGAAAGTTGATGAGGATACTGTTCTTCGGTCCCTTCCAGAGAAAGTTCTTTTAATAATTCTTTGGCTTCTTTTTTCGCTTCGTTTTTGTTTTTGGAAAATTTTCCAAGCTCTAAGGGTAATAACACATTGTCTAATACTGTTCGCCAAGGCAACAGTAAATCCTCTTGGGTCATATAGGCGATCGAACCTCTTAAAGCTATTTTTCCTGTATTGGATTGAAGTATTCCTGCTAATATTTTAAAGATAGTTGTTTTTCCCGAGCCAGAAGAGCCGATTAAAGAAACAATTTCCCCAGGTTGTAAATGAAATGTGAGGCCACTTAATAGTTCCTTATTTTCATAATAAAAGAGAAGATCTTCAACGTTCACTACTGCATCGGACATCAAAAACACCTAAAATAAATCTAATTTTATCCACCTGTAGAATGAAATACTACGAAAAAAATAGAGAAATCAATATAATCGACGTATTGATCTCTAAAAAATATAAATAAAAACTAAACAAAGAAAGCTAGAATGTCTGTTGATAATGATTCATTAATACAATTGCCTGCAGAAGTATACGTACAAATTTTCTCTTATCTCGAATCTGTAGACCTTAAAAGTTGCAGTCAAGTTAGCATTTTATGGAATAGAAGTGCTAATGATAAGAATTCATGGAAAGACGCGTTTGATTTTTCAGTAAAACAAGCGCATGATGCTTATCTCCTAGATGAAGATAAAGAACCTTTAATGAAGGAATGGAAAAAATTATTGTACAAAAAGTATAGGAGAGATGGCCTCAACGTTATGATGGAACTATTTGGTGGACGTGAAAATTTTGAGAAGCTTCCACTTCTTGTTATTGCTGGTGAAGCAAACGATTATTTAAATGTTATTGTTCCTGAGGTAATAGGTCATTCCATCATGAGAGGGCGTGATGTGAATGGCCATTCATTTTTTTGTATAAAGGCTAAGAAAACAATTGGGGATAACGAAATACTATTCTGCCAAATATTTTTTCAAAGATATGTAAATGATGCTTGTTGGTCTTTTAACGAGTCTCCCGAAAAGGAAATTATTCTAACAAAAGGAAATATCATCAATAGATTTGGCAAAATAAATTACTGTAACAATGACTCTTACAATAAATTAAAAACATTAATATCAACGAGAACTATAACAGTTCCTTCAGTTTTGAATCTTAATAGGGATTATTATAAAATTGATTTAATATAATAAATTATTGAAGCTCTTTAGAGATTCCAGTGTAAACCCGTATGTAGAAAATGGCAGAGAAATGATGTACTCGTAGTTTTGTATGCTGCCCTAAAATCGCGAAAGTGCCTACATCTCATTACCCATAAATTTCCTTAGGTTACGAGGGTATGCCGTCCCTTCAGGACTCAATGTTTTTATCATTATTTACCCAGGCCTTCGCTGCGCTGCGACCTGGGCTGTATCATCTCTCCCCTTCGGGGATTAGGACAAATATTCTTGCTTTAGAAGATTTTTATACTCGTACTTGTTCTTATCCCCGAAGGGGAGAGATGATACAGCCCAGGTCGCAGCACAGCGGAGGCCTGGGTAAATAATGATAAAATATTGAGTCCTGAAGGGACGGTATAACCTTGTCACTTCTAAGGCTTCGTGCGGGCATGGCACAACGTTTAAGATGATAAAAGACCCTTAAGTTAAAATCTTCAACGTTCACTATTGCATCGGCCATCAAAAACATCTAAAATAAATCTAATCAAACCCACTTATTAAATGAAATACTACGAAAAAATACAAGCAGCCTTACAAAATGAAAACTTGGATGGTTGGCTACTTTATGACTTTAGGCGTTCTAATCCTCTAGCATGCCGTGTACTTGAGATTCCGCATGATCGTCTATTAACTCGGCGTTTCTATTACTGGATCCCTGCTATAGGCAATCCTGTAGGAATCGTGAGTGCTATCGAATCTCATTCTCTAGAAGGTTTACCCGGTGAACGCCTGCTATATAAAACATGGAATGACTTAGAAAGTCATCTCCATACTCTTTTATCCAATAAGAAAAAAATAGCGATGGAATATTCGCCTCTTGGTCGTATTCCTGTGATTTCAAAAGTAGATGCCGGAACTATCGAATTAATCCGTAACTTTGGTATTGATGTTGTTTCTTCAGGAAATCTTTTACAAACCTGCTTAGCAGTTTGGAATGAACACAAACTGTTGTCTCATTATCGTGCCGCCAAATTTCTTGACGAAACTGCTCGTGAAACGTGGTCCTGGATTGCTTCGTGTTTAAAACAAAACCAAAATATTACCGAATATGATGTGCAACAATGGATGCTTTCTCTGTTTAATGAGTTTGGCTTTATTTCAGCTGATCCTCCTATTTGTGCCGTCAACGAACACTCCGCTGATCCCCATTACTGCCCAGATCCTTTGAATACTACGCCAATCAAATTAGGTGATTTCATCTTAATTGATCTCTGGTGCAAAGAAAATCATCCCGATTCTCCTTATGCTGATATCACTCGTGTTGCAGTAGCGGACCACTCCCCTTCATCCAAACAAGAAAAAGTGTTTTCTATTGTGTATGCGGCTCAAGAGGCAGCTTTTCGTTTTGTCCAAGAAAATATTGCCAAAAAAAATCTCATTCGTGGATGTGAAGTCGACGATGTTTGCCGACATGTCATTGAGGAAGCCGGATTTGGTTCTTATTTTATTCATCGCACAGGACATAATATCGATGTCCAAGATCATGGAGATGGCACAAACATCGATAACTATGAAACACATGATGATCGTTTTTTAGTTCCCGGAACTTGCTTTTCGATAGAACCTGGTATTTATTTACCTAATGAATTTGGAATTCGATTAGAATATGATGTTCTTATTCACATGGATGGGACTGTAGAAATTACAGGTGGTCAACAAACGGAAATAGTAAGGATTAAGATATGAAAATTGAATACATTACAAGTAACCGTAAAAAATATGAAGAAGCTGTCTTAATTTTACAACCTTGGGAACTCGAACAAGTCGAAATGGATCTTCCAGAACTTCAAGGCGAACCTGAAGAAATTATCCGTGAAAAAGCTTTCGTTGCTTTGCATCACCATCAAAAGCCTTTAATTGTAGAAGATGTTTCTATGTTTGTTACTGCATTAGGTGGTTTACCGGGACCTTACGTAAAAGATTTTTTGAAAAAATTAGGCGAGCAAGGCTTAAGTCAGTTAGTTCATAAGTTTGATGACCATACGGCTTATGTGAGTTGTATTGCGGCTTACATTGCGCCGGGAGAACAACCTCATATATTTGAAGGAAGGCAAAAAGGAATCATTGTTACCCCACGAGGCGATACACGTCATGGATCCGTCAGTTGGAATACCATTTTTCAACCCGATGGTTTTACAAAAACTTTCGGCGAGCTCACTCTGGAAGAACATAGCAAGATTTCTATGAGGCGTATTGCATTGGAAAAACTAAAGCTATTTTTTGAATCTAGATGAGATAAAAAAAAGATTAACCATTTAATTCTCTATAAAAGTGCATTAAATTAGTTAATCCTTTTTCTTTAATTAATTAAAAATCAATCAGTTTTGTTTTCGCCATACAATAGATCGCCAGAGGTCCACCAAAAACAGGAATCATTCCAATAAGAAAACATCCAGCAATAGCAAAAGCAAAGCCACAGTGTTTAAATTCTTTTAAAGAACCCGCCAAATCTTCTTTGGATAATTTTATTAAAGAAAAAATTCCAAAGGCGACTCCAGTCACCGCTGCGGCTACTGCACAGGGTATTCCAAGGACTTGACCTGTTCCACAACTATACAATGCTGCTCCGGTATATACCGTCATTTTAACAAGAAACTCACATGTACTTAATGATACAGTTTTTGTAGCCATCTTTAACTCCTTGATTAAATTTTGATCATATTGCTTCTTTTTCAATTTTTTTAAAACAAAAATTCGTTGAATTTTATCTTTTTTTGGTTTAAAATAATGAATTATTTATAACCAAATCTAAAAATGAATATTAAAATTATTATTTATATAAACTGTTTATTGTTCCTAATTATGCCTCTTATCGGAGAAACTATTTCCTCTAATCAAGAAATCAATCAAATTCATGATTATTGGTTTGGAAAAATCGAATCCCCTGAAGACTTAAATCACGAAAAGATGAGATTATGGTTTAGTGGGCATCCTAATGTTGATCAAGAGATCAAAGAAAAATTTGGATCCTTAGTCCAATCTGCATTGGATGGTCATTTAGATCATTGGAAAGAATCTCCTAAAGGACGATTAGCTTTAATCATTCTTATCGATCAATTTACTCGAAATATTTTTCGTGGAACACCGGAAGCATTTGCTTTTGATTGGATTGCACAAGAAATTGTTTTAGAAGGATTAGAAAAAAATGTCGATTTTGAATTATTTCCTATTGAACGTGTTTTTTTCTATCTGCCATTAGAACATGCAGAAGATCTTGAGATACAAAAATTATCGATCGAAAAATTTGCAGAATTAATTCAAGATGCTCCTTTGTCTTTAAAAGAAGATTTTGAGGGATTTTATGGTTATGCTTTGAAACATTTTGTCGTTATTGAAAAGTTTAATCGATTCCCCCATCGAAATGTTATTTTAGGAAGAGAATCTTCGTTAGAGGAAATTGAGTTTTTAAAGGGTCCTAATTCCTCTTTTTGATGTCTTTTATGAAATGTGTACCCTAGACTGAAGAGCAAGTTGCAAAAATAAATTACAGGATTTCGTACTGGTGCCTTCCTTTCCTAAATCGTGAACGAGCCCGAGCCCGATCCCGAGCCCGAATTTATTACGACAATTAAGCATTAATTCGTAGAGGTAATCAAAACGGGCTCGGGCTCGGGCTCGGGCTCGTTCACGATTTAGGAAGGGAGGAGACCAGCGCTAAATCCCTTTATTTATTTTTGCCACTAGCTCTGGAGCAGATTAATCACTCCCTGTAACCCAACGAGTATAATTATCCCAAATATCTTTATCTATAACTTGGCTTTTTGCTAAAACTGGCACGGTCTTTAACCAGGCTAATTTCTCCCATGCCAATGTTTTCTGACTCTTATCGGGATTCTGCTTACGATAGGCTTCAAAGGCTTCTTCGGGATGCTTTCGTGCATAATCCAAACTTTCTTGTAAGGCTACTTGCAACTGCTCTACTTTTTCAGGATGATTCTTTTGCATCCCTTCTTTTGCTATGACTATTAGTTCATAATAATCAGGGACTCCAAAAGCTGAAAACTTTAAATAATCGGTTTGAATCCCATAGGATCGTAAATGTTCGCACTCAATATTCCAATATGCATCGACTATTGCATCTACTTGTCCGCTGCCTAATGTGCTGACTAAATCAAAACTCACATTATGCACAACTTTTGGGGTAATTTCATTTTCTAAAAACACTCTTTGCATCATGCGTGTATTATATCCATCAATACAATAACCGATTGTTCGTCCATTTAAATCTTCTTTCGATTTAATCCCGGAATCTTTGCGATAAATAAAGGCATTTAATGGTTCATCTATGATCACTCCAACGACTTCAACCGGTATACCACTTGCTTGTGCGCGAACGGTATCCGTCATGTAAAAAACAGCAAAGTCCGTTTTCCCGGCCACCACAAAAGGCATAGAATCAGCCGGATCTTGAATTTTTAACACCTCAAGAGGAATTCCATGCTTTTCGAAAATCCCTTTTTCTAGTCCTGCATAAATCGGAACGTGATTTGGATTTGGCAACCAATCTAAAAGGAGTCGATGTGTTTTTTCAGTATCATTTGAACAGCTAGTTAAACAAAAAATAACTAAAAGACTCAGTAAACCAGCATATTTTTTTGCAGGAACTCGCCATTTTTCAAGAGTGGTAATCAGTCCATACAAGACTAAACTCATGATCGTTAAACAAAAAAACGCTCCAAATGTCATTTCTAAATCCGCTCCTCTTCGACTTTCAATCATGAGAACTCCTAAACCTTCTTGTCCCCCTGCCCACTCCCCTGCCACGGCTCCGATTCCAGCAATGGCTGCTGATATACGAAATCCAGCAAATAGGTGAGGCATCGCCCAGGGTAATTTTAATTTATAGAAAGTTTGCCATGGTGTCGCTTTATGCACACGAAAATAATCCAACATGGCCTCAGGAGTAGATTTAAATCCCTGATACATATTCATGGTTAATGGAAAAAAAATCATCAATGCTGTCGGAATCACAATTGCTGTGTAAGACCAATCAAACCAAAAGACCATAATCGGAGCTAACGCAAACATGGGAATACATTGAATGATAATCAATATGGGCTGCATGACGTGACATACAGAAATAAATCGAACCATACTCCAGGCGACAGGAAAAGCAATCAAAAATGCCAGCACAAAGCCACCTAACATTTCCTTTAAGGTAACACTCGCATGAAACAAAAAACGATCATATTTAGCGAATATCTGAACCATAATCGCACTAGGTGGGGGTAAAATCAAAAAGAGTTGTTCGTTCGTTCGGCTATACCATTCCCAAAGACAAAGTAAGCTAAGAAAAATAAGACTAGGAATCAAATTTTTCTTCAACTTATCCATAAAGGCATTCCAATAAGGCTGCTGCGGCGATTAATCGTAATGTTTGATGAGACTCTTGCAATTTATCTGTTAAAAAAGGAATGGCATCTGCATTCCCAATTTTTCCTAAGGCTTCTAAAATCTTTTCTTTCATGGGACGATCGGCAGTGGCATAACTTTCTTTTAATACGTCAATGGCTGCAGAATCATTTCCCCATAGAGCTAACACTAGCGCGGCTTGTAATCGAATACGGGGAAGTGGATCTTCCAAGATTTTTTTGACTTGTTCGATCGCTTCTTCATCGCCTTCTGTTAACAGAACTGCGGCTGCTATTCCGGTGATTCCCCAGTTTCGTTCCCGCAAAAATGCATGAATTGCTTCTTGAGTATTAGGATATCGATTCATGGCTAGAATCTCAAGTAAACGTAAACGTATTTTTTGGTTAACGGCTTCCGGATAATTGGGGATTAAGTCATTTTGCTTTAAACGACTGGGAGCAATCGCTGAAAAAATTCCTTGGCTATTTTCCATCCAGCGTTCATTTAAGGTCATTAATCCTTGATAGAGTGCTGCTGATGCTTCGGGTATGTGTTCGCGCTGAATGATCAAACCTAATGCCAAATTCATGCGCACATATAAATCGTCATGTTGGAAAAACATTTCTTCAAGTAAAGGAAATCCGTATTTACCTGTAGATACAAGGGCTCCGGCGGCTAGTAAGCGTGTTTCTTGGTGCGGATCATTTAAGTAACGACGTAAATGTCGTTGTCCTTCCGCTGGATTTTGTAATGTGAGTAACCAAGCTGCTGTAATTCCCACTGTGCGATCAGGATCATTAATTTTATCAAGAACTTGACTGGATTCTATGCGTAAGATTCCAAGTGTCTGAAGTGCGGCACAACGAACATCTGCGTTAGAATCATTCGATAAATGAAAAAGAATCTCTTTTTCTTCTACACGGTTAAGGTGAGCAATCACTTGGCATGCAACTAAACGTAATCCAGCGCGGTCACTTGACGCTAAACGTTGAATCTCTGCGTGATCTGCGTGATCTTCTAAATTGACTAAGGCCTCAATGGCCACAGCGCGTTCTTCAGGAGTCGTTGTGCTTTTAGATAAAGTTTCTAATAATAACGGTTTTGCTTCCCTAAGTTTCATCGAACCGATCGCACGAATCACTTCAAGTCGAACGGCCCAAACTTGTTCGTTTTTAATCAGTTTAAGGATTTCATCTTGCAATTGAGCATCACGCATTTGTCCCGATAATTGAACAGCGACTCCACGCAATAAGGAATTAGAATCTTTGAGGTTTTTAGCAACAATGGAAACTCCTTTAGAGTCTTGAGCAAAAAAAGCCGCTAAAAGTGAGGTCGCACGAATGATTGGAGAAGAGGCTGTTGCGCCTTTTTCAATCGTTCCCCAGGCTAAAAGTTCTAATACGTCTAATTTATTAGCTTCCTCAGGAAATTTTTCAGCTAAGTCTTTCCATGCCTTAAATGCACGTCGTTCCTCGCCTGCTTCTGTTAATGCACGTAGATGAACTTTACGGACTCCCAGATGATTAGGATATTGTTCGACTAATTTTTCTGCGGCTTCAATCCCTGCAGCTCGATCATGAATAATCAAGTGGGCATGTACTTGGCGAATTCCAAGATCGGGATTCGCTTCCACAGCAAAAAGTGAACCACAAAAAAGTATGCAAAAAATAGGGAGTTTTGAAAGAGGTCTATTCATTTAATTAAGCGACTCATCGCTTTAAAGGAAGGGTTTTTAGAATCAGCAATTAATTCAAATAACACTGTTTCAACACTGCTAATTCGTGCGCCACAATCACGCATTTCAGCAATCGCTGTCGAATAATCAAAAATCGAACGTGATGAAATCGCATCGTTTAACACAATGACTTGTTTGCCCGCTCTGATAAGATCCATTGCCGTTTGGAGCACGCACACATGCGCTTCAATGCCAATTAAGATCCAAGTCTTTTGTTCCATTTCTAAAATTTCATTAGAAATATGCGTATCCCCAAGCGCAGAAAAAGTAGTCTTAGTCAAATACCTTTGATCTTTTCCGAGAATCTCTTTTAAACCAATAACGGTCTCCCCTAAGCCTTGCGGATATTGCTCGGTCACTACAATAGGCAAATGAATAATCTGACAGCCTTGAATCGCTTTTTTCAAAGCTAAAAAGACTTCTTGGGATCGTTCCACCAAAGAAAAGATTTTTTCCTGCACATCGATGACCATCAAACCTGTTTCTTTGGGCACTAGACGAAAATTCTTTGTCATCCTAATATTCCTAAGTTACGTCCACCTAAAAGGTGAAAATGAAGATGAAAAACGGTTTGTCCTGCTGAGCTTCCTTGATTCGTCAAAAAACGATATCCGTCTTCTATTCCATACTGCTTTGCAAGCATTTGAGCAACTTGAACTACTTCGCCCATTAAAGGGAAATCTTCTGGTTGTAAAGCCTGCAATCCACTGATTTCTTTTTTTGGAATAATAAGAATATGAGTGGGTGCTTTGGGATGAATGTCCTCAATTGCAATGATGCGATCATTTTCAAAAACTATTTTCGCAGGGAGTTCACGTCGAATAATTTTTCCAAATACAGTAGTCATTGGGGTTTGTGCTCCAGTAATACATTTAAAGCTTTTAATGCGTCTTCTTTAGTTTCCCAAATGGAAATAAAACGTCCTTTATGACAAAAAATCGCGCCGGGAATGCCACTGGCTTTCTTGAGCTCATTTTCCATTAACCCTGCCCACTCCATAGGTAGTGGATAACGTACTTTCATCTTTTCATGTGGATTAGGTGGAATCCCACGTAGTTTCCAATGACTTCCTGAAGGCATAACCACAAATTTCGCCGGATGAGTTTCTCCACCCATCTCAAAAAACAAATCCATCCAAGCTAAAGGCTTATCAAAAATCATAACCTCTTTGCTGGACTCCATGATTTCTGCAACAATCTGACGGCAAGAATGGATATGACGATATCTCTCTAAAATCCGATGAATATGACCATTAGCAAAATCTAATGCATCAAAAAAAGCGATTTCTTGTTCTTTGGGATCGCAATCATAAGGAATGGGGGCGAAATTAGCAATAATATGAGAATATGTGCAAACACCTTCTTCCTGGAGCTCTTTTCCATTATCGTGTGCATCTACACCAATGACGAGGGCTTTATTTAAAAAATCATACAGTTGGCCATCAATTACTTCTGATTCTTTTAGATAAAGAAGAACCATTCCTGCACTACTTAAATTCCCCTGATAATCAACCTGATGATGATCAAAAAGTTTTTGTTCAGAAATGTATTTTCCACCTACGTCACAGACATATTCACATTGGCGATGAATCGCTGGGTCGCGCGTACGGATGATCCGCTCGAAATCGATTAGATCAAATTGAAGTAAGAGAGCACACGCTGTAACTTCATCTGCGTGAAAGGCTCCGTCATGGGTAACAAAACTACGTAAATTATTTTCAGTCATGAACGATCTCATTTAAGATTCCCATTATGTCTCAGACGGATTTTCTTGTGTACTCTCAAGTTGTGAACAATCTCTCTTTTCTTTTTTTTCTATTTTTTTAGATTTTTATTTTTTTGATTCATGAACAATTTTCCTTAGAATACAACCTTCATATGGTATTGATAATTAACAACTTATAAAATGTACTCCGTATCATTATTTTCCACAATGCTATAAGCCTTCCTCTGTTGTTCTCTCTGTAAACTCCCAATTTTATGCACATCCTGTGAACAAACAACCCACAAGTTTCTCCTCTGATTTAGAAGCATTTACCTAAAAATGGCGTACATAAGGCGTACATAAAGATTGAGATGTGAGATAAATTCGAACCTGATAAGATAAAAATTCCCTAAAAGAATACTTATGGAAAGCTACTTAGACCCAAAGAATTACGATTTAGCTAGCCCCGATGGTGCGATCACAAGCATTACAAAGCTAGATGAGTTTACTGCTGAAGCAACGATTTTTATCGAAAAAATTTCCCCATTATTTGTGGGATTCAAAATCGATCCCATCAACGTCATTTTCAACCTGAAAAGTACCTTAGCCCAATTAGGCCTTGACAGTACCAAAAAAGAACTTGTTCTTGATCCCATCCATTTTTGTGCTGAAATAAAAGTCACATTAAGAGCTCACGGAAATTTAGCCGCCCAAATGCTAAAGCTATTAACTCCGGGCTCTTACATAGGAAAACTTTTTGCAGCGGACGATAGACGTCGTGTACGTGATCCAGATTACATTTCACGGATGTTTGGTCGATCTGATCGATGGGGACGGCCCTTATTATCATTAGGTGGCTTACATGGAAGTGACGACTTAATCCTAGACAAAGTGGACGGAAGAACAGTCGCTTACATTGCACTACAGCCTGGAAGAATTACATACGCCCCTTCTATCGACGGTTTTTTACCCACTTTAGCTAAAGCTCTATCATCAAAGATTGGCGTGCGCGACATGCTTCGGTTACACCAAGAATGGAATACGCATCTTCCCCGAAACGTAGAAGAAAATGACATATTACTTGTTCGCACTTTGCCTTTACATATTAGAACCGTTTTTGCAAGGGTTGTCGGCGATTTATTAGCCCAAGGTTATCACCATACCTCTGCCGATGTTCTACAACCCGATACCACCGCATCTGGAGACATCTATGAATTTCATGGTAAAAGTAAACGCGAATTAACGGACGTTCCTTTAGAATTTTACACATTAGAAGCCTACAGAGAATACATCTTTTTTTCCGATCGCGATCAACTTCAAAACTGTCTTGAACAACCCGAATCCCTCATCAAAGCATTTAACTCAGCTCCTGAACCGCTTGAATCACGTGCAGCCGTCTTCATCGTCAAAGGTGAACAGATGATGAATCTAAAACCAGAAGACTGGATTATTCGAGAACCCCGTCTTCATGAGTTTCCGGGATTACATCATATTGCTAGACAAGCTTTGATGGTTGAACGTTATATTGAACAACAACCCTCTTATCCTTTTTTGAAAAGCATTGATACAGGCGAGATTACCAGTCAGGGTATTCTTCTGACTCGCTATTTTCCCTCCCCTTTAATGAAAAGAATGCTTCTTAGTGATCAGGTACAACGTTGTTTAAAAGGGATCTACTTTCAACATGCCTCTTATTCTTCTCAAGAATTTTTTTCCTCTGAAGATCGTGCTTTATTACACGACTTAGACAAATTTGCAATTCCTGTGTATTGGGTCGATTCGAAAACAGGAAACGTTTTGCAATATACTCAAAAACAAGAACGTGATTCCGGAATGTTTGTCCCGATCAACATGGTCGATCATTTTTTGAAGTCGACTGTTTTTGGAATTTACGGATCTAACCTCTTTGAAAAAGGTTTTGAAAGTGAGTTGAAAAAACTTCTCAAAGGCGTTGTAGAAATGCGCCAAGAAGTAGATCATCCTCTACTCAATAAAAATACTCCATTATCCCTAGTAACCGGCGGCGGACCCGGGGCCATGGAAGTAGGCAATAAAGTTGCCAAAGAAGTCGGTATTTTGTCCTGTGCAAACATTGTCGATTTCCGCGTCAAATCCGGAGCAATCGTTAACGAACAACTTCAGAATCCTTACGTCGAAGCGAAGATGACCTATCGACTAGATAAACTTGTAGAACGACAAGCTGAATTCAACTTAGATTTCCCCATCTTTTTAATTGGTGGTATCGGAACAGATTTCGAATATAGTTTAGAAGAAGTCCGCAGAAAAGTAGGAACTACGACTGCAACACCTATTTTACTATTTGGAACCGTTGACTATTGGAAGCAAAAAATTACGGACAAGTATCATTGCAACTTAGAAGCAGGAACGATTAAAGGTTCGGAATGGATCAGTAATTGTTTTTATTGTGTTCAGACAGCAGAACAAGGACTAAAAATTTACAGAGACTACTTTAATAACGTCTTGCCTATTGGAAAAGAAGGACCATCATATAGGGATGGTTTCGTTTCTGAGCTTGTAGAAGTTTAGGTTAATTTTAACACAAAGTAGCTGTACAAGGTACAGAGATCGTAGAATTTTAACACAAAGACGAACACAAGAAACGAAAACACAAAGAGAAGAGAAGAACGCTCCTACTCTCTGTGCTTTTGTTTCTTGTGTTCGTCTTTGTGTTAAAATTCTACGATCTCTGTATCTTGTGCAGCTACTTTGTGTTAAAATTCGCTTGCCCTACGAACTTTTCTGCAACTTATCCTCACCCGAACCCGAACCCTCACCCGCACCCACACTTTCCTTTTGGTGCGAATAATTATAATAAGCGAGCTTCAAAAAGGGCGCCAATTCCTTTTCAGGAACCGTCCCATTCGCATCAAACTGACCCAAAGTATATGTTTCCAAATATCCTGGATATTCCTTCATCACGATATTGCGCCAGTAATTGCGCGCATAATTAGGCTGCTCGGATAAAAAAGTTTGCAATTGTGCATAGGTCATTTTTACTTTATTAATCTGCTCCCCTTCTAGATAGAAGTTTTTCCAGCCTTGAAATGCTTGTTTAACTATTTTAGGAAGTTGATTTTCAGGTAAGTTTTGAAGGGCTGTTTTTGGATCCATTGTAGGTAAATCTTTTAACAGCGTGGGATAAAATTCTGGGGCATTAGGCCAAAACGTTGGGGTCCATTCTTTATTGTTATCAATAAATTTACGAAATTCATCTGCAAGAATAGGTCGATTAAAATACACATCCCCTATCAGACGCTGCCAGGTATGATATTGGAAAATCACTTCAGGAGGTGCCACAACATAATCTTCAGCCATATCAGGAAACATGCCAAGAGTATTTTGATATTGGAATCCTGGAAGATACGCCGTCTTATCGACGGCGTTGACTCTCATCAATTCTGGATGCTGCCAAAGAAAGAGGGAAAAATCTCGATTCTTAACTTGTAAGAAGGGGCTAACAGCATATTGATGCTGCATTTCCCCTTGATACCAAGATTTTCCGCCCCAAACGAGACAGACAAAAACTGTAATCAAGCAAAACCACAACCAAGCCGGAAAAGGATTTTGGCTATAACCTTCATGAATAAAGTTTTTTTCATCCAAATTTGGCTGCATATTAGAACCCATATGTCATACGTAGACTAAAGTAATTGGTCGCAATTTTGGAAAACTGTCCTTCCACAGAATAGCCATCATGATATTCCATAAATAAACGGACTTTGCGGCAAAGCCCGCTCATTTTTCCAAATTCATATCCTAACACGTATGTGCTATCGAGATGGCGACGATGTTCTCCGCGGAAACGAAAGTCAGCCGCAAAGAAAGGCGTGCCATATAAGCTTTGACGATAGTCTGTAAAGCCTAAACTATCAAGTCTAAGTTCGAATCCGCATTCGGAATAGAGACGACTTGGTGTTGCAAACGTATGATCTTGTTGAACAATCCCTCCAAAACCTCCGTACAAACGAATTTCATCCGTCCAGTCGTAGGAGAAGAAGAAGTCAAGATATTCCGCGCTTGGATTTCGGCGATCGAATCCTGGATGGTTAAGTAAAAACTCATCCCCCAGGTGAGAAGAAATATGGAAAGCGCGTAAACGGAAAGACCACTGATCGATCGCGTATGTGATTGGAATACCGACATAATAATCGGCGTTTAGCAAAGGAGCAGATTCATGGCAAGGATCGAAGCATGCCCAAAGAGCGCCCTCGAGTTCAATTTGCAATTCACCGCAAAGAGGCCAAACATCAAACCAACGGTAGATGGCTAAAGAGTCACCGTAGGAAACATCGATCACATTTTTTGTTAAAGCTTGATCGTTAAAGCGCCAGCCGACAGAGTAAGTAATTTGGCGAGGATCAGCCATGAATTGGCGGAAGAGCACAGGATCTTCTGGGAGCCAAATGCCATGAAGTCCCCAAGATTTAGCGATGAGAATATCGCTTTCATCAACGACATGAGTAAGTTCGCTGGTGTCTGCTTGGTCGATGACACCATCCCATCGATTGCAGCAGGAATTGTCTTGATAATCCCATTGGTTGCAAGCAGAGTCTTTTGGACCGCAAGAGCATTCACCGCCCTCGCAACAGCCACAAGTACAACTAGCGCCATGGTAGGGGCATTGTTCAAGGGCAAAAGAATGAGTGCTTGGGAAGCACAGTAGAGCAAGCATAGTAGAAGCGAGAGCAAAACGTGACATAAATAACCTCCGTGTCTCATGAAAAAATAAAATTAAGTATATACATGAAGAAGGAATAATGATGAAAGAAAAAAGAAAAATCAACTTGCAAATTAGCAATATTTGGAGTACATTGTAGACCCTAACGGGGCAATAGCTCAGTCGGTTAGAGCAGCGGACTCATAACCCGCTGGTCGCTGGTTCAAGTCCAGCTTGCCCCACTTTTTTAATGGTTATGGTACAGTGCTTAAGGTTTATGATGATTACAATAAATCATTG
>Ga0207052_10038_pt1 | contig 42897 bp, 39 predicted proteins | sample Alteio_BWMinCont_62_FD_153294 | JGI IMG/M metagenome (GOLD analysis project Ga0207052, IMG submission 153294) | Enriched cells from forest soil in Barre Woods Harvard Forest LTER site, Petersham, Massachusetts, United States -... | ecosystem: Environmental > Terrestrial > Soil > Temperate forest >...
GACAGACGAAGACACAAAGACTGTTTATTATGTAAAAGATAATGGGGCCGGGTTCGATATGGCTTACTCTGCTAAATTATTTGGCGTTTTCCAGCGCCTGCACTCACAGGAAGAATTTGAAGGATCGGGGGTGGGTTTGGCGTTGGTAAAACGGATAATTGAAAAACACAAGGGAGGAATATGGGCGGAAGGACATGAAAACGAAGGCGCAGTATTTTACTTCAGCCTGCCTAAAAATTAAATATTATGGATAATGACAAAGTAGAAGTTTTATTGGTAGAAGACAACCTGCATGATGCCGAGATGACCATCAGGGCCTTAAAAAAGGTTAACCTGGCCAATATGCTCATCCATGTAAAGGATGGCGCCGAGGCCCTTGATTTCATTTTTACAAAGGGTACCTTCGCAGGCCGGCAAATGGAAAATAAACCAAAAGTTATTTTACTGGATATTAAAATGCCCAAAGTAGATGGTATTGAAGTATTGAAGCAGATAAAATCCAACGATGACACAAAAACCATCCCCGTAGTGATCATGACCTCCTCAAAAGAAGAACAGGATGTTATTACAAGCTACAACCTGGGTGTAAATAGTTACGTGGTAAAACCGGTTGATTTCGAGAGTTTTGCTAAGGCGGTATCTGAACTTGGCCTGTATTGGTTAATTACTAATCAGTCAGCTTGATGATTTATAATGCAATGGCCCGCAGTTTAAGAATAATACATATCGAAGACGTTCAGAGCGATGCTGAACTGGTTGACCGGACCTTAAAAAGGTCCGGGATAGCCTTTGAAAAAATTGTTGTTGATACCAGGGCTGATTATGTAAAAGCCCTGGGTGAATTTAATGCCGATATCATCCTTTCCGACCATTCGCTGCCCGCCTTTAATTCCCTTGAAGCCTTAAATATATTGAAGCAAAGCGACACTGATATTCCATTCATCCTGATAACTTCAACAGTGTCGGAAGAATTCGCGGTGAACGTGATGAAAGAAGGGGCATCGGATTATGTATTGAAAGATAGATTGCAACGTTTGCCCAGCGCTATTATTAACGCAATTGAAAAGTTTCAATCGGATAATGAAAGGCAAATTTATCTTAATGAAGTAGTTGCCAGCGAAGCGTTGTTTACGAAGGCAGAGTTGCTTGCCCAATTTGGTACATGGCGATTAAATATCAAAACAAAAACCATCAATTGGTCTGCCGGTACTTACCCGTTGCTGGGATACACAAATGATGAGGTTGACCCTACCATCGATAAATTTTTGAAAAATATATTTCCGGGTGATGCCCCCCTTGTAAGGCAGGTTTTTGATAATCCCGGCGAATTGAACACCACAGGGATTGATTTTAGGGTAATTAATAAAGATGGGAGCATAAAGTATATTCATTCACAATTTGAGCCGGAGCTAAACGAAAAAGGCAACCCTGCTTATCTTATTGGATTTAACCAGGATGTAACCGATTCAAAGCTTTCGCAGATAGAGATACAGCGGAACCTTGAAGAATTAAAAGCGGCCGGAGATCGTCAAACCGCTATTTTAAATGCTTTACCGCCTAATATTGTATTGCTTAACGAGGCGGGCAAAATTGTAGCCGTAAATGAGTCGTGGCGAAAATTTACACTTGAAAATAACCTCGGTGTACCAAAATATGGCATCGATTATAGTTATATAGCTATATCCGAAAAAGCTACCGGGGTTGATGAACTATCTGGCAAAAAAATAGCAAATGGCATAAGGGAAGTAATTGCAGGTATAATAAATGAGTTTTCATTGGAATATTCCTGCTATTCGAAAAATAAAAAGGTATGGTTCCAGATAATTGTTGCACCGCTAACCGATAAAACAAAAAAAGGCGCTGTTGTGCTTCATGTAGATATTACCGCCAGGAAACAGGCCGAAGAGTTAATGCTGCAATCGGAAGCTAACCTTAAAACTATTTTCGAAAACACGGATATAGCCTATGTATTGTGCAATACCGAAAGTAAAATAGTTTCATTTAATACCAAAGCAACTGAACTTTGCCTGGAGCAGTTCAATAAAAAATTAAAAATAGGCGGGAATGCTTTTAGCTACTTCCCCAAAAACAGGGTACCTAATTTAAAAGAAGCAATTCAAAAGGTGTTACAAAACGAAATGATCACCTATGAAACAAGCTACATTTGCAATGAAGGGTTTGTTAAATGGTACGAAGTGCGATGGGCCGGGGTAGCTAATGAAAATAAGGCCAACATTGGGTTTATACTCGCTTTTAAGGATATTACCGAACGAAAAGTTGCCGATATTGAACGCGATAAAATGACAGCTGACCTTGTGCAACGGTATAAGGACCTTGAACAGTTTACCTACATTGTTTCGCATAATTTAAGGGCGCCGGTAGCCAATATAATAGGTTTGTCCAATATGCTGAATAGCTTTGACCTTGATATTAGGGAAAGTAAGGATGTATCATCTGCGCTTGAAAAATCTATTAACATCCTTGACCAGGTAATAATGGACCTTAACCATATTTTACAGGTACGCAGCAATATTAACGAGCAAAGCGAAAATGTTTCGTTGTTGCTCCTGGTTAGTGATATAACAATAAGCCTTAATAATTTAATTCAGAAAGAAAACGCAACCATAAATACTAATTTTAGTGCTGTAGATAATATCGTTACGGTAAAAAGCTATATGTACAGCATATTTTATAACCTTATTATAAACAGTATAAAATACCGGCAGCCAGGGATCGACCCGGTTATATCCATATTTACCAGGAAAGATGCGCAAAAAATAGAGGTATTTATTAAAGATAACGGCAAGGGTATCAATGAGCGTAACTTTAAAAACCTGTTTGGCCTTTATAAGCGATTCGATTCAAACGTGGAGGGGAAAGGCATGGGGCTTTTTATGGTAAAAATGCAGGTCGAAAACCTTGGCGGCAACATAAGCGTGCAAAGTCAACCAGGTTCGGGTACAACATTTAAATTGGAGTTTCCAAAATCCCAACATACAAAGCAGGCTTTTTAATGGGGTGCTTTCGTGCGCCGCCTGCAACAACAAAAAGCTCATCTAACAATAATGGTTTCGCGTTGTGTAGTATGTGTACTAAAATAGCCCAGGCAAACAGGTGTAATATTAGTTGGCGGATTTGACGGTGCAACCTCGCCTCCGGGACTGTTGAACTGCTGCTGCATCAGCGTAAACCAATAGGTATAAACAGCTTTATCTATACATTGCATTTCAACTGTAGCAGTATCGCCCGGGTGAATATCCGTATCATTTTCAACCAGGTCGAAATCTACATAACGGCCATCACTAAAAGCATCATTAAGAACAAAAATGTCCTTTACCTGCACACTGTTAACGCTTAAAATGAAGCGGTATTGGTTTGCTATACCTGGCGGGTCCTGGTAATGTACTGTAATTTCGCGCAAGTTATTAGTGCTTTTAAAGGCGTTCTTTTTAAAGGTTAGCGAATCAAGCGGTACCAGTGCAGGCATTACTGAACTCGCGGTATAAGTAGTGCCATTTGTTGTCGCCGTCATGGTATAAGTATTTCCGGCGACACCTGCAAATGCAGTGCTGTAATAGCTGCCCGCAGGGCCTTCGGTAAAAGGGTAAGTGTTACCCTGGTTATCAGTTACCGAAACTGTTGCGCCGGTAACAGGCGGATAGGTATTGGTGTTTGTAAACGGCACATTCTTGCTAAGCTGTATAAACTGGCGCCCGTTTGCGTTAGTTACATTTGCTTCAATTACCAGTTGGCCCGCTACATTGCCAAGTTTAAGATCTATCACTTTGGTGCATGACAAGGCTGTTATTGATATTAGCAATGCAACTAAGTAAAATTTATATTTTTTCGTTCCCATGCCGTTAAAATTTAAAATTCCAGGTAACTGAAGGTATCCTTGTAGCAAAAATACTTGTCTCTACGGCTTCCGTCGTGTTCGGAACTGTTTTGCTGTCGCGAAAAGTAATTGTATAAGGGTCTCTGTGCGCATAAACGTTATAGATGCTGAATGTCCAGCTTGAATGGTATTTTTTATGCTCCTTGCCCTCAAGCGTAGCGCCGATGTCAAGCCTGTTTGTTGATGGCAACCGGTAACCATTACGCCCCGAATAAGAAAAAGTCGTTAATCCGCCGATTTCGTATTTACCTGTAGGATAAGTAACTGCATTGCCGGTGCCGTAAACAAAATCACTCGAAAAACTCCAGCGTTTGTTTAGCTGATAAATGCCGACTACTGAAAGATCGTGCGTACGGTCTTGCGTAGCCGGAAAATATTGGTCGTTATTTATGGCGGCAAATTTTAGTTCCGTACGCGATAGGGTATAACCGATCCATCCGTTAAAACGACCGTATTTTTTCTTGAAAAACAATTCCAGGCCATAAGCACGCCCCGTTCCATAAGTCAGCAACGATTCCACATCCGGATTAACAATAAGCTGGGCCCCATCCTTATAATCTATCTGGTTTTGGAGCCATTTATAATAAACCTCGGCCGAAAACTCGTAAGTATTATCCTTAAAGTTTTCAAAAAAACCGGTTGATACCTGGTCGGCTATTTCGGGTTTAATGTTGTTGCTGCTCATTACATACAGATCGGTGGGGGTGGAGCTGGTGGAATTATTAAGCAAATGTATATTTTGCGTATTGCGATTGTATGAAGCCTTGATGGAGCTTACATCGCTCAATAAATAGCTTGCCGAAATACGCGGCTCAAGGTTAAAATAATCCTTTACAAGCTGCCCCGAAGAATAAGTTGCCGATGTTAAAGTATTGCCGGCGGCATCATAGGTTTTGAATGTGCCCGGCCCTAATAAAAACATACCGCTAAGCCGCAAACCGTAAAGCAGGGTAAGTTTACTATTAACCCGCCAGTCGTCGCTCACGTAAGCGGCATTTTCATAGCCGTAACGCTGCTCCACGCTTACATCGTTAAAGCTTGATGTTGAGTTAGTTGTGATATCACCCGGTGCAATGGTATGATGCAAGACGTTTAAGCCAAACTTAAGGGTATGGTTACTCGTCATTGAATATTGAAGGTCTTCCTTGAAATTAACATCAGTTATTTGCGAGGTTGCTTTGAAGTAATTATCGCTTTCAAAATCTTCAATCGCATAATTGTAGTTGCTGAAAACTATCGAGGTATTTGAAAACAGCCGGTTATTAAATAAATGATTAAACCTTACAGTGCCGGTTGAGTTGCCCCAGTTGGTACCGAAAGTATTTTTTAAGGCCAGAACGTCTTTTCCAAAATATCCCGAAATATAAATGGCATTGTTATCGTCAAAGTGATAATTTGCTTTCGCATTGAGGTCGTAAAAATAAATGGAACTGCCTTTTATGGTAGAATCGGATGATGCCTTCAAAAAAAGATCGATATAAGTACGCCTGGCGCTGATCATAAATGACCCCTTGTCCTTTACAATCGGTCCTTCAATCTTTATCCGCGAGGAGATAAGCCCCAGGCCGCCCTGCACCGTATAATCTTTGTTATTGCCGTCATTCATTTTCACATCAAGAACTGATGATAGCCGTCCGCCATATTCGGCAGGCATTCCCCCTTTGTATATGGTTACATCTTTTATTGCATCGGAATTAAAGGTAGAAAAAAAGCCAAAAAAGTGCGACGCATTATAAACCGTGGCCTCATCAAGTAAAATAAGATTCTGGTCTGAGGCTCCGCCGCGGACATAAAAGCCCGTATTGCCTTCGCCGGCCGCTTTAATACCCGGCAATAAGGTTATAGTTTTTAATATATCTTTTTCCCCTAAAAGCACCGGCACTTCGTTGATTTGTGCCATATTTAGCTTTTCTTCGCCCATTTGGGGCGATGCCACATTATCATTATTCGGCTTATTCGAACTTATAACCACCTCGGTTAATTCGTTCTTCGCATGCAGGCTTATATCAATTGCGTGGCTTTTATCAAGCACAACCTCCTGTTCAACAGGTTGGTAACCGATGTAGGTATAAACCAATGTGTACGTGCCACTGGCTACAGAAATGGAATAAAAGCCATAGGCATTGGTTATGGTGCCGTTTTGCGGTTGCTCTTTTATTTTTACTGTCGCGCCAATAAGTTTTTCGCCGGTTGCAGCATCTTCAATAGTACCGTTTATGGTAAACTTTTTTTGAGCAAAAACGGGGAGGGTGGCCAATGAAAGTAAAATGAAAAGTAAAGCTTTGGCCATTGGTAAAATTTGATGCAAAAGTATCCTTAATTTTTACACATTACTGAGAATAATGTAAATGGCGAAAAAATAATTGAATTGCTTTTGTTTGATTAATAAATTACCTTTCAGCTATGAAGAAATACATACTATTGATCGGCCTGTTAGCCTTAAATATCACTTTGATATTCGCCCAAATGCCGGTATCAAAAAACATCGATATAAAGTCAATAATACCCGCTGATGATGAAGTCGGATTATTGAATGGTTTGGATACTTTGCTTAGTCACGCGGCAAATGGCACAGTACTAATAGGCGAAATCAACCCTGGGGACGCCAGGCTTAGCCGCGATATTTTAAACACGTTAAAGGGAATTAAAAGCAACGAAAAGGAAAAAATATCTAACTATTTTAAACCGCAGTTAATTAATCTATATAAAACCTGCGACAGCCAATATATGGCCGAAGTTGCTTTTATCAATGAAAATTCACTAAGGGCCGTAATCGATCTTATAGCCAATGAAAATAATGGGCATTTCACTTTCTCAATCCCGCTTTATTATTTTACCCATAACTGGAAGGCCACCACAATAGGCAATATTACTTACCATTATCCTGATAGTATGAACCCTAAACGGGCGAAGATATTCGACCGAAAAAATACCTTGATCGCTACAAAGCTTGGCTTGCAGCCAGAAAAGTTTGATTTTTATTTATGTAATAACTACCAGGATATATTACACCTGCATGGTTTTGAATATGACAGCGAATCGGCAGGCGTTGTAACCGACGGGTACGGGCCGGGGGATAGCACTATCTTTTCAATTATGCACAACGAGGATTTCTCGCATGATATCTTTCATTACTATGCTGCTAAAATAAGAAAGAACAGTCGGAATTCGGCAGCTGAAGAAGGTATAGCTTACAGCTGGGGGAATGCTTATTATACCGATGAACACGGCGAGATGATAACCCAGCGACAAATGGTTGTTAAATTTAAAGCGTATTTGCAAAAATACCACCAAAGCGATCTATTCGAATTGTTTAGCAAAGGGCCATTTATCTTCGGTGATGAAACAAAAGTACGGTCGTTGTTAGCAAGCCTTATTTGCGATGAAGTTGAACGCAAGGGCGGCATTGCAGCAATTAAAGAACTGATAGATTGCGGCAGGGGAGATGATAATTATTTTAAGATAGTTGCCAAATATACGGGCATTAACGCTGCAAACTTTGATGTAAGGGTAAAGGAATTATTAGAAAAGTACAATGGTTAAAATCCGTAAGGCCACAACATCAGACTGTGAGGAGATATGGGATATAATAAGGGATGTAATTTCAAGAGGGGATACTTATGTATTTTCGCCCAACTCTTCAAAAGAAAAAATGCTGGGGTTCTGGATGTCGGCCGATAAACATACATATGTGGCCTTAGTTGATGGTAAAATATCAGGCACATTTTTTATCAAAGACAATGAGCCTGACCTTGGGTCGCACATTGCCAATGCAGGGTATATGACGGCACCTACCGCATTTGGAAAAGGTATAGGGAAAACAATGTGCGAGTTTTCTATGCGGGAAGCAAAACGGCTGGGCTATAAAGCCATGCAGTTTAATATCGTTATTAAAACTAACGAGAATGCCGTTTCACTATGGAAAAAATTGGGTTTTGAAATAATTGGAGAGATACCAGATGCCTTTCAGCATCAGTAAAATGGTTTTACAAATGCGTATATAATGTATAAAAAAATATAACCCCGATTAAACTTTCCTTGACAATCACCGTCATACACTCATTATAAACAATTAACAACCAGTTTATTATGAAAAAGCTCCTCGCATTATTATCCTTTATTGCCTTGTTCAATATGGCAGCAAAAGCACAGCTGACAGAAAAATCGCCTGAACAACGTGCAGCACACATAACAAAAGCTTTGTCAAAAAGATTAAACCTCACCGCAGCCCAGGCTACGCAGGTAAACACAGCCTTTTTAAGCCAGGCAACCAGGATGGACAGTTTGAAAACCAACTTGTCGCAAGATAAAAAACTAAATAGCCTAACCCGCAGAAGCATAGTGCTGGCTACTGAAAAACAGGTGCTTTCCGTTTTAAATGACGACCAGAAGAAACAATTTATGGCCTGGGAACAAATGAAAAAAGATAAACACAAGCAAATGAAGGCACAGGCTGTGCAGCCTCAAAGCTGATCAACAACTGCCTTCATTTTGTTTAACGCTGTTTTTGCCACAACCAATGCATCTTGTTGATAATATGCTTTGTTAAACAATTCGGCAGAAAGTACCAGCGGGTGGTTATTCCTGCTTAGGATTTGCAGGGTACGTTTTAACGGGGCAACGCCATCGCCCGGGTATATCCTGTCGGCATCTGTAATGGTTTGGTAAGGAAAGTTTGCCGGGTAATCATTCATGTGCAATATATCAACTGTAATTGGATCCATTAAATGTAAAGTATCCAGTTTCGTTTGACCTTTGTATAAATGAAAAATATCCAAAAGTATTTTTGCCGAAGGGTGTCCGCTTTGCATGGCGCTGTATAAAACTTCGCTCACGTTGCTTACGTTTTTCATAAAGCCCCACATTTCAAGCTGCGGTACAACGCCGCTTTTGTCGCCAAGTTCAAGCACAACACGGTAACGTTCGGCAATTGTGTTCAAATCGGGCGCACCCGAGTCAGGCGACCCTTTGCCGGTTGCCGCTATCCGTTTGCAGCCAAGTTCGGCAAGTACGCCCATTTCGCGTTTCATGTTTTCAATGCCTGCCTTTCGCGCGGTTTTATCGTCAACTATCCATTCGTTAAAGCTAATACTGTCCTCAACCGTTAAACCCAGGCCGTCGAGATGTCTTTTGGCTTCTTTGATGGTGCCACCGCCGGTCAAGTATTCCTGTAATGAATCTACCCATATCTCAACAGAACGAAAGCCTGCTGCTGAGGCAGTTTCCAATTCTTTAACAAAACCAAGCTTATGGCCGCGGATAGTTGCCATGTTAAGGCAAAAGGTAAACTGCGGCTTTTTCAAAGACTTTGCTACAGCGTCTTCTGTCCTAAATGCCAAAGCTGCTCCCGAAGAAACTCCGATTAATTGCAATGCTTTGCGACGGTTAATTGTTGATTTTGACATATTTGATCATGAAACGGCCTGATAGGAAATTATATTAACAGGGTGAATATACATATTCCTTATCTCGTGCCGCTTTCAATTCGTGACATTCGAATAAATTTGTGAAAGTTCGTGCTTCTTTCATTTTAGCTGGTAAACAAACCAAAGAACATCGGCTTCGGCCTCACCGCCGGTTGCCCGGTATAATTTCATTGCCGGCTTATTATCACTTGTAGTGCCAACATACATTTCCTTCATTCCTTTACTTATACCAATTTCTTTTAAAAAACCGATCAGCGCTTTTGCGACACCCTTTTTTCTGTATCCCGGTTTAATAGCAATCTCATACAAAAACATTTCCTTTATCTCTGCTTTATACATCTCTAACTCATAGGCAGTTAAGCCACCTACCAGCAAGTCATCCTGTAAAGCAACAAGCACATGAAAACTATCTTTTAAAAGCAACGCCTCCACGTATTTATCTGATGGGATCAATGGATCTGCAACATCATCATCCACTTGAAAAAACCAGAATAGTTGCTTTGCCAGTTCAAAATCAGCAGGCCCAAGTTTTTTAATGGTGAAGTGCATCTGTTGTTCGCTTTTATACCCACTCCCTGTCGTCATTTTTGTCGGCAGGCGCGTAATTTATATATTGTACAAATCTCGGCAGGGTTGCGGTGTTTGGACTGCTGCCATGAGGGAGTGCCTGGTGCCATATAATAAAGTCGCCGGCATTGGCTGCTATTGGCTTAGGGCCTAAAGCGTACAAGTTTTGCATGCGTGGGTTTGTGTCCTCGGGCAAACTGTTAAGCCAATGCTCAACCTTGTGCTGAAAACCCGGCACCAGCGTAAAAGCGCCTTGGTTTTCGGCGGTGTCGGCCAGGTATAATATGCCCTGGGTGCCGAAGGGGATAGGCGTTTTTATGCTCACATCCCAATGCAGTCTTGGGCCTTGGAATTGAGTTTTAAGCGTTTCCGGTGGGTTGAACCCAACCCTGTCGGTATTTACCCAAATGTCTGCACGCTGCCATAATTGCTCAAAGGCGCGCTGTATTTTTGGCGACCTGCGGTTTTGTTCAAGCAACGGGTGCTGAAAAAGCTGCACCATGATCCCTTGTTTTGAAGGATGATCATTATACCATGTGGAGCTATCATAACGATCTATTTCCAGGTGCTTACAAATAGCTTCAACCGTTTGGCCGGCATCTTCATTATTTATTGCATTTCTCACTATAATATAACCGTTTTGCTCCCAAAAATCAAGGTCATCACTGGTCAGCACGTCATCCAGTTCATTGGTGTCGCCCTTAGCATTATCACCAGTAAATAACCTGTTGAACTTGCTTACCTTTTCTGCATCGGGTAAACCGCTAACATCTATTATCCAGTTTTCAAATTCTTCAAACGAAGGCGTTTCCTGATACACATACACCATGGTTTGTTCCAGCCCAAGCCCAAGTACAGTGAGTAAAGTGGTATCCGTTGTCCATTCTTCCTGCATTGATCCTTGCGCAAGCTTGCCATCCCTTTTTAAAATTGATTTATTCCAGTAACGCTTTAGGTGCATTACCTGTAGTTTACCGGTTTCGGTGGATGGTGGCAGTTGTTCTGTTACGGTCGCTGACATTGGATGCAGTTTTTAAGCCTTTTTGTTTAGATATGCCATAAAAGTAATTAAAGTAAAACTTATGTATGAAATTGAACAATATATTTTATGCATTTTTGATAAAAAGAAATATTAAACAGAGACTATGAAGAACTCACCCAATTGCCGTAATAAGTTATTTTCTAATTTTTTTCGGACTCAAATTATTTTGTTGCTGATCATTTTTTCGACGATAAAGACTTCAGCTATCCAAACTGAGCAAACAAAAGATCCAGATGTGATCGGGCGTTGGGATATTACCATGAATAAAGATGGCAAAAGCCAGCCATCATGGTTAGAAGTGCAAAAGTCAGGTACGCATACCCTAATCGGCCGTTTTTGCTATGCTTTTGGCAGCGCGCGGCCAATTTCGGAAGTTAAAGTTAACGATGGTAAATACAGTTTTTCCATCCCACCGCAATGGGAGCAGGGAAACCGGAATATGGACTTTGAATTTGAAGTAAGCGGCAACGATATAAAAGGCACAATGGCTTATACCGATGGCAATAGCTATAATTTTACCGGTGTGCGTGCCCCTTTGATGGCCAGGACCAAACCACCGGTTTGGGGGGCGCCAGTCAGGCTATTTAATGGCAAAAACCTTAGTGGCTGGCATACCGATGGCAAAAATCAGTGGATAGTGCAGGATGGTATTTTAAAAAGCCCCCATTCGGGTTCCAATCTGCTTACGGATAAAACTTTTGCCGATTTTAAGCTACATGTTGAATTCAGGTATTCGCAGGGGAGCAACAGCGGGGTTTACCTGCGCGGCCGGTACGAATGCCAGATCATTGATACCAAAAGCGGGCCGCCGGAGCCAATAAATAACCAATTCAGTTCTATCTATGGCTTTTTGCCCCCCAATAAAATGATGGCCAAAAACCCCGGCGAGTGGCAAACTTATGATATTACCCTCGTGGGCAGGTTAGTAACCGTTGTAGCTAACGGGAGAACAGTAATATGCAACGCCGAAATCCCCGGTATCACAGGCGGGGCCATCGACAGCAAAGAAGGCGAACCCGGACCAATACTGTTCCAGGGTGACCATGGGCCTATTGATTTCAGGAATATTGTGATTACGCCTGCAAAATAGTTAATGTCTTGTTTCAATTATAGACCTGATTTTCTGTTTTTTTAATTCTTGCATATTAATATTTCGTAACAGGTTCCGTACATATACCTTGATGAATTAACACACAGTTCAAATGGTTTAACATATAATTTAATTATAATATAATAGACTAAAAAAACTATATTATTTGAGGAAAAAGAGGGGAAGTATATATTATTGTTTTGTACATTTAAATGATTTGATAACCGAAGATCCTCATCTTGAACAATTTGGAAGATACTATAGTCAGATATTTAGGGCAAACAGAAATATTGTTAAAACAAACTTCTGGAGGCCTTAGGGCTTATGTTACGCCCCTGGTATTTCAATTAAACAAGCTAAAAAAAGTTTCACCAGAGTTACTCAACGATTCCAGGGGGCAATCCATTTTCACGTTAATCGACTTATATTTAATTTCATTAAGCAAAGTAGAAATTAATGAAGATGAGCTATTTGTACAACTACTGTTGTTTAATATTGAAAGTGTGTTGATTATAAGGAAACAGGAAAAATTGGAACATATATACAGTCATACTTCATTCAAATTCAATTTTGGAAAAAATTAATTGTAAATAGTTTCATCTTCGACTTTAAGTTACACAGCAAAATTTATTCTCCTGGAAAACATCTTCATCTTTGGGCGTTCGGCAACAAATGCAGGAGGAAGAAAAATATTAAATTTCCAACAAAAAACCCCGTTTTTCTGTAACCTCACCATTTTATTTACTACCTGATTATCAGGAACATAATATCAAAAATACTAAAAAGTGTGAACCCTGTGTAAACCCTCTTTTTGTTCTATCATATTGGGTGTAGTTTTTTCCGGGCGAGTCAGTCTGTGTTTGTCCCGGTTATTTACAATATCGGTTTCCATTTCACCCATTTAAAATGTTTTTTACACACAATCGTCATCCAAGCAGATGCCGTTCTGAATAATTAGCGGCTTAACGTACTTTTGTAAAAATGATAAAAAGACTTCCGTTTATTTTACTGGCATGGATACTTGCCGATATATACTTCTTCAGGGCTGTTGAAACACTAACAAACAACGAATTTATTTTATGGGCATACTGGCTGGTTGATCTGCTAATCGCTGCTGGTTTTATATCCCTGATAGTGCGGCGCAGCACTAACCGGCCGCCGGGGAACAGCATAGCCTTGCTAATGGGTTTAACCCTATTGGTTTTTGTGCCCAAGATATTGGCATTGCCTGTTTTGCTACTGGAGGATATTACTCGTTTGTTCCGGCATTTCCCGCCGCCTGCTGTTTGGGTAAGCCAAATGGCCGTATGTATCGCTGCGTTTGTATTTGTTAGTTTATTATATGGAATGACGGGTGGACGGCACCGCTATAAAGTCCATAGGCTCACTTTAAAGTTTGATGACCTGCCCGATGCGTTTGACGGTTTTACAATAACGCAGTTGTCCGACATCCATGCGGGCAGCTTCACCAGTCGCAAGGGCGTTGAAAAGGGCATAACGTTGGTTAACAAGCAAAACAGCGACCTGTTGCTATTCACCGGCGACCTGGTGAACAATAAGGCCAGTGAAATGGCGCCATGGATGGAAACTTTTGGGAAACTTAAAGCGCCTTTTGGTAAATACTCGGTTTTGGGCAACCATGATTATGGCGACTATACCAGTTGGGAAAGCGATACCGCGAAAGCCCAAAACCTAGTGCGCCTAAAAGAAGTGCATAAAGAGCTCGGCTTTAAATTATTGTTGAATAATGCTGTTCAAATAAAGAAAGACAGCGCGGCCATCGCGCTGATAGGGGTTGAAAATTGGGGAAAAGGCGGTTTTCATAAATACGGAAGCTTAACCAAGGCCGCTGCAAATGTTGCCGATGACGAGTTTAAGATACTAATGTCGCACGACCCCTCACACTGGGAAGCTAAAACCCTTGAAAACAGCAAGCACATCAACCTTGCACTGGCCGGGCATACACACGGCATGCAGTTCGGTATAGAATTATTTGGCTTTCAATGGAGCCCCGTTAAATATGTTTACCCGCAATGGGCAGGCCTTTATCAGCGGGACGGGAAATACCTGTATGTTAACCGGGGTTTTGGCTTTTTAGGGTTTAAAGGGAGGCTTGGTATATGGCCAGAGATAACGGTGATTACGTTGAAGAAAAGATGAGGCTTAAAAAGTAACCATCACTGTAAGCTATTTTTTAAATATCAAATTTGCAAGGTTTATGAATATTGATGGCGGAGTGGAATCTGTGGTTATTACCGATAATTACGGGCACAAACGGATTATACCATTGTAATGAAAGCAAAGAAATTGTTGTTTTTTTATGCGCGGAATATTAAACTTTAAGCATCTACACTTAAGTTTTTCCCTGTCTTATCGCCGGTATCTTTCTTAGCATCAGCGGAATCACAAGCATAACCAAATAAACACCTGTCTTTTATCATTTCAGCTACTTCGGCAGGCACATATTTTTCCCAGCCTTCCTCGCCTTGCTTTATCATTTGCAGTACGATGTCGGTTTGTATATGCAGGTTATTTTCGTTGTAATGCCTGATGTCTTCAATTTTATTATTGGCTATCAGGTAGCGGTAAAGGTCGATAAGGTGTGGCGGCGGCGAAAACTTAAGGCAGTTCAATATTACCCCATCGCGCAGGGTAGGGTAGATAAACAGTTTTACCTTGCGACTGAATAAAGTAGCAAATGACTCCAGGATGCCCCCCGGAAGGTCCTTGTAATGTTCTTCTGAAAAGATATATTCCAGGTTAGGGTACCCCAAAACCATCGCCAGCTTTAATTTAGTGATCTTTGACAGATAGGCCACCAGTTTATAATATTCGTGAAAGTTAGAGATAAGTACGGTTTGCCCTAATGAACAAAGAATATCAACCCGGTCGAGGAAATCTTTTTCGTCAATTTCGGCACTTTCATCGGCGTTCCGTTCCTTCAGCGACTGCAGCGTGAGTTCCGCAATCACAATAACATTGTTTTTGTCGACATCAGGCTCCTGCATAAACTGTTTAACGCCGGTTTTAAGCATATCCAGGTGTACATTGATGATTGGACGGAACCTGCCGCGTATTACAACTGCGTGTTTTTTGTGCAATACTTCTGATGGCTGCTGGTTTTTACCATCAGGGCCGAAAACGGCAGCATCCGAAAATCCATATTTTACCAGGTGCAGGCTCATCAACCGGTTATCTACCTTACTAAAATTAGGGCCTTCAAAGCGGATCATATCAATTTGGATACGGTCTTTTGACAGCTCATCCATCAGCGAAAGCAAAAATACAGGCGGATATTCATTGTAATAAAAGCAGGCATACATCAGGTTAACCCCTAATATGCCTACAGCCTGCTGCTGCAAATTATTATCGTTATCCAATAATTTTACATGCAACACCACATCATTAAAGGCTCCATTTGGCTCCAGTTGGAAACGTACGCCCATCCAGCCATGTCCATCGTTAGTTTTTTGGTAATTAAGGGCTGAAACCGTATCAGAAAAAGCAAAGAAAGTTGTTGTACTGCCACGCTGTTCGGCAAGCCGCTCGATCAGCAGGCCATACTCATGATCCAACATTGATATCAGCCGTTGCTCGCTTACATACCGGCGTACCTGTTGTATGCCATAAATTGCATCAGAAAAAGTCATGTCATAAGCCGACATGGTTTTGGCTATAGTGCCCGACGACGCACCCGCTTTAAAAAAATTGGCGGCAACATCCTGGCCTGCGCCAATTTCAGCAAATGAGCCGTAAATTTTAGGGTCAAGATTTATTGCAAGCGCCTTTTGTTTTGTTCCAATATTTGTATTGTTAATGGTAGTCATGCGCCTTTATTTATAGTTAACTGTAGCCGTTATTGTCACCCGGTAAGACGGCACAAAAATACGGTTTTTTTGAGAACGGTACAGGAAGATTTGAAAAAGGCGGCTAACGAAAGTATCAACATTTATGGGAAATGTTGGCATATCTAATCGAAGCCTTTTTACCCTGCAAAACAATAAGCGCAACCGTGCTCCTGCGCACGGCCAACTGCCCATACGCCGGCGGGTACTGTTTGTATGCCCGGCAACACGCCAGCCAGTAATTCTTTTTCTATATCAGCCGCGTTCAGCTTCATTTGGGCGGCTATTTTACTGCTGTATGCATGTATGGCCATAGCACATACGCAAACCATTACACCGCGTTTTTGCAGCTTATCTATCGCCCAGTCGTCCATTGAAAGGTCGCCAGACTTGGGATGCCAGTAGATATTACGTAACGAAGGCACTTTTGTGGCGGCATCATCAACCTTAACCATTTCACCCAATTTATATTTTGCCCATAAAGCGTCAGGCATGGCCATAACAATAGCTTCATGGCGTAATACCAGCACTACGCCAAGATCATTATCAGGTGTGCCGGTTTCGTTGTTTGTTTTTAAAAACACCCAACTCCAGGCCAATGGAAATGAGTCGTGCGGGCGGGTGGCATCATATACAATCCGGTGTTTGCCTTTTACCTGGTCAAACCATTGGTCGGCAGTGTTGCCTGCGGTTTGTGGTGCAACTGTTTTTGAAAATGCCTTTACAGGCGCGGCTACGCTTGCCAGGCCGAGCGCAGCGATGCCGCCTGCAAGTTTTTGCAAAAACCCCCGGCGGGCCGTTGTGGTTTTGGTATTATCTTCCATTGTATAAAGTTCTAAAATATGAAGGTCGTATATTTTTATTATATAATATCCAATCTTTTATAGAACTTTTAAAGATACTTGCCATTTTTAAAACGCGGGGGCAAGAAGATACTATTTCGCCTGGTTAATAATTTCGCGAATGCTTGCCAGGTGATGGTCATCATGCTCAGCAACAAAATAGGCAAGATCGATAATGCGCATGGCGATTTTGAGCCGCGGATGCAAAGCAACATTGAGCAATTGCTCATCAGTTAAACCTAATAGTTTATTCACAAATTGCTGCCTTTGTTGCCTGAAATTCTGCTGTAACGTCTTAATTTCTGTCGCATCATGATTGGCAGTATGTGTTTTTTGATTGGTCAGATCGGCCTGCCGTAATTCGGATAACCCATTTGCTAAATCATCAAGCCTGCCAAACCACAATGGTTCAAGGTCTGATAGGTGCCCGATCTCTTCTTTTATCGCCCATTTCTCATTCAGCTTTAGTGTTAGTAAAGCCGGTTCCAAATGACCGGTAATTTCTTCAACCCTCGCTGGTGTTCCGCTAAGGCGTTCAATAATTGAGGGTAAAATACCATTGTCTTCAATTAGAGGGAATTTTCTATAAAACCATTTTGTTTTTTGCATGATAATTAAGAATTTGCAAATTTTGTTAATGTGATATTAAAAAGAATATTCCATGGTAAAATGGCTATCAAAATTAAAAATCAAACATGCGCAAAAAGCATCAACAAACATCCGAAAGTATTTATGACCTTTAACAGACAATCGCAGACTATTGATTGGTAGTTCCGAATTATACAATTTTCGCTTTTATAACAGTTTTATTTTTGCATAACAACATTAATAATACTTGTTATGAAAAGGATAAACATTTTTACAGTAGTTCAAATAACCGGGATGCTGTTTTTAGGTTACAATTGCAATGCGCAGCAATCGAAAGTAAACCCGAGCCTTGAAGAAGCTAAAAAAGAGATTGCAGCAAGTAACACCATTTATTTCCAGGCTTTCGCAAAGGGCGATCCGTCTATATTTATTAACAGGTATGCAAAAGATTGCTGGATAATGCCCCCAAATGCACCGGTATTGCGCGGTGCAGGTGCACCCCTCGAGTTTTTTAAAACCGCCTATAATAAATTCGGCCTGCGAAATGGTAAATTCATTACACTTGATGTGTTTGGTGATGGAAAAGAGTTTGTTACCGAAGTGGGTATTTGGCAGTCGTTTGATGTGCATAATGTGATGTTTGATAACGGTAAATTCCTGGTATTGTGGAAGAAAACGACTGATGGATGGAAAATGTACAGGGATTCGTTCAGCAGCGACCACAATAAATAATACCTGAAAAATTGATTTATCAACATAGGAACCTTAACTTCACGCTATGGAATTTAAGCAATTTACGCCGTCTGATACCTTAAAGCCATACGTTAAGCATTATTATATCTTCAAATCCGATTCAGCCGCCGGGTTTGAAGACACCGTTTTTCCAAGCGGTGATATGGAAATGATATTTAACCTTGGTGAGGGGATTTGGGAGGCGTCAATTAGCGATAAATTTTACAAAACCCCTCCGATAGAATTATGGGGCCAGGTTACTAAACCACTGGCAATAAAGTCAAGCGGCAGGCATACCATGCTTGGTATTAAATTTTTTACGCACTCGGCCGCTTATTTTCTTAACGATGAGATCGGCGTTTTTAACGACCAGGTCTCAGACCTTGCCACTATTATTGGCAACCCGGCAAAAGCTTTACATGAACAGCTTTTAGAAACACCGGATGAGGCAAAAAGAATAAACCTTGTGGAAACTTTCTTGCTGAAAAGATTGATAGCTAATGAGAAAAAATCCTTCAGGATTGATAAGGTGGGCCATATTTTAACGAGTATCAAAAAAGATCCGTTTGAAAACAACCTCGGCGCCATAGCATCCAAATATGGTATCACGCCACGTTACCTGCATAAATTAATTTATCAGCATACCGGCCTTTCGCCAACGATATTCAATAAAATAAGCAGATTCCAGTTCAGCCTAAAGCTAATTGCCAAAAATGACCAGCCTTTTACTGCAATAGCTTACAACAGCGGTTATTTTGACCAGTCGCATTTTATCCGCGATTTTAAATCTTTTACCGGGGTTACCCCCTCGGCATACCTGGAGACTTCGTCTGCTGTAAATTTATTATTAGCCCAATAAATTTAAAACTGTTCCTCTCCGTACAATTCCATCATTTTGCCGTGCAATACCTTTGTTATAATTAATCATTAAACAAAGTAATCGTATGAACCTTTTTGAAACATTTAAACAACTGCACCAGGGGGAAAGCCCATTGCTGTTAGCCAACATCTGGGATGTAAACAGCGCGAAAATATTTGAAACAAGCGGTTACAAGGCCATTGGCGTTTCCAGCCAGGCAGTATCGGATGCCTTTGGCTATGAGGATGGTGAGAACCTGCCATTTGAAGTACTGCTCCAATTGGCTAAAAGGGTGGCAGAAGTGGTTAGCATTCCGTTTTCGGTTGACATGGAAGGCGGGTACAGTCGTACCATTGATGGTATCATTAAAAATATAGACCATTTGCACGATGCCGGCGTTGTTGGAATAAACCTGGAAGATACCGTTCCGGGCGCTGCCAGACAATTTAAACCCGTGGCTGAATTTCAAAAGATACTTTCGGCGGTAGCCGATCATATCAGCCGTAACAATTTGCAGGTGTTTGTAAATATCAGGACTGATGGCTTCCTTTTGGGAATGCCAAATGCCCTTGCCGACACGCTTAGCCGCATAAGAAGTTACGAAAACGCTGGGGCCGACGGCATATTTGTCCCTTGTATCGTTAACAGCGGCGACATCAGCGAAGTGGTTAATGCTACCAGGCTCCCGGTTAATGTTATGTGTATGTCAGCCCTCCCCGGTTTTGACGAATTAGCCTCATTGGGCGTTAAGAGGATCAGCATGGGGCCATTCCTTTTTAACAAGGCAAATGAACATATCGGAAACATGGCAAAAGCAATAATAACCGATAAAAATTTCTCATCCATCCTTTCATAAATAAAAATTCACCAATAAAATAAAAAAGATGAAGCTACCAACAAGGGCGGAAGACGCCCACGCAACACTTGCAGCAGCCTTTAATACAGGTGATGTTGCTACGGTAATGAGCATGTACGATGTAAGCGGCATTATCGTACCTGAACCTAATAAACCTGTATCGGGCAGGGATAAATTTGAGGAATCGATAAAAGCGATCCTGTCTATCAAAGGCCAAATGGAGATAAAAACCGTGTATTGCCTGCAAACCGGTGATATAGCCCTGGGCCGTTCAGAATGGAGTATTACCGATGGCAAAGAAGTCAAAATCAGCGCTAAAGGTATCGAAGTGATGAAACAACAGGCTGATGGCGGCTGGAAAATTATAATTGACCAGGCATTTGGCGCCGAAGCAAACCTAACTGCTTAAAAGCCCCATATAGTAACGATAAGCTCTGCCGACGACTGTTGACAGGGCTTGTTTATTTACCCTCATTTTCCAGGAATATTTTATAAGCAATTTTAGTATTAGATATTTTTTAAATATTTAGCTTTGGGACTTTATGAGTGAAAACGATCAGCAAAACAATGATAAACCAGCGAAAAAAAACACAGCCGGTTCAAAGGGGCGTCCTCGAGGTGGGCAAAAACTTTTGGGCGAGGTAAATGCTGCTGATAAACCGGAAGAAGAGCTGAAAACAAAAAGACCAAAGCAGAAAGCAGCTTCAGGAATAAATAAAGCATCTAACGAAGTTGCCCATGGATATTCAAAATTCAAAATAGAATCCCCGAAATCCGAAACCGACCTCTCAAAATCCGAAATCAAACCGCAGACATCCGAAATCGAACATCCGAAATCCGAAATCCCCATGGAAGTACACCACCATCCCGACCTGGAACATAAGCCGAAGCCCATTAAAGAATACCTGCTGGAGGGTTTTATGATATTTATTGCCGTGATGATGGGCTTTGTGGCTGAGAATATAAGGGAAGCCATAGATAATAGCGACCAGGCAAAGCACCTTACAGAGCAATTGGTACACGACTTGCGTGCCGATACTGCGCAATTAAACTATATAAACAGTAACGAAGGCCTGATAGTTAAATATAATGATACTCTATTTAACATGCTACAGCAGCCCATGGCGAAAATAGATACCAGGCATTTACAAAAAATGGTGGCCAATTCACATAGTATGTGGCTTTTTCACCCGTCGGCGGGCGCAATAGCCGCTATTAAAAATCAGTTGCACCTGAAACAGTTCACCAACTCGGAGCTGATAAATTATTTTTCGAAGTATGAACGGCACATCGAACTGTTGCACATAGCACAGGATATCAACCTGCAATACCAGCGTACCTACCTCGACCCTTTTACAACGCAGCATTTTACGCCTGCAAACCTGGTTGCCGCCTTTGATAATGCTGGCCACCCGACAGCACAAATGCGCAACCTAACCCAGCCTGACCTGGATCAACTGGCTACGGATATGGTAATGATCAGGCTTATCACCAGGGAAATGGTGACTGATAACAGGATGGTGAAAGCAGATGCTGTGGACTTGCTGCAATACGTTAAAAAGCAGTATGGGGTGGATGGGGAGTAGCGGGGAGGTTGATTGGATTAAAACTCCTGTCGTTTAGCTTATATACATATAACATATATATGTGTGGAAGCTGGAAGCTTCCGCCATGCCGCACTACGGGTTACGCTTCGCTAAACCCGCGGCAGCGTTGTTTTTTAATATTTTTTTTGCCAAAAGCCTGTACAACTTAAAAGGATTTATTATTTTAGCTCATCATAAATCTTTTTCACTATTTACCTGAAACGGCTTGCCCACGAATGTCAATGAACAGGTAAATCCAATTAAAAACACAGAAAATGTCACATCAAGTAATTACAGATGACCGGGTACTTACTTTGCCCGGTTTAAATACACCCGGCCACAAGGTGGAGGGTGTTCAGTTTGCAGGTTATTCATTAGTTAGGGGTAATGTGAACCCTGACGGGCCGGATGCAGGGTTATTCTATTGGTTTGCAGGCACAGATGACTATGCCGACCGTCCAACAGTTATTTGGACTAACGGCGGCCCTGGATCGAGCAGTTTCTGGGGGTTTTTTCTTGAAAACGGCCCCTACGAGGTGTCAATTGCCGAAGGCCCTGAGCCGGTTATGACCGTTACGGCCCGCAAACATGCCTGGAACCAATATGTTAATTACATGATATTTGAACACCCCCTAAGTGTTACCATATCGTTTGCTAAAGACGAGCAGGTGCCTAAGACAGTAGAGCAGGGGATGGAGGAATATTACCAGGCATTGCTTAATTTCCTGGCCAAACATCCTGAAATAGCTAAAAATCCAATTATCCTTGCCGGGGAGTCATATGCGGGTACTTATCTGCCACCCCTTGCCAAGTTAATTGTGGCTGGGAATGCCAAAGCTGGCCATACCACGATTGATTTGCGCGGGACAGTGCTGCTTGACGCCTGGGTTGACCCATGGGTGCAAATGGCCTCGGATACGACTTATGCGTTCAATCATGGCATTATCTCCGCCCAACAAAAGGAAATACTTGATAAGAATGTAAGTCTGCCTGTAATTAACGATGAGATACAAAAGTTGAGCGGTGTTTATATGGCCAATATAGCGCAGGCAATGGACCCTTCATTTGACCCGGTTATGAAATACCTCAATGATGACGGCTTCCGCAAAGCCGTACATGCGCCCCTTGTGGGGCCGGGTACGACCGTAACCCAAAACTGGTCGGCTGTGGTATCCAAAAACTATACCCCGCAGGTTAACGATAGTTATGCACATATAGTCAGAGAATTGCTGGAGGATGCGGAGCATGAGGGTAAATTTAAACAGCGTATCCTGGTCATTTCGGGCCTTAATGATGCCAAGGACTGCAATTTCCTGGGCACGGGCGAATGGCTCAACAAACTGGATGGTATTGCTGCCGCCGAGTTTAAGCTGGCAGGCACAACACAATGGCTGCATCCCGTAACCAAAGAAGTGATCGGCTTCGAGCAAAAGGGAAGCCTGCTAAGCTGGCTAAAGGTACTCAATGCAGGCCACCTTGCTGTGCTCGACCAGCCGCTGCTGATACAGTATATTTTGAGTTCGGTGGATTTGGGTGAAAAATAATTTTGGACAGAATAATTTTCTGCTGTAAGCTCTCAATACTGGTTTTTTTAGTTAAATGAACGCCTGAACTCCAAAGGCGAGAGGTTGGTTTTTGTCTTGAATAATTTGCTGAAAGATTGCGGATGTTCAAAACCTAATTCGTACGCAATTTCGCTTACTGATAAGCCTGTGATGGATAGTTTTTCCTTTGCCTTTTCTATCAGTTTATCATGTATATGTTGCTGGGTACTCTGGCCTGTTAAAGTTTTAAGCGATCCGCTTAAATAATTGGGCGACACATTTAAAGCTTCTGCAATGGATTGAACAGTAGGCAGCCCTTTTTTCGACAATGTATCGCCGTTAAAATACGCTGCAAGTATATCTTCCAGGCGATCAAGAAGCAGATGATTGGCTATTTTTCGGGTGATGAACTGACGATGATAAAATCTTTCCGAATAATTGAACAATAATTCCAATTGCGCAATAATGATGTCCTGGCTGAATTTATCGATGTTAGAACGGTATTCCTGCTCAATGCTTTGCATCATGCCTGTTATCGTTATTTCCTCCTTTTCGGAGAGATATAATGCTTCGTTTACCGAATAATCAAAATATTCATATTTTTTTATTGTTTTGGCCAATGAGGTATTCCACAAAAAATCGGGATGGATGAGTAACAGCCATCCCGAATGTTTTAGTTCCTTCTCCTTATCAAATTCTATCCCAAAAATCTGGCCTGGCGACATGAAAAACATAATACCCTCATCAAAATCATATTCCTGCTGCCCGTATTTCATTCTGGCATTAAAATTCCTTTTAAGCGAGATCGAATAAAAATCAAACACCAGGCTTATTGATCTGGCATCGGGCAAACGTTTAATCGATTCAAAATTTACTACCGTGATTAATGGATGCTCCGGTTTTGGAAGCCCCATAAGCCGGTGGTACTCGCTTATCGTCTTAATCCGGTGAGGTTGCTTGTTTGTCATACCACAATATACTTATTTTTGGTTAAAGACAGCTGCAAATTCTTTTGCAAAATCTGTCAGCTTTACTTTGCCCAAAATCGTCGGCTTGTTGCGGTTATAATCTTCATATAATACACCGGTAGCCCGGCTTGCATTCATTTCCACCAAACCTTTGGCAATATTGGGGTTCATTCCTGCTGCTATCATCCCATTTAGCATTTGCTCATCAGGAATGGCCAGCCATTTTAAATCCAGTTTGCCGATAGCTTCGCCTAAAATACCTGCCACTTCATTTGGCGAAACTACGTCGCTTGCTATATAACGAACTATTCTGCCGTCAAAAGGTTTTTCCATTTCTTCGGCTATAACAGCCGCAATATCAAAAGGTGAAACCCAGGGGTCTTTAACATCACCTCCGTAATTGGAAACTATGGCCCCTTGTGTTTTTATGGTTGGTATAAACGCAAGCATATTGTAGTAAAAACCAACAGGATGCATAAATTTAATAGAAACATCGTCAGGCAGTTCCCTCAAAATATTTTCTACATTGTAATGAAAAGCAAGAATGCCGTTGCCTTTGTCGGTATGTGCGCCAATGCTGCTGAGATGCACCACTCGCTTTACGCCCGACTGTTGAATGGCTTGTTTGTAATTACGGCCAATATTGGTAATAGCAGCCATGAGGTCGAGGTCAGGATCGAAGAAACTGTTTGCGCCATGCGTTTCCATCACATAAACTATATCTGCCCCTTCGAAAGTGGCTGATAAAAAATCAGCGTCCTCCATTGTGCCGATTGCGGCGCTGGCGCCCAATGCTTCAATGGCTGCTTGTTTTTCGGCCTTGCTGCTGATAACCGTAACCGCATGCCCTTTTTGCACTAACTCCTCTGTCAGTGGCCTGCTAATGTGTCCTAATGAACCTGTTACTATGATTTTCATGTTTTTAATGTTTTTTTGATATTGCAAAGGTGCGTACCAAAAAATAAGCCGATGTAGCCGAATCTACTATTGTTGTAGTCAAAATATGGGGTAATTTACAGTAAGCGCCAGAATATACAAGCAATTGGTGCTTTTCCGATTAATTCTCCAGGTAACCAAATAAAAAAAGGGTGTTTTCACCCCTTTTACATTTTCAGTTTAAAGTCAGTATAGTTATTTGCTTACCATTTGTTGTAAGTGTGCGGGATAGCGGGCGCCCTCTATCTGTATTTGTGCAGCTGCCTCTTCTATACTTTTTAGATCATCTGTGGTGAGTACTACATTAACCGCGTTGATATTTTCCTCCAGTCGATGTAACTTGGTAGTGCCCGGAATTGGGATAATCCAGGGTTTTTGCGCCAAAAGCCAGGCCAATGCTATTTGCGCAGGCGTCGCATTTTTTTGCGATGCAATGCTGGTCATCAAATCAACCATTACCTGGTTTGCTTTCCGGGCTTCCGGTGTAAAACGCGGAACTATATTGCGGAAGTCTGTTTTGTCAAAGGTCGTGTTTTCATCGATAGCGCCTGTCAGGAAGCCTTTGCCAAGGGGGCTGAAAGGTACAAAGCCAATGCCGAGTTCTTCCAGTGTAGGTATAACTTCTTGTTCCGGCTCCCGCCACCATAGCGAATATTCACTTTGCAAAGCGGCTACAGGTTGAACTGCGTGCGCTTTGTGGATAGTTGCCGCACCCGCTTCGGACATGCCGAAGTGCTTTACTTTTCCTTCCTGTATCAAGTCCTTCACTGTCCCGGCCACATCCTCGATGGGTACGTTTGGATCCACACGGTGCTGATAAAACAGGTCGATACGGTCGGTTTTTAGTCTTTTCAGCGATGCTTCTGCAACTTTCCTGATATTTTCAGGCTGGCTGTTGGTGCCTTTTGCCGGTACGGCGCCTTCAAAACCGAATTTGGTAGCTATCACCACCTGGTCGCGAAATGGCGCAAGCGCTTCACCAAGCAGTTCTTCGTTTTTATACGGCCCGTAGGCTTCCGCACTGTCAAAAAATGTTATGCCACGTTCAAAGGCTATTCGCAAGAGCTTAATTGCATCCTGTATATCTGTGGCCGGCCCGTAGCCGAAGCTTAGCCCCATGCAGCCCAGGCCCAGGGCTGATACTTCGAGGCCGCTATTTCCTAATTTTCTTTTTTGCATTATTGTACCCCCTTTTTAGTTTATTTGTTATCAAAGTTATTATATGCTTCGTCGCTTACTTGTTCCATCCAATCCACCTGCGAACCGTTAAGCTTTTCCTGTATGGCAATATGGGTCATCGCTGTAGTAGCAGTTCCGCCGTGCCAGTGTTTTTCGTCCGGCAAAAAATATACAACATCGCCCGGCCTTATCTCGTGCTTTTCGCCGCCCTCGCGCTGCACCCATCCGCATCCTGCTGTAACTATCAGCGTTTGGCCCAATGGATGTGTGTGCCAGGCGGTGCGGGCGCCAGGTTCAAAAGTAACCAGCGCCATTGCCACGCGTGACGGTTCCGGCGGATTAATAAGCGGATCGATACGTACCGTTCCGGTAAAATACGCTTCGGAACCTTTGCTTGAAGGTTGCGAGCCTATGCGTTTAATTTCCATGATCTTGTTTTTGATAGAATAAAGATCTTAATTATTATTGGTTAAACATTTTCCTTATAAGCAAGAGAGACTGATAGCTCACGATAAGCATCGATCTGTTGCTGAAGTATATCTATCGCCTGCTCTGCTGTGCCTATAGCATCTGCACCGGCAATAAACCGGCGGGGCGGCTGCTCCTTAGCTGAAATGACGATCAAAGCCTGCGCCAGTTTGGCCGGGTCGCCGGATTGCCGGCCGTTCTGGCTCTTCCAAAATGCAATTTGATTTGTCCTGCGCACATTATAGGCTTCAATATGCAGTTCCGCGTAATCCGTTGATTCGTCGGTAAGAAGTTCGGTACGGAAGAAGCCCGGATTAACGATGATGGTATGGATACCAAAGGGTTCCACTTCGGCTTGTAATGCCTGCATCCAGCCTTCAATTGCAAATTTTGATGCGCAGTAAGCGGCACAAAACTCAAAGCCAATTAAGCCGCCACTTGACGATATAGTGATAACCTGGCCCGAGCGTTGGGTACGCATCACCGGCAGCACGGCCCGGGTGACATTCATCGGGCCTAACAGGCTTACATTTAGCTGCATTGCTATTTGCTCCTGCGTCAATTCTTCAAAATAGCCTGCATAAAAACTTGCGGCGTTATTAACCAGCACATCTATACTTCCAAATTGTTGAACCGCAGTTTCCACTGCCAATTTTGCATCGGCGTAGCTGGTAACGTCCAGTTTCACAACCAACAGGTCCCTGGATTCTCCAAGGGCATGTGCCACTTTTTCAACATTACGGCCAGTAGCTACCACTTTGTGACCGGCAGCAAGGGCTGCCTTAGCTATATCAACACCCATTCCGCGCCCCGCGCCTGTGATGAACCAAACTTTTTGATCGCTCATTTTATTTGTGATTTGTTATTTTAATTTGTTTAAGCCCAGCGGCATTTTGCCTCACTGCTCTGCAAAACAAAAGTCAGGCCTATTTTTTTATTGATTGTTATACGGATTACGGTATTACTTACCATTATTACTGATACATAATTACTGATAGGATAGAAAGCTAATGAAGCAGTATCTTTGAATAAGAAAAAAATAAAATGTTATGGACGAAATCATGAGGTTTGATAGCGTTAGTCAATATAACGCTTATAACAGCAATGAAACGCGGCATCCGCTTGCAGGTGTAATTGATTTTTCAAAGGCAGGACAAAGACAAAATGCCCGGATAAACTTTGGGTTTTATACAGTGTTCCTGAAGGAAATTAAATGCGGTGATTTACGCTATGGATGCAATTATTATGATTACGAGGAAGGCACATTGGTTTTCGTAGCGCCGGGCCAGGTGATTGGCATTGAAAGTAATGGTGAATATTATAAACCACAGGGGTATGCATTAGTGTTCCATCCGGACCTGATCCGCGGCACTGCGCTTAGTAAACATATGAATGATTATACTTTCTTTTCTTATGAAGTACATGAGGCGCTTCATTTATCAGAACGTGAGCGGCAAATAGTTTTGGACTGTTTTGCAAAAATTGAATTTGAGCTGAACCACGCCATCGATAAACATAGCAAAACGCTCATCGCCTCCAATATCGAACTGTTTCTTAATTATTGCGCACGTTTTTACGACCGTCAGTTCATCACCCGCGACAGCGCGCATAAAGGTATTTTAGAAAGATTTGAAGGGCTGCTTAATGATTATTTCGAGTCTGATAAGCCTCAAACATTGGGTCTTCCTTCTGTAGCTTATTGCGCCGTGCAATTGAATTTATCGGCCAATTATTTTGGCGACCTGATAAAAAAAGAAACTGGCAGATCGGCACAAGAATACATACAATCCAAATTGATGGATATTGCCAAAGAGCAAATATTTGATAGAAGGAAATCGGTTAGCGAAATTGCTTATGGCTTAGGATTTAAATACCCCCAGCATTTTACGCGTTTATTTAAGCAACGTGTAGGGTACTCGCCTAATGAATACCGGATGCTTAATTGATCCCTTTTCATAAAACTATAAACCGTCAACACGGCCCCAATTTATCATTCCTGATTATATCGTTGGCCATGATGACAGTCTTTAGAATACTTTAAACCCGATTCGTTACTTATAATCCTTTCAAACCCTGGAGAACGCTTGTATAATCCGGTTTCTTCACTATGTTTTTGTCAAACAGCAGCGGAAATTCCGGCACTGTCGGTGTATTTAACCAACTTTCATTATCTGTTAACCCCCACACGGTTATGCCAAACCGCTGTGCGGCAGGCACGTTTTTCAAGTACGATTGCACAACATATTTATACATCGCGGCCTGTGACGCAAGTGTTGCAGCATCAGGGGTAAAAGTGCTTGATTTTGCAAGATTTACAGCGATGTCCAATTCTGATACCCTAACCAGTAAGCCGGTTTGTGCCAACTTTATAAATGCGTTATCAATACTTGATTGCGTGGTTTGCAGGTTAATATGCATCTGTGTACCAATACCATCAATCTTTGCGCCTTGCGCCCGCAATTGACCTACATAAGAGATAAGAGAGTCAAGTTTGAAGTCATATTCCAGGTTATACTCATTTATAAAAAGCAACGCGTTGGGGTCTGCCGCTTTAGCATATTGAAACGCTTTAAGACCATAATTACGCCCTAAGTATTGCGACCATAAAAACTCGGTACTGATATCTGCTGCCGGTATGGTATAATTGGACGCATCGCGTAAAGCACCTGTCCCATCAGACATTGGTTCATTAACCACATCCCAGGCTTTTATTTTTCCTTTGTAATGGGTAACAGTTGTCGTAATAAATTTTTTGAGTGCTGTGTCAATTACTGCGGCAGTTTGGGCGGGAGTTGGCGGGGTTATGGATCCGCTGGATGGGTCAGTCACTGATACATTATCAATAACATAAACACCCGCAGCCGGAAAGTTGAACCTTAAAATTGGCATCGGTTCAGTTATAGTAACGTTCCAGGTATAAGTTGCCCAGCCCGGAGTGGTTGTCAGGTCATCCTGCTGATAGGCTGTATTTTGCATCACAAGCCTTACTGTACCCGCAGCAGCGGACTTAATGGATGCTGTAACCGTATAAGTTTTATTCGGGGTAACCGTAAAAGCGGTCCCGATAGATTGTATATCATAAGCATTGGCCCCCGGCGTAGTAACGGTAACCTGCATTGCCCTTGAGCCGCCATCATTGTCATCTGTTACGGCGCTAAAAGAGCCTACTGCCGTGCCGCCAACAAGATTTGTCCATCCTGTGAAGGTGGATCCTGCACCAGCCTCAAAGTCGCCATATTGCATTAAATTTACCAATGGGCCATTCTGCTTATTTAAAGCACTTATAAGCCCGTTTAAATAGGTAGCGTTTTGCTGCATATACCAGCACAGGTTATGTCCAAATACCTGCAGGCCGTTGTTTGCACAAATGGTATACAAAGCATCTGCTGTGGTATAATTAAAGCTACCATCATTTTGCACGATAGAGCCGTATTTCAATTCGTTGCCGAAAGTTACATAGTTGGCTTCTTTTTTAACTGTGGCTACGTAAGCAGCATTGGTTGACATGGTGCCGTAGAGAACTGCAAACCCAAAATTAGGGAAAGCGGAACTTGTTTGAGCGGTACCCCTAAGTGTCGCAGTATCTGAAATAGCATTGCCTGTCGGATTCCCGGTATTTGTAGTAACATTATCCTGGCTTTTAGCGGGGTTATCCTTTTTGCAGGAATAAATCAGCATAGCGAGGGTGATGTAAATAATTAAATAACTTCGTTTTTTTAAATAATTTTTCATTTTGAATATTTGTTAGTTAGTTCAACTTTTTGATTCTTATCTATTCTAATTCTATCTCATTTTATCGGGTTTGCAAAAAAAACGCCACCCTTGCGGCAGCGCTTTTGCTTTAAATCAACTTATTGAGAAATCAAATAAATTCTAAATTTTCCACGTATATTTTCCATGGAGTGTTTACACCATAATTTTGAAGTACAATCCCGCCAAACTACCCGGATGTCCCCAGGAACTCAACCGGGCGATAAAATCCAATTAAACAATTAGCATTAGCCATCATTTCGGCAGATATCAATTGGAGCATATAACCCAAAAGCAGTTATTATTCCTTAAAAAATCAACCCGACCAGGTTTAATTGGTTTAACAGGATAAAGATAAAAACAATATTTACTATAACAATCGATTGCAGTATATTGTTTTACTATTAATGAATGATTTTTTAATTTTAAAGCCCCATAATGGATAGGCCAAATGCCTTTTTTTTAAATAAATTAGCAATCGATTGCTTAGTTTTAAAGCAGTACTGTGTTTGATTATACACAAAAGTAATTGCGATGGTTGGACGCTATTAAATATTCCGGATTTAAACGGCATCAAAACAAGTGCTTTGAAGCGAATGCCCTTCCTGAACCTGATTTAAGGTAATTTTCAAATTCATAGGCCTTATATCTATCGGGGAACGAACAGCACCATACCAGTTTTAATGGAAGATGCGGCTTAGTTGCGGGGACGTATCCTTTTTTATGGCGGGCATATCTTTCTTTAAGGTTTACGGTACATCCAACGTAGTGCTTGCCGTTGCTAAGTTCAAGGATGTAAACATAAATACCACACGAGACCGTTAATTGTGGCTCAAAATAAGAAAAGCCCGACAAAATTTACGTTTTATCGGGCTTTTAGTTTTATTCTCCGTTTCCGCAAGGTTCAGTTGATCTTCATCCTCTGAAATTCGTTACGGCGAGCGGGCCTCCTTCGCAGCTTCTGGCGGACTTTGTCCGCCGAAGCCCGCTTCGGCGGCCGAAGGCGGAGAGCTAGGGATTCGAACCCCAGGAACCGGTAAAGGTTCAACAGTTTTCAAGACTGCCGCAATCGACCACTCTGCCAGCTCTCCGGGGTCAAAAGTACAAAACCGGGCTGAATTGGCAAACTTGATTTGAGTTTTTTTAAAATTGGTTAAGTATTTGATTAAGAGGATTGTTTATTGGGTTTGTTGGGTTTATTGGGTGAGTGGTTGATTTTAACATTGATTTAACATGTCAGTTTTTGACCGCGAACGCTTTAGATTTTTATCATTTTGATAAGAAAAACCCCTAATCGACAACCCACCTAATCAACTCAATCAACCACTCACTTAATCAACCAATCAACCAATTCTCCTGAACGCATTGAACATCGGTTTTACAATTTTGATGTTGCGCTTCGAAAAATCAATACTGGCGTTTAGCTCAAAGCCTATCAATAATATAAGGCAGTTTAAATACAGCCACAACATCAGTATGATGAGTGTGCCCAATGAGCCGTAAACCTTGTTGTACGATGAGAAATGATTGATATAATAATTAAAACCCATCGAAGTAAGCACCGCAAGGCTGGTAGCCATTATAGAACCAGTGCTTAGAAATTTCCATTTTTCTTTATTCGCCGGGCCGTAGCGGTACAACAGGGAGATGGAGAAAAAAAATATCGCTATCACAATTACCCAGCGTGAAAATCCAATTAAGTAAACCCAGAAATGGCCCTTACGGTCGATGTGTGATTGTAAATAACTGATGATCGATTCGCTCCCGATCATAACCGTTATAGCCGTTAGCAGCGCAATACTTATCAATATGGTTAGCGCTATAGCTATCAGGCGCCTTGTCCACCATTGCCTTTTTTCAACAACCAATGATGACCGGTTAAACGCTCGCATTAAATTGATTATTCCATTTGTAGCAAAATACAGGGCGGTCACAAAACCCAGGGACAATAATTTAACGTTATGGATCTTTACAATATATTCAATGGTCGATTGGAATGCCATATAGGCGTTATAAGGCAAAACGGTTGAAAGCAAATTAAGTAACTGTCCCTGGAAATTATGAATGGGTATAAACGGGATAAGTGTAAATAAAAATATTGTTGCCGGGAAAAACGCCAGCATAAAGTTGAACGCCAACGATGAAGCCCGGTTAAATAAAGTACGCTCCTGTATCTCGTGCGCAAAAAAAGCAGCCACATCGTAAAAGGGGAGTGGGTAAAAACCTGGTAAAATATAGGTTTTTGACCATGCGATAAACCTGCGGTAAAATTTAAAGCGCAGTAAAAAACGATGCGTCCACTTCATTTAACCCAAAGCTACTCAAAAAAAGGTTTCAACCTGTCCAAAAAATCCTGTGGAGGCAAGCATGGGCGGTTGGTTTTCATGCTTACAAATACAAGCAGGGTTTCGCCGGTATTTATCAGTTCCTGTTTCTCGTTAAAAAGCTCGTACCTGAAAAATATCCTCACGCCGGGCAATTTGTCCATTATCACATTTATGGTAATTTCCTCGTCGTACAGTGCCGGTTTAAGGTATTTACAATGCAGTTCCATCACAGGCATTTTAATGCCTGATTCTTCCATACCGCTATAGGTGAGGCCCAGGCTGCGCAGCATTTCTACGCGGCCAACTTCGTAAAATTCGGCATAGTTACCATAGTACATATAGCCCATCTGGTCGGTTTCACCGTAGCGTACCCTTAACTTGGTTGAGTGCTGAAACATTACCGTTTTATATTTCTTTCGTTAAGGGCCTGCTGGTATTTATGTGCATTGATCTCGTGATCGGCTGCATTGGTGGCAAAATTATGGTAGCCCGAGAAATCTTCTTTGGCGCACATATAGATGTAGTCGTTTTTTTGATAATTGAGCACAGCATTAACGGCATTAACAGATGGCATCATTATTGGCCCAGGCGGCAAACCAGTGTGCAGGTAAGTGTTATAAGGCGAATTGATGGATAAATACTTTTTAAGAACACGATGAATCGTGAAATCATTTTCTGCAAAAATTACAGTGGGGTCCGATTCCAGCTTCATGCCCTTTTTAAGACGGTTTAAATACAGGCCGGCAATAGTTGGCATTTCATCATCATGCAACGCTTCGCCATCAACTATGGAGGCTAAAATGGATACCTGTATTGGGCTGAGATCTATAGCCGCAGCTTTAGCTTTGCGTTCTGGCGTCCAGAATTTTTCGTAATTGGCATACATGCGCTTAAAAAACTTTTCGGGCGATGTATTCCAGTATATCTGGTAAGTGTTCGGCAAAAACATGGTGTATACATTATCCGGCGTAAAGCCATATTGCTGCAAATAAGATGTAGAGTCCAGCAGCTGAAGGATAGCAATTGAATCGGGCTCTATCTTTTTCGAAACGAAGCCGGCAAATTGCTCTTTCAGCCTTAAATTATGAAACGACAGCGTAACCGGTTCCTGTGTGCCGGAGGCCAGCATGTTTATTAGCTTTCGGTTGCTCATGCCTTCGTGCAGACGGTACCTGCCAGGCTTGACACGGGTTACATAATTCATGTTTTGCGCCGACCAATAAAACGTGGCGTTGTCTTTCACCATACCATCTTTTTTAATGGTATCAAAAACATCGTTAAAAGTTGCCCCGGTGCGTATGTATAAATATTCTTTATTGCCGGTGACATTAGGGCCGAAGTATTTGAGGTAATAATTAAGCCCTGTGAACCCAAGCGCTATGATCAGTATGATCACCATGACAACTATAAACTTTTTTAAGGTGCTGCCTGATGCTTTTTTTTTAGTCATTTTTAAAAAGTGTTATTTTAATTTTTGCACTGCCAGCAGCCCACCCATTAAATTCCGTGGCCGCTGGTAACCTTTTTCTGTTAGTATTTTACAAGCCGTTTCGCTTCGTAAGCCAATTTTACATATAACAATGATCTCATCAGTTTTGTTATAACCAGAGCCATCAATGTTTTCATTAAATTTTGATAAAGGGATGTTTTTACCCCCGACATTAAAAGTGTGATATTCAATTTCTTCACGGACATCGATCAAATTTAGCTTTTCACCTCCGTTTAACCTTGTTAACAGTTCGTGTGCATCAATTGCCGCCATCCGCTTTTTTACCCTGTGTAACTGTTAAGTTAATACGTGTCCCCAGGCTAACCTTGCTTACCGAATCGGTTTTCATTGGTGATTGTGACACAACAGTAAGGCTCGTTGAATCAGAAATAGTTCCCTGGTATGTAATGGTTCCAAGCGTTAATCCTGATCCTTTTATAGAAAATTTTACAGCATCCAGGTCCTGGTTGGTAAAGTCGGGGATATCTACTTCACTGGCGCCTTCGCCGTTTCCGAGCACAAGGTCGAGCTTTGAGCCTTTTGGGATTTTTGTACCGGGCCGAATGGCTTGCCCGGCAAACTTTACTTCCAATACACGGTCGCGGGCTATATCTGCTTTGTAGGTGGTGTCGCCAACTTTTAAGCCATAATTAGCAATGGTAGCAATCGCTTCACGGTAAGTATAGGGCGTAAGATCAGGCAGGGACACAGGTGGCGCAAGACGGGTGACCACGGTTAAATAAATGGTACGGTTTTCTTTTACATTGGTCCCGGGATCAGGGTCTTGTTCAACTACTGCACCTGGTGGCTGGTCGAGTACATAAACAGAGTCTATTTTATACTGGAACCCCTGGTCGCCTAATAAACTAATGGCCTTTTCAACAGTCAACCCTTTTAATTGAGGTACCTGTATCCCTTCGCCGTGCCGGGTATAAAAGCTTAAGCTAAAAGAAATGATAAGAACAAGTAAAAACACCGATCCTACTGCTAACAGCAGGTTAATGCGGAAGGGTTTTGTTTTTAAATAAGCCCAAAATTTATTCATTTATATTTCACTGTAAATAGACATCAAACATAGGAATTTTTTATTTCGGAATGCGGATGTTCGATTTCGGATTTGAAATTATTTCGGAATTGGTTATTTTGGTAGGGGAAGACTTAAAAAAGGATCAGAATAAATAGCGCAAATCAAAAAAGTCTAATTAAACAATAAAAAAATCCGAAATCCGAAATCCAATATCCGAAATCAGATTATCTTTGAAAACTATGAGCACCAAAAATATTGCCCTTCTGGCCGGCGGGTTTTCCGGCGAATATGATGTATCTATCAACAGCGCTGAAAATATTGCCGCCAATTTAAGCGCTGATAAATATAAAGTTTATACCATATTGGTTAACCGTGATCGCTGGTTTTATGAAGCGGAAAACGACAGCTTTGACGTTGATAAAAATGATTTTAGCCTTACAATGAACGGCGAAAAAGTAAAGTTCGACTTTGCATTCATCACCATTCATGGTACACCCGGCGAGGATGGTAAGATGCAGGGCTACCTGGATATGCTGGCCATCCCTTACAATACCTGCGATGCTACTACCTCGGCCATTACTATGAACAAAGCCTATACCAAAGCTATCGTTGAAAGCATCCATGGCCTGCATACCGCCCGTTCGCTGCGCTTGTTTGAGAGGGATATGCACGATGTTGCCATTATTGCGGCAAGCCTAAAGTTTCCGCTTTTTATAAAACCAAATAACGGGGGAAGTAGCGTAGGGATGAGCAAGGTGCATAATGTTGCGGGTTTGCCCGAGGCTTTACAGCGGGCTTTTAAAGAGGATAACCAAATATTGATTGAGGAATTTATAAAAGGCCGGGAATTTAGTATTGGCGTTGCAAGGCTTCAGGGTAATATAAAAGTGTTGCCCGCTACCGAGATCATTAGTACAAAAGAGTTTTTTGATTATGAGGCCAAATACTCCCCTGGTATGTCCGAGGAAATAACACCGGCTGATTTGCCGCAATACAAAATGGAAGAAATTGCCGGAATTGTAACGGAAATTTATCTTCGCCTTAATTGTAAAGGCATGGTACGGGTAGATTTTATTTTACTTAAAGATACTAATGATTTTTACTTCATCGAGGTGAATACCACACCGGGACAATCGGCTGCCAGCCTAATACCGCAGCAGGTAAGGGCTGCTGGGATGAATTTGATGGCGTTTTATGGGGAGTTAATAGAGGGACATTAATCACTAATAGGTAGGCATTGGTTATGTTGTTATTGTACTTTATCAGCGTGTGTCTGAAATGATTGGCTAAATATTTGGTTTTACGGATTTATTTGCTTTGATTAGTAAAACCTGAATAACCGCTGATAAACGACCATCATGATAAAACTACGTACTGCTTGCTATTTAGTAGTCTTGTCCTTATTATGCTGCAGGAAGCCATACGGCCCCCCGGCGATAAATTCGCCCGGGAGTTACCTCGTTGTCGAAGGAGTGATCAATCCCGGCAGCGATTCAACCATCATTAAACTTAGTAAAACCGTTAAGCTGAGTTCGGCAACGCCGTTAAACCCTGCTTTGGGAGCCACGGTTACCGTGGAAAGTAACCAGGGTAGCAGTTGTCCTTTGATTGATGTTAACAATGACGGAAACTATAGCGCTGCCGCACTAAACCTTCCTGGGTCGCAACAGTACCGCCTCAAAATTAATACCAGCGACGGACGACAATATGTATCGGACTTTGTACCTGTAAAGTTAACCCCAGCTATAGATAGCGTGGGTTATGTTCTAACAAACAACAATGTACAACTTTATGTGAATGCGCATGACCCTGCTAACAATACCCATTATTACCGCTGGGACTATGAGGAAACATGGATATTTCATTCAAAATATTTTTCGGACCTTGTCGTTAATACAAATACCGCCAGTATTGCGTTTCGTACGCCGGCCCAGCAAATATATACTTGCTTTGGAAATGATGCATCTTCAAACATCGACTTGGGGTCGACAGCTAATTTAAGCCAGGATGTAGTGTACCAGGCGCCTTTGACCAAAATACCGTTTACGTCCGAAAAATTTGAAGAAAAATATTCTATCCTGGTGCAGCAATATGCATTAACCGGCGATGCTTATACCTTTTATCAAAACCTGAAAAAAAACACGGAGCAGCTCGGAAGTATTTTTGATGCCCAGCCTTCGCAGATAAACGGAAACATACATTGCCTTACTAATCCTAACGAGCCGGTAATTGGTTATATTTCTGCCACAAATGTACAATCGAAAAGGATATTTCTTTTAAATAGTATACTCCCGCCGCTCACTATGGCTACTTATCCGTATGATTGTGAACAGGATACCCTTCCAATTAACGGTGATCTGACAACGTTGCTTGGCCCCCCATACGTTTTCATACCAATCAATTTAGCGTATAATAAAAAGGGTGTCTTTGTCGGCTATTTGTACAGTAGGCCGCTTTGCGTTGATTGCACATTAAGGGGTACAATAACACAGCCATCATTCTGGAAATAATGCCGAGCCCTGTTAAACAGGTAGCGATAATTAATTTAGCAGGAAATAATGCAGATTTTACCCCTTTCCGTAACAATTAAAAACCATCTCCACTTTTTTTACCGCCTTACCCTAATTTCTTATAAATTTAGGCCTTTATTATAAACTACCCCGTTTACATAAAACTAATTGAAATGAGAGCCCCGTTTTTTGCCTTGCTTTTTGCCTGCCTTTTTTTTACTGTTAATGCCCAGCTAACTACTGCTAAACTTTTTGACGACCATATGGTATTGCAACGTAACCAGCCGGTTCCGGTATGGGGCTGGTGCGCTAAAAAGGCTGAAGTTAAGGTTGAGTTTAACGGACAAGCAGTGAGCGCCAGGGCAGATGGCCAGGGTTATTGGAAGGCAATATTAAAACCCATGCCCGAAGGCGGCCCATACGTGATGAAAATATCGTCGGACAATAACCACCTAACATATAGCGATGTGATGCTTGGCGAGGTTTGGATATGCTCGGGTCAGTCCAATATGGAGTTCCAGTTAAAAAATGCGCTGGGTTATAAGGATGAACAAAAAGTTGCGGCGCAGCAAACTATCCGCCAGTTTCATGTGCCTGATACTATAAGTTTGACACCCGAAAAAGACCTGCGCCATGGGCAATGGGTAAAAGCGGATACCAATACTGTTGGTGATTTTACCGCCGTGGGTTATTTTTTTGCAAAAAAATTAAGCCAAACGTTGCATGTCACGGTAGGTTTGATCCATAGCAGTTGGGGCGGTACTCAAGTAGAGGACTGGATAAGCAAGGATGCCATGTTAGCGTCACCAGAATTAGGCGCCGCGGCAAAAACCTTACCCGCTAACTGGGACGACATGAAAGTTAGGGTTGATAAACAATTAAAGGCCTATGTTTACCGCAACCAACCCGTAGTAAATTATACGCCCGAAGAACTTGCCGGCGAACCAGCTTCGTTCTTTGCCTCATGGCAAAACGGTAATGCTCCGGGCGCATGGGAGTGGATGGGCAAGCTATATTCATACAGGGGCCAGGGCTTTATGCAAAAAACCATAAAACTTGATAGTTCATATTCAAAACATACATCAATTTTGCGTTTGGGGACAACGGATGCCGACCTTGATATTTATATCAACGGAAAACAGGTTCAGAAAGGGACATTAACGGGCACTTACCAGGTTGACTTGCCGGCCGGGACATGGAAAGGCGGCGATAATAGTCTGCTGATCAACTTAATGTCGAAACAAAAAAATCCTTCCTGGTTTGGTATTGGCCTCAATGCCTTTGGGAACGATCTTTATGTGCGTTTCGCAGATACTACCGTGAATTTAGCCGATGGAAACTGGCGTGTAATGCCGGATTTAAGCAAACCTTACCATTTTGATTTTTTGCCAAATAATTCGGGCGTAATGCTTTATAACTCGATGATCAATCCTTTGATACCTTTTGCTATTGCGGGCGTATTATGGTACCAGGGCGAATCAAATGTCGACAGATCGTATCAATACAAAACTTCATTTCCGCTGATGATTACCGATTGGCGTAGTAGGTGGAAACAAAATTTCCCGTTTTTATTCGTTCAAATATCTTCTTTCGGGGGCTTCCAAAACAGTAATATCGGCAGCGGCTGGGCCGAATTGAGGGAGGCACAAAACGCAGCGCTGCAACTGCCTAACACAGGGTTGGCAGTGACCACCGATATTGGCGATCCTTTTAATATTCATCCCAAAGATAAACTTGATGTTGGCTATAGATTGGCTAACAAGGCGTTGAGTTCGGTTTATCATATGAATGGCTTTCCCGAGAGCCCGTTGTTCAGTTCGGCTGATTTTAGTGGCGGGGCCGCTATTGTAAGCTTTGCCCATGCCGAAAATGGCCTGATGGCAAAGGATAAATATGGTTACGTGCGCGGTTTTGAAGTTGCCGGGGCTGATCATAAATTTTACTATGCACAAGCTGCTATTACAGATGATAATAAAGTAAAAATATGGTGCCCGCAGGTGGCACAACCCGTCGCCGTGCGCTACGCATGGACGGATGCGCCTATTGACGCAAACCTTTTCAGCAAGGATGGCATACCTGTTAGTGCTTTCAGAACGGACAACTGGAGGGGGATTACAGAAGGTAAGGGGTTTGAGTAAAATCAAATAAGCATTTCCAAGGGAGCAGCTTATTTGATTTTACAGGGAAAGAAATAATGGCAGGTGGTTGTATCTACACCACCTGCAAAACTATTTTCCCTCTTACATGCCCCTCTTCACTTAGTTTTTCCGCTGCTGCGGCTTCTTCAAGCGGCATTATTTTTGAAATAGCCGGCTTTACTTTACCCTCATCTATCAACCGGGCTATTTGTTTAAGGTCTTCGGGATATGACTGCGCACCAAACCCTTCAATATGGATATTTTTTGCTTTGGCCTCTTCTTCATTTTCAGGTTTTAGGGTTGTTATAAGCCTTCCGCCATTTTTAAGCACCGTTAACGAACGGGTTTGTGTATCGCCGCCTATCGTATCAAAAACAAGGTCGAGGTTGTTTAACCTGTCCTCAAACTTTTCGTTTTTATAGTCTATCACCTCATCTGCACCTAATTGTTTTACAAAGTCGAGGTTATTTTCTGATGCGGTTCCTATTACGTATGCACCTTTCCATTTTGCAAATTGTACAGCAAAGGTCCCAACGCCGCCCGAAGCAGCATGGATCAATACTTTTTGTCCGGCCTGCAATTGGCCAAATTGAAATAGTCCTTGCCATGCGGTTAACCCGGCCAGCGGAACGGCTGCCGATTGTGTATGGCTTATACTTTTTGGTTTAAAGCTTACCTGGTTGGCTTTTACTACAATGTATTCAGCAAATGCGCCATTCCTGGTCGGGTCGGGGCGGCTGTAAACTTCATCGCCTTTTTTAAAATTATCAATATCGTTGCCTGTTTTCTCAACAACGCCCGAAACATCCCACCCGGGCGTTAACGGCAGATTACTCGGATACTTTCCTCTACGAGCCCCTTTAATTATTTTCCAGTCGACAGGGTTTACGCTTGTTGCGTAAACTTTAATAAGCAATTCATCATTTGCGGGGACGGGAACAGGTACGTCTTCTAATTTTAATACATCGGGACTGCCGAATTCGTGAAATCTTATCGCTTTCATGGGTTTTTATTTAAGATGATCAAAAATAGGAAACATAAACCATGCCCGAAATAGCCTAAAGAACGGCTTTTGAGCTTCTAATTATTATTTGTGGCAGCCTAAAACTTTTTTTAACCGCTAAGGTTACCTGTAAAAAGAATTTTATGGAACTAACGATAGAACGTACCCAAAGGCACTGGTGGGTATTTGTAATAAGAGGGCTTTTATTTATCGGGCTTGGCATTTATATGATCTGCGAGCCTGTGGGAAGTTTTGCGGCGCTGGGCTTTTTATTCGGCCTCATTATTTTCCTGGTAGGGGTTGGTGAATTGCTGCGGGTAAGCCGCGAACGCACGGTAGGTAACAGAGAATGGCATTTGGGTTTGGGTATTTTTGACATAATACTGGGCGTTTTACTAATGGGCCATGTTACCACCAGTATGGCTATAATCCGTATTATTTTAGGCCTTTGGTTTATATTTAAAGGCATATCGTTATTTAGTTTTTGGCGTCATGGCCACCGATCATTTATGATTATTGCCGGAGCCATTCTTATTTTTGTTTTTGGCCTGCTCATATTATTTAACCCCACATTTGGCGATATGACCATTATACTGTGGGCAGCAATAGCCTTTATTATTACCGGGATATTTAATACCTGGCTCGGGTACAGCCTGAAATAGGTTTTTAATAGTAAAAACATCAATACGGGTTTTATTTTCGCAGGCTGAATGTAGCCAGTGTCCCATTCGTATGATTAAGACATCGGGATATAACTATAGTACGCAAACATCAAGTAAAAGAAAAAAAGCCACCCCTTTGGGTGGCTTTTTAATTAATGTTTTTGATTTATTACATCCCGCTATTATTGCGTGGATCCGGTTTTGCTTTTAATACATACTCTTTGGGTGGTGTGCCACCCAATAGGTTTTTAACAAAGTAATCCCAGCGCCGTCGCATCATGTAAGGCGAATATGCGCCGTAGCCATGCTGGCTGTTGGGGAATATCACCAGGTCATAATCCTTATTGGCGCGTTCAAGCGCTTCAACAACCAATAGCGTGTTTTCAGGTGGTACATTGTTGTCCATCATGCCATGGGCAAGCATTAGTTTACCTTTCAGGTTTTTTGCATAGGTTTCGTTAGCTTGTGCTTCGTAGTTTGAGTTGGCAGCCAATCCGTCATAACGTTCGCCCCAGTCGTCCTCATAATTGCGGTTATCGTGGTTTCCTGATTCAGAGATGCCCACTTTAAAGAAATCAGGGTAACGGAACATAGCACATGCAGTTGCAAAGCCACCACCCGAATGTCCCCAGATACCTACACGGGTAGTATCGATATAAGCAAACCGTTGGGCAAGCTGGCGTATGCCACTAACCTGGTCGGGCAGGGTATTATCGCCCATGTTGCCATAGTTCATATCATGGTAGCTTTTTTGGCGCCATGGGTTGCTTGTGCCTTCAATTTGTACTACTATAAAGCCCAGCTCAGCCAATGCCTGGTTATCGCCCCTGGAAGCCGCGAACGACCAGTTGCCGCCAACACTGCCACCCTGCGGACCTGGATATATATAATCTATAATAGGGTATTTTTTATTAGGGTCGAGGTTGGTAGGCGTGTACATCAGCCCGTAGATATCAGTAACCCCATCATGTGCCTTTACCGAAAAGGTAGTAAGGGGTTTCCAGCCTGTGGCCGCAAGGCGCGAAACATCAGTTTTATCTACATTGGTAATCAGCTTGCCATCCATATTACGGAATACGGTAATTGCAGGTACATCAGGTTTTGAATAGCTGTCGATAAAATAATCCTCGGATGGCGATAAGGTAACTACGTGGTTGCCATCTTCCGGCGTAAGCTGGGTGAGGTGTTTACCGTCAAAGCTTACTTTATAAAAACGGCTGAAATAAGGGTTTTCAGGCTCGGTGCCATCGGCAATAAAATAAAGCTCGCGTTTTTTCTCGTCTACTTTAAGCAGCTTTGTAACCACATAATTTCCTTCAGTGATCTGGTTTTTAACCTTTCCGTTCAAAGCATCATATAAATACAGGTGCCCATAGTTATCACGCTCCGAGAACCAGATGATCTCATTTGTTTTTGCAAGATAGCGCCAGTTGATGCTGCCCCATCCCGATTCAAATTGGGTAGGTACTTTTTCTTCAAAAACTTCGCGCACGGCGCCTGTTGATGCGTCGGCTATGCGGAATTTTTCATCCTTGTGGTCGCGGGAAGTAGATACAAAGGCAAGTTGC
>Ga0207052_10040_pt1 | contig 42812 bp, 30 predicted proteins | sample Alteio_BWMinCont_62_FD_153294 | JGI IMG/M metagenome (GOLD analysis project Ga0207052, IMG submission 153294) | Enriched cells from forest soil in Barre Woods Harvard Forest LTER site, Petersham, Massachusetts, United States -... | ecosystem: Environmental > Terrestrial > Soil > Temperate forest >...
TGCCTTTGTTCAAAGTGTTATTCATTGCGTTCCTCAAGTCAGTTAAAGCTTCGAACCGCCATCGACGGGAATACTGGCGCCTGTAATCCAACGCGCACCATCGGATGCCACAAAAGCGGCCACGTCGGCAACATCCTCGGGCTTGCCGAGTCGCTTCAACGCCTGCATTCCCAGCGCGACCTCGCGTCCCGTTTCTGTCTTCGTGAAATTCGACATGTCCGTGTCGATGACTCCTGGTGCGACAGCGTTTACACGTATGCCGCGCGGCCCGAGCATAGCGGCCCAGTTCTTGACCAGAGTCTCAAGCGCTCCTTTAGTAGAGGCGTAGGCAAGAATCGAAGGGGTTTCGTGACCGGCCTTGCCCACCACCGAACGGGCTCCGAGAGAAGAGATAACAACAACGCTTGAGCCCTCACCGAGAACCGGCAATAGTTGCTGTATCACGAAGAACGGACCTCGGACGTTTGTGTCAAAGAGGCTGTCAAAATCTTCTACTGTGTAATCCGCAATGCGCGCCGACTTGCTGACCCCGGCGTTGAGGACAAGCACATCCAATCGATCCCCGACGATGGAGCGTACCTGTTTGGCTAGCAACGAAGCACCGTCCGGAGTTCCCAGATCCGCCGAGACTGCATCGGCGCGTCCACCTTTCGTATTGATCTCGGCCACGATAGATTCCGCTTCCCGTTTGGAGCGGCCATAGTGAACCAGGACGTGTGCGCCGGCACTGGCGAGCGCCAATGCTGTCGCCCGGCCAATTCCTCTTGACGCACCCGTCACAAGCGCAGTTTTGTATTGAAGTGTTGGCATTGTCCTCTCCTGATCCTGTTCGTCAGGCATTCATTCCGCCATCCACGGTAAGATTCGCCCCTGTGATGTACGAGGACTCCGGACCGGCGACAAACGCCACCATCGCGGCGATCTCATCCACGTGCCCGTAGCGATCGAGCGCCGTTGCAGCCTTCTGTGGGACCGCCCAATCACCGGAGGCGGGATTTAGATCCGTATCGATCGGACCCGGCTGGACGTTGTTGACTGTAATGCCCCGGCTCCCGACCTCTCTGGATAGCGCCTGGGTAAACATCTTGACAGCTCCCTTGGTGGCCGCGTAGGGCACAAGTCCGGGCGCAACGGCGCGCTCGCCCACGGCCGAACCGACCATGATGATGCGACCACCGTCCTTCATGTGCTTCAGCGCAGCCTGCGTGGTGGCGAATACGCCGCGGATGTTGATGTCAATCACACGATCCATCTCCTCCAGCGTGGTCTCTTCGAACGTTTTTGGAATGGCCGTGCCCGCATTGTTCACAAGCACATCTAGTCTGCCGAAGGTGGCCACGGCCTTTGTGACCGCGTTCTTGACTGCCTCGACGTTGGCGGCATCCGCCTGGATCGCGATGGCCTTACCGCCGCCGAGTTCAATCGCTTTGACTACGGCCGAGGCCGCGCTGGCGTCTTTCGCATAGGTAATGGCTACGCTCGCTCCATCGGCGGCCAGACGCTTCGCAATCGCTGCGCCAATGCCCCGGGAACCGCCGGTAACGAATGCTACTTTCTTCGCTAACTTAGACATGTGTCTCCTTTGCCATCTTCGGAACAATTCAGAAAGCCGATTCGGCTGCGATCTTGCTCGGCCGTGTCGGGCAGTTATGAACCGTTCAGTTCTATACGATGATGAAGATTTGGCGAGGATGCAGAGATATTGAACTATGTAGTTCTTTATCGGATAATGTGTCTATGGGGCGCCCGAAGAACTTTAGCCGAGAGGAAGTGCTGGAGAAGGCGATGCCCGTCTTCTGGAAGCACGGGTTCGCGGACACGACTCTTCAGGAACTGGAACGAGCCACAGGCGTGAACAAGTCAGGGCTGTATACCGAGTTCCGAGACAAGGAAGATCTCTTTGTAGCGTGCCTTCGCCACTATCTTGAGAGCCAAGGGAAGAGGGGACTTCTCACTAAGGAGCCTCTGGGCTGGAAAAACGTCGAGACATTTCTTAAGAATGGTCCTCTCAATAAGGGTGAGCAGCAGGGATGTTTTTCCGTCAACTCCATGCGGGAGTTTGCGATCCTTCCGAATGAAGCTTATGGCGTCGTGACAGAGAATCGGGATCTGTTGCAGCGTCTTCTTGCCATGAACATCGAGGCGGAAAGCCCCAGGATGGCCCCTTCTGCGATTGCGGAAATGGTGCTGTCTTTCTTCTCCGGGTTATGCATTGAGCGCAACCTTAAATCCGGCAAAACCTCGTCGACCCGCAAGATCGACAACTTTATGACAGCGCTTCGCACTCTCTAATCTGGAAGCCGTTTGGACATTGGCCGAACAGAAAATCGCCGGGCACTCTACGGGGCGTGTTGCGTTTAGTGACCATCACTTTTTCCTTCTTCCCGTTATCTGTCAAGATTCGGCGTCAATGCTATCGATTCTCACCCCCATTCACAGCGAATCCGTTCCGCTCCAAGGCGACATTGTCAGCTTCGAATTGTACAGAGGGTCCGAACAGCCCACACTCGATAACAAAAAGTGACAATTTGGCGTCATCTGACACGCTAGCCAGACAACAAAGAACAATAGGCCTCGCCAATTGCCAGGTCAGACGCTGAGTACCGGAAACGGTGAGTCGCGAACCATGGCGTACGTCAAGTCCCTCATACGGCCGTGAGCGCCGAGCTGATGGCTTCGTCCGATTATAAGCGCGTCCGCATCCGCTTCCCGAGCAGCCTCAAGCAGTGCCTCTTTTACTTGACCGACTGCAATGCGGACCGGAGCATCCACACCGACCATCTGCTGGAGATCGGCGATGCGCCGATTCGCCTCCTGCCTTTCGGCGGAATGGATTTCTTCACGCAAATCGAGTTGAATCGACAGATCCGTATCTCCGGCTTGGACCGCATGAATGATCGAGAGCTTGCCGCGGGCTTGTGCCGCCACTTGGCTGGCAAAACGAAGCACTCTTTCCGAATTTGGACTCAAACCGACCGCGCACAGCCATTCTCGGTGCTCCAAAGGCCTAGGAGCGATTGTCTGAGCATGCCGGCTCGTCAATACTGGACAGTCCGCATCGTTGATGACCTTGGCTGTCGTTGAGCCAAGTAGCATCTGCCGGAAAATTCCAGAGTGCGTGGGCATGATAATGAGATCAAACCTATCCTCCCTCGCAACTCGAGCGATCTCGGTCGCGGCGTCGCCCGAGGTTAGGATTCTTGGGAACTGCGCTGCGGGGAACTCTGCCATCAGGAAGGAGTCAAGCCTATCCCGGCCAATAGCCAGATGCTCCTCTGAAACCTCGGAGATCGGCCTTACGTAAAGTTGCAGGCCATTGTAGCCGGTAGGATCTAGAACATGAACCAGTGAAACCCTGGCCTCAAGCAAAGCCGCAGCTCTCTTCACGTAAGGAGCCATGGCGATGCAGGATGGCGAGAAGTCCACTGGATAGAGGATGCTTGCGATTGAAGGCATGTACACCACTCCTCGGAACGTCCCACAATTGTGCTAAGCGACGCGCCCTTCCATCGAAGTGCACCCTGCAAAATGGGCCTACATCAGTAGCTTTGAACGAGTTGATGGCTGATTCACCCAGCTTAGGCGTCAGCTACTTTCTCGGTTCCGGACCAATTCGACATCATCTTGAGATGGTTCCGTGATTACGGCGAACGTGGGCAACAAATCAGGCTGCAACATTCCGTGCTGAGGAGCGCCACACAAGGGACACGCCTCCGATTTCAAAGTGATCTCTGCTCCACAGCATGCACAAAAAGCGGCCACGCGATCCAATCTCCGCAATTGCTACGCTTCTTTGGATGACCGCAGGAAGCGCAAAGATTCGAGACGGGCGGTCGGTATTTACTCCAGGCCTTAGTTCAGTTGCAACCAACTGGATAGATCGTGATCTCGCAAATCGGCAGTTCTCCTTTTCACTTGTTGACAAATCTCTAGCGCCGTATCGACAGTGCTCCAGACGCCGAGGTCTGCGGTTACCGGGTTGCCGATCGGGAGCAGTGTGGATACGGCGATTTGGACTAAACCGTGAGGGGATTTGGCAGGACAATTGCTTTATGGAGATTCATTGCAGTGCAGCAATTTCGGGTCGATCTTGACACTGATACGTTCGGAAGCGTTCTGAGTGCGGCGGTGGCGGTGATTCGCACTTCGCAATTGTCCTGCCAAATCGTACTACGCTTGCAGCTACCCGCGAAGCGGGTTTAGTCCAAATCGCCAGTACACTTTTCTAGCCTCAAAAGCTCTGGAAACGCGGCTTGGCCTGAACTCAACAATGACGACTGTTGAGAGCGGGCGGCATCTGTTAGTAACCTGCGGCGCACCGGCGTGGACAGAGTGTTGCGAGCGTTTTCCGGTCCCAGAGCAGTCTAAAACGTGTTCGGACTTTCGCGGAATCGACTTTTAGCGCCCGGGAGGACTCTAATGTGTATTTATGACTCGCACCAAGGAATTCGATCCGGATAAGGCTCTTAAAATCGCGGTCAACGTCTTCTGGCGTCTCGGATATGAACATACTTCCTTGGAAACACTCATGAGGGAGATGGGGATCTCCAAGCAAAGTCTCTACGACACATTTGGAGACAAGCGGTCGATCTACTTCCGGGCCATGAGCCGCTATCGCGACGATACAAATGCGTCTTTGCGGAAGCTGTTCGCCAGGGAGAGGTCGGTCAGGAAAGGATTCGCAAAGATCTTCGGCGCCATGATCCACGAAAACAAGGCGCACCACGAGCGTGGCTGTCTCTTGATGAACACCAATCTGAGCCGTGCCGTTGACGACGTCGAGATTAAGGAATTCCTGCGCGACAACCAGAAACAGGTCGAGGCGATATTCGTCGCGGCGTTTGTGGATGCTCAAGCACGGGGCGAAATCGCAAAGGAAAAGGACCCAGTCGCTATGGCGAAGTTCTTTGTGGCGACCATCCAGGGTATGCGAGCTTTAGCCCGGCTGAACCATGATGGCAGAGAACTGGAAAGCATTTCCACCGTCGCCCTTCGATCGCTGGATTAGGAAGTCTCGCCGGAGAGTGAACAGACGGCTGAAATATTTTTCCCGCATAATGGACCGCGTAGTCTAGTATGGGTGAAACGGTAAGAGAACTGCCCCGTTTGGCTCTGACCGGCAATTGGCCGTTCTCTACGTGAGGATCCCATGATTCGACGCATTCTCGCTCTGTCCATCTTCGTCGCTCTAGCAATGTCCTGTTCTGCGCAACCATCACTCCCCTCGAGTTTTCAGGCCAGGACGATCCATAGTCCAGCGAATGCGGAGATCTTCGTGCGCTTTGGCGGCACCGGCCCCGTGGTTCTTCTTCTGCACGGATACGCGGAGAACAGCGATTCCTGGGCGCCACTCGCAGCAGACCTGATGAAGGACCATACCGTAATTGTTCCCGACCTGCGAGGGATCGGACGCTCGTCGAAGCCTGCCGGCGGCTACGACAAGAAGACCCAGGCCGCAGACATTCGCGCTGTCGTAACCGCACTGGGGTATGACAGGACGTTTGTGGTGGCGCACGACATCGGAAACATGGTGGCCTATGCGTATGCCGCATCCTATCCCGACAAGGTTGAACGATTGGTGGTGATGGATGCACCAATTCCCGGGATTGAGCCGTGGAGCGAAATACTTCAGAATCCCGGTGTCTGGCACTTCAATTTTCACGGACCCGACGCTGAACGGCTTGTGCAGGGCCGCGAACGCATTTACTTCGACCGAATCTGGAACGATTTCACGGCCGATCCGGGAAAACCTGATGAAGTCACCAGAAACTTCTTCACAGCAACCTACGCACAGCCAGGCGGGATGAGGGCCGGGTTCGCGCAGTTTACCGCCTTCTCTCAGGATGCGAAGGATAATCAACTCTTCGAGCAGCAAAAGCTCACGATGCCGGTGCTTGCCGTCGGCGGAGAGAAGTCTTTCGGCTCGTTGCAAGCCGTCATTATGCGCCACGTAGCAACCAATGTTCGGGAAGCGGTTATTGTAGGCTCCGGGCATTGGCTGATGGAAGAGCGCCCGGTCGAGACAGTAGCGTTGATTCGAGGATTTCTTGATGCCTCGCCCGAGGAGCGTCTTTCTCCGGCGGAGTATGACTTTCCTCAACACGGAAATCCAGGCACAGGAAGCTCAGGTGTGTCCGACATTCGTACGGTGGTTCTGAAGGGCGATCCGAATCTGGTTGGGGTCTATACCATCATGCTTCGCGTTCCCGCACACACGCGAATTGCAGCACACACTCATCGTGACGACCGTGTTGCAACCGTGATCTCCGGCACTTGGCGAATCGGATACGGTGATCACTTCGACGAAACGAAACTGAAAGCTCTTCCTGCAGGAAGCTTTTATACCGAACCGCCAGGCCAGACTCATTTTGCTGAAACAGGGGATGAGCCAGTAGTAGTGCAGATTACGGGGTTTGGGCCGTCGTCAACAGATTATGTCGACGCCGACCGTGACCCGCGGAAGTCTCAATAGACCTGCCTCCGAAAGTGTGAGCCCCAACACCAGATGCCCTGTCTAGATTAACTTCCGGAACAGGCGCCAAACCGATAAATCCCGGCGCCCCTGTCACAAAGATACGCAAAATGATGTCTACGTTTAAGTCCTACCAATATGCGGCCATCTCGCCCACTCTTAGGCGAAAGTTTCGCCGACCATCTCTTCGCTCTTCTTCCAGAGAGCCTTTGCGTTCTCGGGGTCGAGCGCATAGCCGCGCACGCCTTCGTCAAGCAGGCCGAGCCTTGCATCATCTGCGACGACGTCACTCACGTGGCAGTTCTCGCAATACCGTCCTCCTACCTCTTCGGTTGGCGCGACGACCGCCGCCCACACTGAGGTGGCGGCTCCGTGGGAAACGGTTTTGAACTGAAACGGCTCTTTGCCCTCTACTGCGGCCTGTTCATTGATCTGTTTGATCATCTGTTCCATTTGCGCCAGGTCCATGTGGCGGGCAAGCTCGGTCTGTATGCCTCCTGGATGTACGGCGGTCGCGCGGACCCCACGCTCACGATGCCGTTGATCGAAAGCAACTGCGAAGAGGATGTTTGCGGTCTTCGAGCGCCCGTAGGCCAAGAAGGGTTCGTACGGCGTCGTCTCAAAGTTGGGATCGTTCAGGTCGACATTGCTGAAACGGTGCCCTGAGGAAGCAAGGTTGACCAGGCGTCCACCGTCCTTGATCAGCTTCGCAATGCGGTTCACAAAGACGAAGTGGCCCAGGTGATTGGTCCCGAATTGCGTCTCGAAACCATCCTGTGTCTTCCCGAACGGAGTCGCCATAACGCCCGCATTTGCGATGACCACTTCGAACAAACAACCATCGGCAACCATCTTGTCCGCAGCGGCGCGCACGCTCTTCAGGTTGGCAAGGTCGAGCTCTATGACCTCGAAACTCGCGCCGGTCTCCGCCGCGACCTTACTCACTTCCGATGTGGCCCGCTTCGCCTTCTCCAGATCGCGCGCAGCCCCCACAACACTCGCGCCATGCGCCACCAGCGCACGCGCCGTCTCCACGCCGAGACCGGCCGAAACGCCCGTGACCAGAATTCGTTTACCCTTCAGCTCGATGCCCGCAAGTACATCTTCCGTGGTTGACTTCGCTCCAAACTTTGTCGCCATACCGCACTCTCCTGTCAAACTCTTTGACACGGGCCACGTCCCGGAAATAAAACGGAATGGGCCTCCGTTATTCGATAAGATTACCGGAGGGGTACTCCGGTTTCAGAAAGTTTCTATGAAACAGCCAGCCACACCAAAATCCGTCCGCAAGCCTCGCTCTGACGCCCAGCGCAACCACGAACGCATCTTGGAGGTTGCGAAGCAAGTCTTCACCCGCCGCGGCGCCGACGCCAGCATGGGCGAGATCGCAAGGCGCGCAAAGATCGGACCCGGTACGCTCTACCGCCATTTCGCGACACGCGACGACCTGCTGGCGACGGTCTACATTACCGAAGTCGAGAAGCTGGCGGCGGCGCAGAAACAATTGTCCGCCGAACTCCTGCCCATCGAGGCCCTGCGAGCATGGCTATTGGTCTTCATTGACTACATCGCCGCGAAGAAGATCATCGCCCCGGCATTGAACGCAATGGCCGGCGGCCCTTCGCGGGTGTTTCAGCAGACGACGCAGGTCATGGAAGAAGCTGCCAACGCGCTGGCCGTCCGCGCTGTCGCCAGCGGCGATCTTCGCCCGGACGTCGATCCCATAGACTTAATGCGTGCGATCTACGGACTCTCCACCGCCGGCAGCGCGGACGACTGGCCCGCAAAGGCGCGGAAATTCGTCGACATTCTGTTACAGGGCTCCCGTCCCTAACCCGCTCTTGTGGCGAGTCATCCGACCTCGGGTCACAGAAGGCCACTCATGATGTTGCTTAGAGATGGCCTTCCGGAACGCGAAAGCGACCCAGCCGGGACGGCCGGATTGCCGCCATTTATCTCTTCTTCGACAAGCTGTCCTGAGCTAGGCCGCGTTGAATTGATCTAAACTGAGGAACCGGCCGTTAAGAAGGGACCGCGAATTGTGACTGTACGTGCTGTTGGTGATTAGGGCTGAGCTTGTCCGCCATCCTGACTAAGGCTGCAAAAGAATCCGCTTCCATTTTTCGCATAATGTGTCCGCGATGCAATTGAACGGTGTACTCGGTGATCCCCAACTCAAATGCCACTTGTTTGTTTAGTAGACCGCTAGCCAACATCGGCAACACCTCCCGCTCTCTGGGCGTTAAAGATTCGTACCGGGCGACTAAGCTGGTATGTTCGGTAGCCTCTCGGCGATTGGCGAAATTCTGCTGCAACGCCCGTTCCACCGAATTAAGCAGCGAAGTTCCGTCAACCGGTTTGGTAAAAAAGTCACTCGCACCTTCCTTCATCGCGCTTACTGCCAATGGAATGTCGCCGCGCCCGGTGATGAAGATGATCGGTATTCTGCATCGTTCGGCCTTAAGCGTTGCTTGCAGTTCAATACCAGACATGCACGGCAGGCGAATGTCGGCAATCAGGCAAGCGGCCTTGCTCCTGGCTCCTGAATCCAAGAACCGCTCTGCGGAGTCGAAGCAGAGCGTTGACATTCCCGCCGATTCGATCAGATCCTGCAGTGCGTTTTGAACCGACTTGTCATCATCGAGGATTGCCAGAAGGCTTGCGGTGTGCTCGATCTTCATGGGCCAAAAGGTAACGCTTTCCACAAATGCAGCGCAATCGGATCGTAGGCGAAAAAACTACTACTCAGGTCGTAGTCGATTAGAGCTGGAGGAGGAGAGGAAGAGCATCCTGTCTACAGAGACGAGTCCACGCTACTTAGGAAGAACAAGTTTGAGCTTGTCGCCCATACGAACCAATTCAATTAGCGACCCTGCCTGCATCTTCTGCATTACGTTGCCTCGATGGATCTTTACGGTGGCTTCGCTGGCTCCGATTTCTGAGGCAATCTGCTTATTGAGCATTCCAGAGACTACGAGTCCCATAACCTCCTGCTCTCGCGCGGTCAAGGCCTGATACCGCCCGTGCAGTTCGTGGACCTCAGCCTGTTGTTCTCGCGCCGCACGGTCACGTTGGAGGGCCTGCTGAATCGCGTCCAGCAGATCCTGGTCCCGAAAAGGCTTCGTCAGAAATTCCACGGCGCCCGATTTCAGTGCTCTGACGGACATAGGAACGTCTCCGTGCGCCGTAATAAAGATGATAGGTATTTGCATACCAATCTCGGTTAACCGGCGCTGGAAATCGAGTCCACTCATCTGAGGAAGTCTTACATCCAGAACCAGGCAACTCGGGTCAGAGGTGGGTTGCCTGCTCAGAAACTCTTGACCAGTTGCAAAGGACTCGGCGCGGAGACCAACTGACTCGACGAGATCCTGGACGGCCTGTCGCATGCCACGATCGTCATCGATGATGAACACGGTGGGAACGACCGCGGGTTTCATACATGAGCCTCGGTTTCGCGGAGTATGAAATGAAAGGTCGCGCCCGCACCCTGATTGGCGGTGGCCCACACCTGCCCTCCGTAAGATTCCACGATCGAGCGGGTAATGGTCAGCCCCATACCCGTCCCCTGCGGTTTGGTCGTATGAAAAGGGTCAAAAATCTGTTCGGTGCTTTCCGCCGACAATCCAATGCCGGTATCGCTGATGGAAACAATTAGACCGCCTTCGGGATGGACTCGCGACCTGATCGTCAACTCGCCTCCGGTATCCTTCATGGCCTCGATCGCGTTCAGCATCAGGTTCATAAAGACCTGTTGAAGTTGCACCCGGTTCGCCAGGATTTTAGGCGTGTCGGCCTCGAGTTCGGGATGGATCGTAATGGAGTGCCGATCCGCTTCGATCCTCAACAGAACAGTCATCTCTCCAATTATTTCCTTCACGTCGACGATGTGGCGTTCTGAAGGTGTTCCCGTTCTGTAGAAGGACTGCAAACTGTTGATAACGTCGGCTGCACGATTTCCGTCTTGCTCAATCCTGGCCGCTGCCGCCCGCGCCCTTTCCAGGTCGGGCGGATCATGTGCCAACCATCGCAAAAGGGCGTTTGCACTTGTAATCGAGGCGGCGATGGGTTGCTTAATTTCGTGCGCCAGAGCGGCGGCCAGTTCTCCCATCATGTTGATGCGGTTGATGTGTGCGAGATCACCTTCTAACTGGCGCAGCCTTTCGCGCTCCTGTTCCGCATGCTTTCGGTCCGTTATGTCCATCGTGATGCCGAGGTACTCACCGATTTCCTGCGAGGGGTTGTGATGTCCGATGCCACGCAGAAATCTGATGGCGCCATCGGTACGATGAATCCGAAATTCGACGTCGTAATCCGCCCCTGCGCTGATCGCATTCTCAAGCTTTGCCCTGATAGCTCGTTCGTCTTCGGCAAGAATCGAATTGTAATAGCGGTCGAATGGAATCGGGCCTTGGCTGGGATCGAAGCCATACAATCGAGCGTTCTCGTCCGATGAATGGAATATCTCCCGTGTGACCAGATTGCACGCCCAGCTGCCAGCATGAGTCAGGCTTTGCGCTTCCGCGAGGTACGCTTGCTCCCGCCTCAACTCCTGTGTCAATAGCTCATGCTCTGTGACGTCCATTGTGGTACCGTGAAAGCCCTTGAAGACTCCATCTTCAAGAACCGGAACACCAACGCAGCGAACGTACCGCACCTCCCCGTCTGGTCGAACAATCCGCTTCGTTACGTCGCAGCCACAGCGCTGCTCATGCATCATTTTGACCGTTTCAGCCATGGAGGGTCGGTCTTGTGGGTGGATGACGGCAAGATACTGCTCGAGGTTCGGGGCCCCGTTTTTCGGATCAAGGCCGTAAATTTTGTATACCTCGTCAGACCAATAGATACCCAAATCATCGGACCAATGGATACCTAAATCCCTGGACGCCCAGCTCCCCATATGAGCGAGGCGCTCCCCCTCGCTTAGGTAGAACTGGCTTCGCCGCAAGGCTTGTTCAGCGAGTTTGCGGTCAGTGATGTCTTGACCTGTACCAAACATTTCATAGGCCTGCCCCGATGCATCTCTTTTCACAGTTCCGAGGCCTTGGATAAATCGCACTTCGCCGTCGGGACGAACGATACGATGTTCCGCCTTGGAGTGGATCCCGCGACGAATGGTTTCCTCCGCTTCGCGGGAAACATACTCCCGATCCTCAGGATGAATCATTTCGAGAACCGTCGCCACGTCAATAAGGCCTTTCTGCGGAGGCAACCCGTAGATGCGATAAAGTTCTTCGGACCAAGTCACGCGATTCTCGATAAGATTCCATTCGTAATGCCCTATGTGAGCCACTCGTTGAGCTTCTTCAAGCCTGGCTTTGCTTTCTTGTAAGGCGTATGACAGGGTCTGGCGCTCCTCCTCTGCACGTTGTCGGTCGGTGATGTCCTGAGTCGTACCGAACATTTGGGTTCGCCCCTGTGAATTTTTCTTCATGTCGCCCAAGCTGTGTACGACCCGTATTTCCCCATCCGGACGAATGAGCCGATGTTCACAGTCAGCGCGCGTCCCAGAACGGATAGCCTCTTCTGCTGTCCGAAATACAACCTCTCGATCATCCGGATGGAACATTTCCCCTACTATCGCAATGTCCATGGAGCCCATCTGTGGCGTCAACCCAAAGATGCGGTAGGTTTCTTCCGACCAGATCACCTGATTCGTTTCAAGATCCCATACCCAGTAGCCAAGATGGGCAACGCGTTGGGCTTCTTCGAGCCAAGCGTTACTTTCTTGCAAATCCCGAGACAGGGCATGGTGGGCTTCTTCTGCGCGCTTTAATTCCGTGACGTCTTGAACGGTACCGAACAGCTTGCGGGCCTTTCCGGATGCCTCACTGTCGGGATCAGCCGGCATCGCACCCCAAAGCTTCGAGGTTATCGCGTGCACTGTCCGCACTTCTCCACTTGGAGTGACAATCCGAAATTCAGCAACGGGGTGAACGCCGGCATCAATCTCCACGTCCACCCCGCTGTATAGAGCTTCTCGGTCCTCAGGGTGGACCATTTCGCGGACCATTGCTAAGTCCATGGGATGTTCTTGCGGTTTGAGTCCAAAGATGCGATAGGTCTCGTCAGACCAGATGACCTCACCTGTCTCAAGATCCCACTCCCAGTAGCCAACATGTGCGACGCGTTGTGCTTCTTCAAGTCTGGCGTTGGTCTCTTTTAAGTCTCGAGATAGCGCCTGTCGCTCTTCTTCTGCACGTTTGCGTTCAGTGATGTCGCTGACTATACCTATGTACTCTCGATTGCCCGAGCGATCCTCTCCGGCGTGGGCGACCACGTGGACGTACTTGATGACACCGTCTGGCAGGAGGATTCGATGCTCGACATCTAATTCCATGCAGTTCTGCGCGGCGCGGTCCCTGAGCTGCTGCAGGCGCTCCCGGTCCTCGGGATGAATTCTGTCGAATACCAGATCGATCGTCGGATTCGTTTCTCGGGTGAAGCCCAGAATTCGGTAGGTTTCGTCCGACCACAGCAGTTCGCCACTTCGGACTTTCCATCCGAAAATTCCCGAATGACTCAGCTTCTGAGCCTCTGCCAGGTACTGCCATCGTCTTTGCAACTCCGCCTGCGCTGTTTTCAAATCTTCATTTGCATTCTCAAGTGCATTTGTCCGCTCAGGAACCCGCGCTTTTACGATGGGAAGCGCTTCGCTAAGCTGCTTTCGGTCTCGGCGCCAACTACCGAGCAGGCCAATTAACGAGTTGAACATGCTACATTCGACCTTTCGCCTGTTCGGTCCGGGGCGGATGAAGCGACCGAACCATGGTTCGAATGTCGCGATTTTCGAAAATCGGACCTTCCGTAGCTCCGAGCGCGACGACATCCACCATGGCCCGCGCCAAGTCGTCTGCAGGAATCACCTGGTTGGGGAACAGCGTCCGATACACCGGGTAAATCCAGCGCAACAGGCGGTAACTGAAATTCGGTTCCTTCCGCGGCTCCACTGGGTAGATGTAGGCGGGCCGGAAGATGTAAACGTGCGGGAATCCCGACCCGAGAAGTGCCTTTTCAGCCTCTCCCTTGTAACGAGCGAAAGCCATTCGGCTTTGCCCCGTCGGGTCCGCGCCATTCCCGCTCAAAAACGAGAACGTCGCGTCGGGGCTGCTGCCGTGGAACACTCGCGCGAACTCGACCGTATAATCCACGGTAATCGCGCGGAGGTTCGCGTCCGAGACCGCCCCGGTATACGCTCCGAGGCAAAAAACGGCTGCATCCTGACCTGTCAGCACCTCGGCGAGTGCGGAGCAGTCCGCGAAGTCTTGATGCAGAATTTCTTTGAGCTTCGGGTGCGAGATGCCTAGTTCCTTACGCCCAATCGACGTCGCGCATCCGACGGCGGGGTGTTCGAGCGCAAAGCGAAGAGCGTATCCACCAACCATTCCGGTCGCGCCGACAATTATCAGGCGTTTCTTCCTTGCGCTCGGAACATTCATTGCACGGCTCCAGTTGCTGCGAAGGCGCTCGTCGAGCCCAGTTGACTGCTCGCCGTCATGATAATGCGCGTTCCTCCAACCAGTCCACGTAGAGCAGGCGCTCAGCAAACAGCCATTCGCCATCGATCTTCGCAAAGGTGTCATGGTACCGGAGCGAGGCGAGCATCAAGCGTCGCTTTGCGCCCTCAACTGTGACGTGATGCGCCAGGCAATAGGTTTCTCCGATGGCTCGGTTGCCTGTGAATGTGTAGATGGTGCTCTGCCCGATGAAGTGCGTGGTGGCCTCGTATTTGTTCAGTTCCGCGAACACTGGAGCGAGCGCCTGTCGCGAGTGCAGTTGCTGTGAAGGCGTCGGATCCTTCGCGTTCATGTAAACGACGAAATGCGTCTCCGGGGTGAAGAGCGACAATTGCCCTTTCGCGTCACGACGGTCAGCGCAGTGCGCGTAGGCCTCGACGAGTTCCCGGATGGCTAGGCGATCGGCGGCTTCCTCTGGTGAGATGGCGACGTGCTTGCTCATGGACGTTCCTTTCTTGTTTGTTCAGAAGCCAAGCGGGCGTCTGACGTGCTACAGGACTGCCTTGCGTGGCCGCTTCGTCCCATTTGCGCGTGACGAGAGCCATCTGACCGTTTGCGCCTCGTCGATCGGCGCAATGCGCATGGGCTTCAACGATCTCCCAGATGAGCTTCTTACGCCCGATCGCCTCACGGTTCCGACATCAGGACGGTCGAACGCGTAGCGAAGAGCCTATCCGCCGACCGTTCCGGTCGCGCCGACCGTCTGCTCATGGGATTTCTCCGTCAGGTCTCGAGGATCGCCCGGGTCTCGACGAATGCCTCGATCCCGTACCTGCCATATTCGCGGCCGACGCCGGAGTATTTAAATCCTCCCCAGGGTGCCTGCGGATCATCCGTCATGCCATTGATCACGACGCGGCCGGCCCGCAGCTGAGAGGCTACTCGACGTGCGCGGTGGACGTCAGTCCCGAGGACGGCGGCGTGAAGGCCGTATTTGGAGTCGTTGGCAATCCGGACCGCTTCTTCCTCGGAGTCGTAGGCGATCACACTAAGCACTGGACCAAAGATTTCTTCCTGAGCGATCGTCATGTCGTTTTTCACATTGACAAACACTGTGGGCTTCACGAAGTAACCCGCGTCAAGACCTTCTGGATGACCTTCTCCGCCGACCAGCACTTCAGCGCCTTCTTCAATGCCTTTGCGAATGTAGGATTCCACGCGGTCATACTGTTTTTTCGACACCATTGGTCCAACGGCGATGTTGGGATCAGCCGGATCGCCGACCGTGAAGGTGCGCATCCCATCCCGTATCGCCCGCGTCACCTCGTCGATTCGGCTCTTCGGCACGAGAAGCCGCGTTCCGGCAGCGCAAGCTTGACCACTGTTCAAAAAGGCCATGGTGAGAGCCGCCGGGATGGCCTGGTCGAGCACGGCGTCATCGAGCAGGACTGTTGGCGACTTTCCGCCCAGCTCGAGCGTGACACGCTTCATCGTCGCGGCGCAGTCACGCATAATCGTTTCACCCACGGCAACTGAGCCCGTGAATGAGATCTTCGCGACGTCCGGATTACGCACGAGTTCAGCGCCGACAACATTACCGAGGCCAGTGACGACGTTCAGAAGACCTTTCGGCAGTTTGGCCTCGTGCAAAGCCTCGACCAAAACCTGTGTCTGCAAGGAGCTTAACTCGCTGGGCTTAATAACGACGGTGCAACCCGCGGCAATGGCCGAGGCTAGTTTGAGGCAAATGAACAGTGCGTTTGCGTTCCACGCGGTAATCAAACCGGCCACGCCAACCGGTTCCAAGGTCACCGTGGTCTTGTCCCAACTGCGTGTCCACGGGATCTCCTGAAGTGCCTTTTCAGCTGCCAGAAACGCGTTGATGCCTGACTGCACAATCGGTCTAGCGAACCGGACGACACCGCCATATTCTTCTACCATTGCCGCTGTCAGATCCTCGAGTCGCGCCGAAGCGGCCTCATGCAGCAGGCGTAGAATCTGCGCTCGTTCCTCTTTTGTTGACCGGCCGTAAGATCCGAATGCCCTCTTGGCCGCGGCGATTGCGCGCCGTGTATCTTCTTCGTCGGCCAACGTAACGCAGCCGATGACCTGACCATCGCTTGGACGGATAATGTCCATGACCCCGCGGCCATGGGATTCAACAAACGCCCCATCGATGTAGTGTGTCTTGATTGCTTTGATCGTGTCTCTCTCTGTGATTGCCTTCATCGCGCATCTCCTTGTGTGAGTATTTACAGTCAGAATGAAGTGACAACTACACGGTTGAGCGAGCCGGCCTTGAGCGCTGCGTAACCCTCATTCACATCGCGCAACGCAATCGTTTTTGATACCAGGTCGTCCAGGTCTATCCGGCCCTGCAGATACAGCTCGGCGTACATTGGGATGTCACGCTTGGCATTGGTTGAGCCGAAATTCATGCCTTGAACGCGCTTCTGCCCACCGATCGAGTCAAAGATATTCAGATCAAGGTTGACCTCGGGTTTGGCTACTCCGACGAGATAGAGTCCACCACCGACGGACAACATAGCGAGCCCTTGCTCTGCCACCGATTTCAGCCCCACGAAATCGAAGACGTGATCGGCTCCCTCCAGAAGCAAATCGCGGACGGCCTCAACAGGTTTTGTTTTCGTGGAATCGATGACATCGGTGGCACCAAATCGTCGCGCCTCTTCGAGTCGCTTCTCCTGAATGTCGATGACGACGATTCTCGACGCACCAGCGATGCGCGCCCCGCTAACGGCATTGAGCCCAACCCCTCCTGGCACCGAAGATCACGACTGAGTCGCCGGCACTAACGTTCGCAGTATTCAAAACAGAGCCGGCACCCGTTACAACACCGCAGCCGAGGAGCGCAGCCTGGGCGAACGGGAGCTCCTTGGGTACACGGGCAAGTTGGTTCTCGTGTATGAGAGCCTGTTCGGCGAAGCCGCCCAGCCCGAAGCCCTGGAACAAGCCAATCCCATTGCGACTTAGACGCGGGGCATCGGTCGGTTTGCGCAGCGTAGACTCGGGATGTTTGCACTGGAAGGAGCGCCCGGTTAGACATCGAGCGCACGCTCCGCATGACTGCGCCAGAGAACCTACGACGTGATCTCCGACACGGAATTGCGCGACATCCGGACCCACCGCAGCTACGATTCCTGCAACCTCGTGACCAAGTACTGCAGGCGTAGGGACAATATCGTGAGTAGCAAATAACAGGTCGGTGTGGCACAGGCCAGATGCTTGCACATTGACGAGAACTTCACGGCCTATTGGCGTAGCAATCTCAACGTCCTCGAAATCGAATCCTCGGCCGAGTGCGTTTACTAAAAGTGCCTTCATTTGGGTCTCCCTCACGCACGGCACCGTGGGCTGTGCCGTCATTCATGCTGCGTTGTGCCGCTCTGTGCTTTCGGCGAGGAATCGATGCACGAGATGGACGGCCATCGCGCCCTCGCCAACCGCTGACGCAACCCGTTTGACGCTGCCGGCTCGTGTGTCACCAACTGCAAATATTCCCGGCACACTGGTCTCGAGCAGGAACGGGGAACGGCTCAACGGCCATTGAGAGTTCTTGTATCCAACCAGGTCGGGTCCGGTAACGACGAACCCCTTTTTGTCCAGGACGAAGGAATCTTCAAGCCACTCCGTGCGAGGCGCAGCACCTGCCATCACGAATACATGCCGAATCGGCCTGGTTACTTGAAGCCCTAATGAGTCGTCCTTCCACTCGATGCTCTCCAGATGCGCTGTACCGGTGACGGCAACAATTTGAGTCAGATAGTGGATTTCGATTGTGGGATGTGCTTCTATCCGAGCGATTAGATACTGCGACATCGATTCCGAGAGTTTCCTCGAACGCACTAGGAGATGCACCTTCGATGATGTCTGAGCGAGGAAAACGGCCGCCTGCCCCGCGGAGTTCCCCCCACCCACCACTGCTACATCTTCCCCGTCACAGAGTTGCGCCTCCATGTGTGTCGCGTTGTAATAGACACCTCTGCCGGTAAAAGCTTCAGCTTCCTCGACAGGCAATCGCGCATATTGCGCGCCAGTCGCGATCACGACGCTGCGCGCATTGAACTTTAGACCAGACTCCAAAACCACCTTATAAGGCTGTCGGCTGGAATCGATATGCACGACTGATTGGGCGACCATCAGCTGCGCCCCAAATTTCTGGGCTTGAGCAATGGATCGATTTGCAAGCTCCTGTCCAGAAAGCCCCGTCGGAAAGCCAAGGTAGTTTTCGATCTTTGAGCTCGAGCCCGCCTGGCCACCGGGTGCCGACTTCTCGATAACCAGCGTCTTCAGTCCTTCTGAGGCGGCGTACACTGCTGCTGCGAGCCCTGCCGGGCCTGCACCGATCACTAAAACGTCGCGCACGCCTTTGTCGATGTTGATGTTGAGATCAAGACAGGCCGCTAGCTCGGCAATGGACGGATTTCTCAGCACATATCGCCTGTTGCAATAGACAACTGGAATTTCGCCATTACGAACTGCGAGCCTTTCCATCAGCTCGCCGGCACAGGAATCGGCGTCAATATCGACGTATTTGAACGGATGGCCATTTCTGGTGAGAAATTCTCTGAGCGCAAGAGTACGTCCAGAACTCTTGGTGCCGAACAGGACGACGTTGCCCTCTCCAAGCTGAATCGCCAGCAGGCGACGTGCGACGAATGCCCCCATAAGGATGTCGCCAACCTCTGTATCCTTGGCCATCAGTGAGAGAACTTTTTCCCGGGTAAGCTCAAGGACGGCACCGTCTTGAGTTACCCGCGCTGTGAGGAGCGGTCGATTACCGGATATTAGAGACATTTCTCCTGTGAACTGTCCTGACTCGCGGATCGCCAAGACCTTTTCATCCTCACCGATCCTGCTGATCGAGACGGTTCCATCCAAGACAATAAAGAGAGGAACATCGGGACAAGAAGGCTCATAAAGAACCTCTCCGCTACGCACGGAACGCAGTTGCGCCACTGATCTAATCCGGTCGATGTGTTCTCGATTAAGTGTGGGATTGTCTTGCATCCTGCGAACACCTCGCTCCCTCTCACAGGGCACTTCCCTGACCTTGCGTTTTGACTGAGTCCGTGAGTCCTCCCTTTCCAGGCGAGAGGATCTACCTGACTACACGGCGATGTTATCCCGGGCTTGTTCAGAAAGAAACCACATGTTCCTGCAGGTTCGATCGATCTCCACTGGTACGATTTGCCGGTCAGGTCAAGGTTGCCGCGCTCTGCAATTCATGATGCCAACATCCACGGACGCACTGTTTCGCACGAGTAAAACAAGCTTGTGCCCTTCAGGAAACTGAGCGGGTAAGCACGACTTTTGCATGCAGAGGGTAAGACAAAATGGAAATGACGCGCCGACAATTCGCCCTTTCTATTGCAGCTGCCAGCAGCATGGGTTCTTCCTTATTCGAACCCACGCTTTCCCCACTGGGTGTTCCGCGCGGCGTAGTTCCCGGCCGAGTGACCTGGGCACACGATCCGGCAGCGGTGACCTGGGATGGGACAGGTTCCTGGTGGGCGGACGCTAACAACAACCAGGCTGCGATTGACCGCATGGTTTCCGGCTCCATCCGCGGCCTTACCAATCAAAAGACCGATGCCCAGGCGTGGAACGCCATTTTTCACTACTTCAATCGCACCCATGGCCGCGGAAACGCGGGGTACAAGGCCGGCGAGAAGATTGCCATCAAGGCGAACCTGAACAACACGACGGACCATGGCACGATCGACCGCCTGAACTCTTCTCCCCATGTGCTTCTTTCGCTCGTCAGGCAGTTGACCGGTCCGGGAAAAGTACAGCAATCATCGATCACCGTCTTCGATTCCAGCCGGTTTATTCCCGGCAATCTCTACGACAAGATTCACGGTGAGTTTCCCGGCGTTGTATTCGTGGACCATATCGGCGGGGACGGACGATTGAAGGCCGAGTTCAAAGCCAACGCGATCCCCTATTCGATTACCAGCCGCAACGCCTCGGGACTTGATACCACAGTGACCGAGTCTGCCTACCTGATCGATGCGGCCTTATTAAAGGGGCATGTCAGCTCAGGTGTGACACTCTGCGCGAAGAATCTGTTCGGGGCTACGAGTATCAATCCCGACTGGCACAAAAATGCCCACGATGGTTTTCCCCACAACCGTGACGGCTCGGCAAGTTACGCGGCAATCGTAGATTTTTTGAGTCATAAGGATCTCGGCGAGAAAACCATCTTGTTTCTAATCGACGGGCTCTATGGAAACGAGAATGCAGATCCTCCGCCTAGTCACAAGTGGAAGATGGCGCCGTTCAACGATGCCTGGCCGAGCAGCATCTTCATGTCGCTTGACGGCGTGGCCATCGATTCAGTGGGTTTCGATTTTCTGACTTCGGAATGGCCCGATCTCGTGGATATCGCGAATGCAGACAACTACCTGCGCGAAGCCGCTCTTGCAAACGATCCGCCTTCGAAGACGTTCTACGATCCAGAACGCGATGGCATACGATGCCGCAGCCTCGGGGTATTTGAGCATTGGAACAATGGAACGGACAAGAAGTACTCGAGCAATCTCGGAAAAGCGCACGGGATCGAGCTTTTCCCGGTGCGCTGATGGAGGGCGAGGGGAGCTCGAGATGAGCCGGAAAGCGTTCTTCTTGTGCTTGACCGCCGCATCGATGTTGGGGGCGCGTGCGTTTTAATCGCCGACGCACTCGCTGAGTGGGATCAGTACAGAAATGTGTGCGTCCAGCGAAGTCTGGCATGAACAGTGGGTGAAAATCCCACCAGGGTAAGAGTCCAAGCCCCGTAGCTTGAATAGCAGTAAGGAAGGAAACTGAACATCCTGAAGCCTATTGACGAAGCCATCTGAAAAGGATGGTGAGCGAGTTGCCGGGCCGTAACGCAACGTGGCCAGGACAACGCCGTCGCGCTGGCCTTGAAGGGCCCTGCCGACCTTGATTTCCGAGTCTCCGTAGATGTTCGCCGTGTCCAGGAAGTTGATGCCCAGATCGAGTGCGTGCCGGATGAGTTCAACCGCCTTCGTTTCGTCCTTCGCGCTACTCGTATAGACATCGGCAATGCCGATGCTCATGCAGCCGAGGCTGATGGCCGAAACCTGCAGGCCACTATTACCAAGCCGTCTCTGTTCCATGGTTTGCGCTCCGAAAGATAAAGGGGATATGCGTGCTCAAAATTGGATGCACATTGCTTGGTGAAGACTCTTCTAGAGGCCGGTTCCGAATACATGCCCGTCATTGAGATTCAACTGCGCTCCAAGAATGGGAGGAAAACAAAAAACGAGAATGAGTGAGCTTAAAGCAGAAGTCATGGTGCGCGAATTCCAGTACAACGGAATCCGCATTCCCGATCCAGGTCCGGAACTAAGAGTGGAGCAAGTCCGCGACCTGCTCCCAATTACCCAGAGGGCGCCACGGCATCGGTATCCGCCCCAGAAGCGACAGGTTCAGTGCTGCGCTACACATTTAGCCGTGCCATCGGCACGAAGGGCTAACAGCATGGAGCAAAATTCGGTTGCATTTTGCTCCCTTCTCCCTTGTCCCTCGGCCTAGAACCGCAGTTTACTGCATTGCCTGCGGAGCCGGCGTCCCGTCGGACCAGTGGTCAACCCAGACCATCATGATCGTCATCCGTTCTTCAGGGTCGTTGGCAGCCATAACCGGCGAGGCCGCCAGATCAGCTCCCCAACTTTTGGCTGCATCGCCCGGAATAAACCACATGAGATGTGGGTGCCAGTTCTTGGCTTCGTCGTTCAAGTACTGCTGCTTCGACATCATGTAGCACATCGCGCCCGGCTCCGGCGGCGGCAGCTCCTTTTTATCGAGCGCCGATGTGACGGCTTGTGATATCTCCGCCTTCGCCTTTCCCGATAGCGCCAGTTTGGCCTTCATCTGTTCCAGTGGAAGATGGGTCCGTGCCGCCGCCGCATTCAAGCAAATGGGCGATCGGTTTTTGGGATTCCAGAACTCAGTGAAATCGGTGGAGGCGGCAAACGCCCGCTCCACCAGGCAGACAAAGCCATTCCCGCCCTTAACTGCCGTCGTATATCCGTCCCTTCCCAGCACCAGCACTTCGGCGCCGTCCGATATGGATTTCGGCGCAGCCGTGCGAGCCAAGGCGATCTCGGCAGCGCGATCCGTAATGAGGTATTGGTCAACCGGGGCCATGGTTGCATAAGGTGCTTTGGCTTCCTGCCCCGACGCCTGCCGCGCCGCAGGCAGCGTGACCAACAATGCGAAGGCAGATAGCGCAATTGTCCTGAGAGACATCCGCTTCGTTTTCATTGGTTACTCCTGATGGGGATTCTCCGGCGCAGAGACCGGCGGCCTACGGTGCTCGCTTTACGGGCCCTTTGGGTAGATACCTCGATATCAACATATTTTTGTGATGTCAATACCGGTCCGCAACAAAGACCAGACGATCCGAAGACCCACAAGGGCGTCGTTTTCCGGCTCGCTCTTTATGCCGTTGGCTTTTCTGGTGCCGGCGACCCTCGTCAACTTCGTTTCAGCCCACCTGCAACTGAGGAACACACTCGATCGGGCGAAGGCGGAGATGGATGCTGCAGCGAAGACCGTTCAGGCAGAAGCCCGCTCGAAGGCCAAGACAACGGCGCCGAAGCCGGAGACAACTCTATTGAAACGAAGCAACACGGATGGCTTCTTTGGGCGCTTTGAGATACGTCTGGTAACCCTTATCGGACCCTCGACCTTGCCCTGTAGACCTCTACCCAGACAGGAATTGTCCAGTCCCAAATGGCGTTCAGTCCGCGGTGGATCGCGATTTGGCAACAAGTGAGAATCTTCTCGATCGCTTGTTCCAGGAGACTTCTGAGCTCACTTGCCGGGATCGCGAAGAATGAGGTTGTCGAAAACATTCGCGTTCGTCCATCGCTGGTCGTGCGGTCGTCCACCTGCCCCTCTCCGTCGGATCGGCTCAGAGCCCCGCTGAGGGATAAATTCAAGAGCCCCCACTGACCTCTCGCTTGACAATGGAGCGCCTTTATAATCACGTTTGCGGCGCCGATCGCAATCTAGGTCAAAATGATTTCGCAATCATATTGTGTGATTCGTATTGACATCTTCACTCTTATTTTGCGATTCTTATCCCGGCAAACCGGGCAGCCGATTCCTGATGCTTCGCAGTGCTGCGGTAACTAAACTACTGCGCATCATCACTTTATGGGTGGGCCCGCCGCGGTCAAATAGGTGCCCCAAAAGGGCCGATGGGAAGAAAGGATCCGCATTTCGATGACTGCAGGTGAGTGTATAGCTTGAAAAGAGAGCGGGAATTGTGAATTCTTTCTGTTGAGAGCGCGCAAGTTGCTCGGAAATGCAATCGAAGGTCGAACGACTTGAGGTCCAATGCGGCGAAAATCGAATTACGATAAATTCCCAACCATTCCCGTCTGTACGTCAGATTCCTGGGAGAGTTGGCCCGTAATTTTTGATCGCTTGAGGGCCTGCACTACCGAAGCGAATTCTGTGATCTGCATCGAATGCTACCCAGGCGTACTGGAATCCGTGCTCACGAGGACTCTCGATTACGGTCTCCAGCCCGCGGCTGTAATCATGACAGCCGACCTTCTGAACAGTTCGCCGGCGATCGAGCGAATGGTTGCCGATATGTTAGGCGATGATCCTGTATTCGGCCGGATGAACAGGATACAGATTGAAGACTTTTTCGATGAGCGGAAGCTAGGTATTGCGCGCGACCGGGCAAACAGATGGTACAACGGGCTGCTGCTCATCGTCGGTACTGGCGCCACGTTAGTTGCCCCAGAACCAGATGTCCTTATCTACGCCGATATGGCGCGCCGGGAGATCCAACAGCGTCAGCGCCGCAATGAGATCGGAAATCTTGGTGCCGAGAACTCCCAGGAGAGCGCAGGCCTGAAATACAAGCGCGCATTCTTTGTGGATTGGCGTGCCGCGGACCGGTTGAAGGCTTCGTTGATGTCGCGCATCGATTTCTGGCTCGATACGAACAGTGATATTCCCAAACTGGTTTCCGGACAATCCATGCGGGAAGGATTGCGGCAGCTGGTGCATCGTCCCTTTCGCGTCGTTCCCTACTTCGATCCCGGCCCATGGGGTGGGCACTGGATGGAGGAGGTGTGCGACCTTCCGAACGATGTTCCGAATCACGCTTGGTGCTTCGACTGTGTTCCGGAGGAGAACAGCTTGCTGTTCAGGTTCGGATCGACCTGTGTGGAAGTTCCGGCCATGAATGTGACCCTGCTCCATCCGCGCGAGTTGCTGGGACAAAGTGTTTACACCCGGTTCGGAGCGGAGTTCCCCATTCGTTTCGATTTTCTCGATACCATGGGTGGTGGAAACCTCTCACTCCAGGTTCACCCGAAAGCGCAATATATCTGGGACAAATTCGGGATGAAGTACACGCAAGACGAGAGCTATTACCTTCTGGATGCAGCCGAAGATGCAAGCGTCTATCTTGGTATCAAAAACCACATAAACCGAGATGCCATGATTCGGGAATTGAAGGCGGCTCAGACAAATGGCCATTCTTTCAGGGCTGAGGCGTATGTGAACAAGTTCCCGGCCAGGAAGCACGACCATTTCCTGATCCCGGCGGGTACGATCCACTGCTCAGGAAAGAACAGTATGGTCCTTGAAGTCAGTGCGACTCCCTACATATTTACGTTCAAGCTGTGGGATTGGGACCGCATGGGTTTGGATGGTTTGCCAAGGCCTATTCATATCGACCACGGGTTGATGAACATCGCCTGGGATCGCGACACCAATTGGGTTCGCAAGAACCTGGTCAATCAGATAGAGCCGGTTGCGGAAGGCCCAGGATGGCGAGAGGAGCGCACCGGACTTCACAAGTTGGAGTTTATCGAAACGCGCCGACACTGGTTCACAGGTCCGACACCTCACGAAACTCTGGACACGGTCAACGTTCTCAATCTTGTCGAGGGAGAGGAGGCCGTTGTCGAAAGTCCTACCAACGCATTCGAACCATTTGTTGTGCACTATGCTGAGACGTTTATTGTGCCGGCCGCGATTGGTGCTTATCGAATTTCGCCTACTGGTCAATCGATCGCAAAGAACTCAGCGACGATCAAAGCGTCGGTTCGCAACCACTGGCCTCATTCTGAACAGACTGCTGGATATTAGTCTAGGCCTCTTCGCGCAAAATCAGTCCAGTATTGCCAGATTGAATGGTAAACTTCTGCGCTCCCCGGCACACATGCCGCAGTTCACCCGAGAAGCCTCTTGGCGTGTCTGCGTTCAACAGCTCGAATGCTCCGCCGAGCTTCGGTACATAGCCGAACAACGTGCAGACGACTGTCTCTGCAAAGGCTCCGCCGCCCGTGCATTCGCGCATGCAGCCCTGACGCTGTGCAATGCGGACCGGTGCATCGCGGTCCCGCCGATTTGCACCGTAGAACTCGCGTGCCTGCGCGTACACGCCTTCATAGAGTGCGGCCTGAGTCCGCCGCAGAAAGGGCACGGCTACCTTCCAGTAGCCCAGGCGGCACAAGGCATCAACCGTTACGGCAGGCCATGCGTCATAGGCGCCCATCGGGCCGTGATCGGGGCGGTCAGAGTTCGCTGCCGCCACGTCGAGTTGGGATTGCGCGCGCATCCACTTTTCCATCAGTAGTTCGCGTTGAACGAAGTTCACCATTTCGCGGCCAACGTTGGGCGGCAGGTCAGCAGCAATGAAGCGTCCAATCGTGGCGAAGTCGTAGCAGTGGCGCATCTCTACGCGGGTACCGTCGCGGTGCAGGCTCGCCCAGACCCCCTTTCCCGGCTCGTAAAGGGTCATCACTGCCTTGAACATGGCATCCGCCTCGAAGCGCAACTGGCGCGCCTCGGCGCCGTCGTTCTCCTCAAGAATGTCGGAAAGCTCGCGCATCATCCACACGTTCGCGGAGTTGAACGACGGAACCTTGTTGATGTATGTGGGCACACACTCCAGCAGGTTGAGCGCGCCGCCATAATCGGCAAGCTGGTCTTCAGGGTTCATCCGCAGTTTCTTCCAGTTCGTCGCCAGAACGCGCAGGCGTTGCAACACTGTCTGGTCGGCGATCTTTTCCCGGAGGAACTCCTTGTCCTGCGTGACGGCGAGATACGACCAGGTCAGCCGGAAGATGGAAAGATCGTTAGCCGCATATCCACGTAGATCCCATCCTGGGGGAACTTCCAGATGGCCGGGTGAAGCAGGTCGCTCGGTTTTGAAGACGATGACCGCACTCTTGTGTGGATCCTGTTCCAGGAACAGCTTGATTTGCTCCCTCATCTGCTTAGGTTCGAGCAAGGCGAAGATAGTCGAGAACAGCGAGGTATCCCAGTAGAACACCACCCCTTTCGCCCGCTCGCCGCTGGTGATGAAGGTTCGGTTGTTCCACAGGTTGGTTCGCATCAGAACCAGCAGGGTAAGCATGCTGCGGTAATAAATCTCGCGGATCGCGCCATCGTCTGTAACCAGCAGCGGAGCATTGCCTGAGAAGAAACTGTTGCCCGGCGTGAAGGCGCTCTTCCAGCGCTCCTCCCACACGTCCTTTGTGCGGACCCACTGCGTCTCGAACCACTCGCTTGTGAAAGGTTTGCGTCCCGGTGTGCCCGGTTTCTCCACGTGCATCAGGAAGCGAATCTCGCGGCTCGCACCCGGCACAAGGGTCACCTGCCACTCGGCAAACTGGCCGTCCACCTTGCCATGCAAAGGCTCGAAGAACAAATAAACCGCGTCCATTTTCCACTTGTCCGATGTGGCACGGATCTCACCACCACCGATGATCTCCTGCTTCACCGGCATCCAGCCGATGTCTGCCGTGATCGATACGTTAAAGGTCTCGGCGGCCGCGCCTTTGTTAGTGAACCTCACACGCCAAAGTAGCACTGTATCTTCCATGACCATCCGGTTAGTGGTGACCACATCGAGGTCGCCTACCTGCGCACGGCGTACGGCCTCGTAGGCAAACCACCGGCAGCTTGTGCTGTCGTAAGACTGGCCATCGATCGTCATCCCGCACAAGGGCAGGGAATGGTAGATAGGCAAAAGTGGTCCCGATTCGTCGCCATAGAGTTGCCCGCCCGGCAGGAAGTTCACACCGACAAGATCCGGCGCGCAGGCGGCCATCTCGTGAAAGTTATGCAGCGAAGGCATCTGCGCGAGCAGGCGGCAATCCAGCCAGCCTGTTCCCATCTCTTCCAGTGTCGGTAGCCCGGAGGCGCTTGACGGCGTTGCTGCGCGGTCCGACGCAAAAGCAAGAGCCTCGCCACGCAGCAACTCCGCTGAGAGTGCCGCAATGCCCGTTTCGCAAAACAGCCGCCGGCTTAGAAACTTATGCATCATCGAGTTCCTGCTATGGATTCACTGCAAGTAACCGGAAGAGCCTGCCAGAACAAAAATCGCCAGCACAAGTACGGTCACGCCCGTCCACTGGATGCGGATGGGAACCGGCCCGCAATCCTTCCATTCGCCCGTAAACATACCCAGCGACGTCGCAGTGATCACGATCAGCGACATAAATAAGGGCCATCCAAGAATCGGCCCCCAGGATCCCAGTTGGCCCGCTGCGATTCCATAAAGCAGTGTGCTTCCGAACCAGCAGATTGCCATGATTGCCGCCAGCGCCCAATGTGAATGCCCCACTCGGTACCTGCTTCCGGACCCATTGCGTTTCATCAACCAGGCACAATACAGGACATTCGGAACTGCACCGGCAAGCAGCAGCGGAAGCCAAACTGCGTTGATCGCGTTGAGCCGGTTAGCACCAAATGAGCGAGCTACGTCGACCAAGGGTGTTCCGAAAGCGATTCCAAGATTCATAAGCGATGCGAGAAGACCGCATAGAATTGCAAGCAGCAGACCTTGTGACATCCGTTTCTGTGAGGAAACATTCTGACCCCCCGATCCGTCTCGCATCCGTCCGGCTACGGCACAGAGAGTCACGCCCACCAGGACGAATACAATTGCTCCAAGCACCGCATAGCCGGCCGTGCTGTTGAGGTGTTCCCGGTGTAGGGATAACATCGGGATCAAGCTGCCGACGGCCGCTGAGGTTCCCAGGACAATAGAAAACGCGAGGGTAATCCCGATCATATCCACCGCAAGGCCGAAGAAGACCTGAGCTACTCCCCACCCCGCGCCAAATCCACCGACTTCGAGAATGATTTGCGGCGTGGCTGTGCGGTAAACCATCGACAGATTCGGGATGGTTGCCAGGGCGACCGCAAGAGGCAGAACCACAAGCGCGAAAACCGTCCAGGCGAGCCACGTGTTCTCCCACGCCCAATTGCGGGCATACTTCATCGGTGTTGTGAAACTTGCGTTGGCGATGCCGGCAATAATGAGGGTTAAGATTCCGCTCGACGTATTGCTCATAATCGGCTTCGTCCTCTTTCTTATTTCATTGTGACTTTTTCAATCATTTTCGATCACGTAGCACGAGTGTAAGTGCACCAACGTGGTACGCTACGCAATATGCCCGCAAAGAGTGACAACCTCATTGCACGCCACGAATACATCCTTCAACGGTTGCAGGAGACTGGCTCCGTCGCAGTTGATGAGCTCTGCACGACGCTCGGCGCATCCATAGCTACTATTCGCCGGGATTTAGAAGACCTCGAAACGCGATCTCTGCTGCGGCGCACCCGCGGCGGCGCTGTACAAATAGGACCACTGTTCTACGAGCCGTTTCGGCATGACAGTTCCTTCCAGGACAAGGTGAGCAGCTTTGCCGAAGAAAAGCGTCGCATTGGCCTCGCAGCATCGAAACTCGTCAGCGCGGGCCAGAAGGTTTCATTGAGCGGCGGCACTACAACCACCGAAGTAGTTCGAAGTCTTAAGGTGCTCAGCGATATTTCCATCATCACGAATACCGTGAATGTGGCAATGGAATTGAGTAACAGGAAAGACATCGAGGTGATCGTAACCGGAGGCCACCTCCGCGGAAGTTGGTTCACTCTGGTGGGTCCGCTTGCAAATGCTGCGGCCGACATGCTCTTCTCGGATATCATGTTCATCGGTGTCGACGGCATCGATTCCAAAAAGGGCCTGACTTGCACGAATGCTTCCGAAGCTGAAGTCCTGCGGAAGCTTGTGCAGCACGCCAAAATGAAGGTCGTAGTAGCCGATCACAGCAAGCTCGGATCTGTCAGCAACTACCTCCTTTGTCCAACGAAAGAAATTGACCGGTTGATTACAGATAGCGGGGCGTCTGGTTCAGCAATCGCGCCTTTCGAGAAACTTGGTATTGACGTCACCCGGGTCTAGCTCAATTTACAAAGGTGATGACGGTGCGGAGCTGCTGAGCTCCGATGCCATCATTATGTGTTCAGACTTCAATGCGCAGGGTGACCAATTCCCAGGCGGACACGTCCACCTGTTTGCCGAGTGATTCAAGGGGCTGCTCGCGGAGGTCGCTCCGCCATACCTTGATGGGCGTGTTATCTGCCCACGTCAAAATGACTCTGCGATTATCTCCCGAGGCGCCGAAAAGCCGGACTATCCACGCGCTGCCGTCCGCGCTTCGCTTGCATTCCTGCACAAGCACATCTTTCTGATCTACCCGGAGCTTCAGGGCCATGGGGGATTGCTGCCCGTGAGCCGAAGAAACAAGAGGTTGCGACATGCCCGTGGCAAACCGGCTGGCAGCTGCGGGGTCGTAACCAGTGTGCGGACGAAGCGCATACCGAAACTCGACTGGTCCATCCTGGTACGCGCGGTAATTTGTTCCCCAATGATTGTTCATGACCCAGGAATAGAACTTCTGCGTGGGCTCGATATGCTTACGCCAGATCTCAGGATGGGTTTGAGAGCCTAGCATGGTTGCCGAAAGAGAGCCGATTTCAACCAGGGGCGCGTCCAGTGTCGCACAGGTGACGCCGTACTCGGCATTGGCAACATCGACCCACCGGCCGACAGGCAACCAGTTCTTGCAAGAACCCGGAAGTTGGTCATTTTCAGGACGCATAACCGCAAGAGGAACATCGATGTGAATCTGACCGTTGTCAACCGCAAATGGAAAGGCGAATTGCACGCTTTCCTTGGATTCATGCTGAGCAAAGTCTGCTGCAGGCCCGCCTTCGCCTGGATGCGGATTCAGGGGAACACGGTTCTTATTTACGGTGTTGGATATTTCGATCCAATCCGCATAGGCCTTCAGTCGCACGCGGCGGACAAGGCTTACGCACCCTGGTGCGGAAGACTCGATACGAATCGTGGCGACGAGCGGACCGGGTTCCTCGATCGCGATACGTACGGGCCCACTCGTACTCACCTTGGAGGTGTCTTTGCCTTCAAGGTAGAGGTATTGATTCACTGCCTCGTCCCGGCTGGTATTCACAAGGTTGCGCGTACTCGCGCCGGACATCAGCTCGACAATGTTGCCGCTCTTGCTGTCGACTTTCGCGCGAACAACACCGTTATCCAGGACTCCATCCGCCACTGTTACGCGCTTTGCCAGAACATGCGGCGCGGCCGCTGAAAGATGAAAACTGGCACTTCCCAGCGCAGGAACACGCTCCGCGAGAAATGCCAACTCTCCGGTGGAAAGACGCTGCGATGGAACGGAAGCGCCGAGTTCATTCTTCACGTGATCTTTGCCCAGAGACCTCTCCTTCGAGATCACGATGACTTCGGTCCTCGGCCAGGAACAGGTGTTGTGTACAGCGACGCTCGAACGATCACTTTCGCTTGCATACGCGCCGAGCACCGCGTCGAAGAGCCTCTTCGATTCGTTCTCGGCGTCGACCGCGAATTGGCGTTTCACTTGCCATTGTTGTGTCACAAACGGATTTTCGGAATCGGAAACACTATTCCATGCGCCCCATGTATGTTCCGAATACAACAGGACATTTCTCCAGGCTGCATCGAAATCGGAGCTTTTGTATGCCTGCGGCGCCAGCATTGTAGAGAGCGTGGCTGCCTGGGCCAGGCGCTCTGCTGCTCCGCGACTCATTCGTGTCTCCAACGCCGATGACCCGGCTCCATCCTCCCAGTAAGGAGTCAAGTCGCCCTTGAACTCCGGAATCTGGTGGCCGTACTGTGTCTCAAATGCCGCAAACGCATTGCTGGTTGTGGAAATGGTGAAGCGTGGCCATTCGTACTCTTCATTCCAATTCTTCACGAACTCGGATATGTCCGGATCAGGTACGGCATTGTCACCGTGGCCCGACCACCGAATATAAGAGATCTGATAGGGGAAACCGACCTCATCGAGTCTCGCTTGATACTTGTTGACCCACTCTGTGTCCAGCTTCATGATGTGTGACATTGCATAGCCGGTCCACGGAACCCAGACGAGGACCCTTTCCTTGCCCGACGGAGAGACCCACCAGAATGGCTTGTCTTGCCACTCAACCATAAAGGTTCCTATGCGGTCGAAGAAATTGGGAGCCGCAGAGAAGTAGCGGATGCCTGCCTGGGCCATTGCGGTGACTGTTCCCCACGTATACCCGGGAACATCGCTGATCATGGCGGAGTTCACGGGGATTCCACACAGATTGCCCAATTCGGTCCCATAGCGAAACAATTGCAGAAGTTCTTCCGGCCGGCAAAGGCCAGTGAGTTCGTTCGCATACATACCGTTCAGCCCGATCCAACCCTTTTTCACAGCGCTGATCAGTTCTTCGCGCTCTGGCTCGGTCTTGGTTCGCATGAACTGATCTGCTCCCCAGAGAACCTCAAGGTTCCAGACGAATCCCGCTCCGGGCGGGTAGTTGGCCGTGTTTCGCGCCAACTCGATTCCCCGGGAGATATTGGCTATTTGTTTTTCTTCAACATTGCCCTGGAGATCCGTATATCCAAGGTCATGGTGGGAATGAGGCAGGATGAAGATTTGCACTTTGCGCACCGGCTCGATGCGAACTTCGGCTGATTCCGACTTGCCGGCGACCTGATATTCGATCAGCACCTGCCGGCCTGTTTCAACCGGGTCGACATAGACATTGAATGTATGCGTCCCGGCAGACAGAACACGGCTCTCGATTTGCTGGTGCTCGGCACGTACGACTAGAGGTGCGTCCGGTCCGGCGTGCTCTATCGTCAGTTGGATCGGTTGGACAAGTCTCCCAGATTGTTTCGCCAGTCCGCGAATCGGCAAGGCAAAGCTCGGCTTTTCCTTCGTGGCCGGATCCTGGGCAAGAGTGAATATCCGCGGTTGCGCACAAATGATGCCGGCTGACGCCGCAATTCCCTTTATGACTTTACGTCGTTCCATGCTCGGCGAGAATTCCCTTCCTGTCCTGTGCAACGGACCTCACAAGAGGCGCGGGCGATCGGATGCATCCGTGTCCAAGTTCGGAGTTCGATATGGAGGTATGAGATGGACCTCACATGCCGCCCGTTCGGCTGGAGTTTGTGCCGACGGAGAATACTAAGGTAGGCGATGGTCAGATGTCAAAAAACACGCGTATATAGCGATCGCAATATGTATATAGTGGCATATATAACGATCATAAAATCATATTCACAGTCGAAAATCAGACCATCCAAAGAGGTTTCGAAACGTGATCAAACCATCACATCCTGACGACTTTTAGCGGACTAAAATCGTGCTCCATTCTGGTTCAAAAACAACCTCACCTGTATCCCGTGATACGTGTGGCGGAGTTTTGTGCCCTCAGCAAAGGGCGCTCAAAAATAAACAAATGTCCAACTAACCATAGCAGTATCAATCATATAAATACCTAACCACGGACCGCATAAGGAGGCTGGTTGGAACACAGTCTCTGGGATTCTGTTGGGAAAATAAGATCACATATAGCGAGTGAATTAAGCAGAACGATCATATTTTATGCTTGACAATGCACAATTCGCTCTCCTATGATCCGCCGCAACCATGAAGCCGTAGCGTCTCCGACTGGCAATCAGGAAGCAGTTCCGATGGAGGCCGCGAGCACGCGAATTCGGATAACTGATCGGGTGAGTGGAGAAGTGATTTTGGGAGGATACCGATGCTCAAGAGATTGACGCTGGTGATCGTTGCGTTCGCGTGCCTGCCAAACGGTTTGCGTGCACAAACCACAAACGGCATCATTACGGGAGTGATCACCGATTCATCCGGAGCGGTTGTGCCGGAAGCGCAGGTAAGTGTCGTTAAGCGGGACACGGGCCAGGAAAGAACGGCTATTTCTGATGCAAGGGGCTTGTACGTTGTCCCGCAGTTGGCACCGGGTGTTTATACGCTCACGGCCGTCAAGCAAGGCTTCGCGTCAGTGAGGCAGAACAACATTCAACTCCTGGTCAATCAAAGTTTGACGATCGACGTCCAGTTCTCGGTCGCTTCGACCACTCAGACGATCGACGTTACCGCGGCCCCGCCCATGTTGAATACAACGTCGTCGACGCTGAGCCACGTGATCGAACATGAGGAAACCGTCGATTTGCCATTAAATGGGCGCGAGTTCACGCAGCTTGCGCTCTTGACCCCAGGAGCGGCCCCGGAGGAGGGTGGGCAGCAGTCTGGATTCACAGTAAATCTGGGAGCGGGAGGGATCTCCCCGGCTGTGAGTGGGCAAAGAGCCAACCAGAACAACTTCACCATTGATGGCGTTCTGAACAACAATATCTACACCAACGTGTGGTCGATTTCGCCGCCGCCCGACGCCATCGAGGAGTTTAACGTACAAGCCCACATTACGGATGCGCAGTTCGCCATCTCAACCGGCGCGAACATAAACCTTGTCACCCGGTCTGGAACCAACCAGTTCCACGGCAATCTTTGGGAATTTATTCGCAACGACGCCTTGGACGCGCAGACCTATCCAGATACGAAGCGCCTCGTCTACAGGCAAAACCAATACGGCGTCTATTTGGGCGGTCCAATCATCCGGAAGAATACCTGGTTTTCCGGCTATTGGGAGGGATATCGTTACTCCCGGGCCGGCACCCAGCTCGGTGCCACACTTACTCCAAGCCAAATCGCGGGCGATTTCTCCGCCGAGGAAGGAACCACACCGATTGGAACGGATAGCTTGGGTAGACCGGAATATGCGAACGAAATCTATGACCCTGAGACCAGCCGTCCCGATCCGGTAAATCCCGAATTATATCTACGGGATCCCTTCCCAAATAACATCATTCCGTCCAACCGTCTCGACGCCGCATCGCAGACTTTCGCTGCGAAGTTCTATCCCAAGCCCAACCTGAACGTACCGGAGGGAGTCCTACCCAACATTGAAACGACGGTTCCGACCACGATCAAGAGCGACGTCTTCGGCTTTCGACTGGATCATCAGTTTACCGCCGACGATAGCGTATTCGCACGGTTTAACCGTTCCAAACAAAACCAGACGTCTCCATTGAACTTCGACGTCTCAACCACAGCGATTAGTAACTATGCGCAGGTCGCTGCGTTGGGTTATACACACACGTTCAACCCGAAAACTCTACTGAACTTTCGTTTCGGATACAGTTGGCAAAACAACTATGTCAATTATGGGCAATCGGATCCGGGCCTGGTGTCGGACATGGGCTTGACCGAGCAAATCCCCGTGCATGCCGGTGAAGTGTTTGCTCCAAATCTGAGCCTGAGCAACGGCTACAACGGCATCTCGAATTTTGCCATCCCGCTAGGTCCGATACAGAACATGGACTACCACCTGGATCTATCAAAGGTGATGGGCAACCACACGCTGGGCGCAGGCGGCATGTATTACCACGTCCGCAGCTTCGACGACGGATGGGGCATATCAGCCAACTTCTCCTCTGCCGGTACCGCCCAAGACGGACTTACCGCAAACGGCACCGGGTTCACTCCCGCCAGCTTCGTGCTGGGGACGCTCGATCTTTATGCCCCGTGGGTAGGTGAAACCGCGGCGGATCAGACCGAGAATTGGTATGGGTGGTATGCCCAGGATCAGTGGCAAGTGACTCGCAACCTGGTGCTCACCGCCGGCATTCGCTGGGACTATGTGTCCCCCCCCAATTATCACCGCGTCGAATCAGGACTCGACATGGCCACCGGGCAAGTCTGCATCACCGGAGCTGTACCGCCACAATTTCCTAAGGCAACCTGTCCGAGCGGCTACTTTTACAGCCAGTACAACGGGTGGGAGCCGCGTTTTGGCCTAACCTACAGGGCAGCGAAACGCACAGTAGTTCACACCGCGGTCGTCATCCTCGACGATCACAACAACACTGTAGTACAGGAGAACCAAAACATTCGGCTCTCCTGGCCCGATGCGGCACTGCCGACCCTCAGCAGTTTGGATATTGGATTGCCGGACAACGCCTATTGGCATGCCCTGCCGGCTGCAGCATCGTTTCTCGGGTCGAACAACCCGTTTGGAGTTAGTTATGGGGCAAACCCGCACAATAAAATTCCCTATTCCATTGAGTACAACCTTGGCTTTGAACAGCAACTGCAAGAGCATTTGACGTTGGACGCCGACTACGTCGGTTCGGTCGGCAGGCACGGCTACACCGCTTCAACTACGAATACGGCGGTTACTCCCGGTCCTGGACCAATCCAACCGCGTGCGCTATACCCGCAATATGGTACCTTCAGCTATTCGCTGAACGGAATGCCTTCCAGCTATAACGCTTTGCAGGTGTCACTCAACAAACAGATGTCTTCGGGGTTGAGCTTTAAGGCTTCGTACACCTGGTCTAAATCGCTGGACTGGCAATCGGACCCATACTCAAACTTCGCCGGACCAGTTGATTTTTACAATATGCGCGCGGACTGGGGCCCATCCGATTACAACCGGCCACAGATCTTCGTATTCAGCGGCATATATCAACTGCCGGTCGGAAGGGGCAAGCAATTCCTCAACGGCGCGAACGCCTTCACAGACGCTGTCCTGGGTGGTTGGAGTGTGGGAACCATCATCACCCATAACTCCGGTGCTCCTACAAACGTCGCCGCCAATGGGGACGTTGCCAACACGGGATGGGGTGGCCAAAGGGCCCAAAGAACCGGCGCGAGTCCATATATGTCCGGCGGAGGAGGGGGAAAAGCCTTGAAGCAGTGGCTGAACCCTGCCGCATTCACGCAGCCCGCCGCATTCACACGCGGGAATGAGAGCCGGAACGACCTGCATGATCCGTCGTTCAATAACGTGGACTTCAACGCGACCAAGATCTTCCCCTTGTTTGAAAGGAGCAAACTGGTCTTCAAGGCGGAGATGTTCAACATCTTCAATCACACAAACTACGGAACCCCAAGCAATACTGTGCAAAGCAGCGGCTTCGGTCAGATCAATAGCGCCAACGGTTACGGCCGCCTGATTCAATTCGGTTTGAAGGTTCAATTCTGACAGTTTCGATCGCTCCCATGTTGAGCATAGGCCCGCCGCTAGCGGCGGGCCTTGCGCTATAGTTGCAGGAAGGCAAAAGGGTTCGGGAAGTGACCACGGAACTGAGCCAATGAATATCTCCCGCCGCCGGATGTTTTCTTATCTATGTGGAACCGTATTTGCACCGCGGCTCGTTGCGCAATCAGGCATGGCTTCGCGCGGATTGACGCAACGGCCCCGACCAGCGCTGTCAGGGCGGCCGTTTGCGGCTCACTTTACAGACGTTGCCGCGAGCGCGGGTCTGGTCGCGCCCATAATCTACGGTGGTGTCGATCACAAAGACTATATCCTCGAGGCAGACGGCTGCGGTTGCGCATTTATCGATTACGACAACGACGGATGGATGGATATCTTTCTGTTGACCGGCACCAGGTTTACGGGCGCGCCACCGGGAACATCGAACCGGCTGTACAAGAATAACCGTGACGGAACATTTACGGATGTAACCGAGAAAGCCGGCCTTCATCACGTCGGCTGGGCAAACTCCGTGTGCGTTGGGGACTACAACAATGATGGCAATGAAGATATCTTTTGCACCTACTATGGCGCGAACAAGCTGTATCGAAACAATGGCGATGGAACGTTTACCGATGTCACTGAGCAAGCAGGATTGTCTATCGCTTCGGATCAGTTCAGCTGGGGAGCCGGCTGTTCCTTTGTCGACTACAATCGCGACGGAAAACTGGACCTCTTTATTTCAAATTACATTTGCTTTGACTTGAACAAAGTTCCAAAGCCTGGTGATAGCCCGTATTGCAACTGGAAGGGAGTTTCCGTGAATTGTGGACCGCGCGGGCTTCCTGCCGGATTTCCCAGCCAGCACGTTCTCTTCCGCAACAACGGCGACGGTACGTTTACAAACGTCACCGAGAAGGCTTCGCTGGCGGGACCGGCCCAAGGCTATGGCATGACCGTGGTTGCGGCTGATTTCGATGAGGATGGCTGGCAGGATATCTACGTCGCCTGCGATTCGACTCCTAGCCGTCTTTACATGAATAACCGTGATGGGACTTTTCGCGAGGAAGGGATTCTGCGTGGTGTGGCACTAAATGACGACGGCGAGCAACAGTCGGGAATGGGAGTGGGAATCGGCGACTTCAGCTTGAGCGGACATTTGGATCTTTTGAAGACTCACTTTGTGGAAGACACGTGCGAACTGTTTCAAAATGATGGGAAGGCGAACTTCTCAGATGCCACGCTCTCGAGTCGAATCAGCATTGAGACGAGCTACACATGTTGGGGCGCAGGAATTGTCGACCTTGATAACGACGGATATCCGGATATCTTCATTGTCGCCGGAAGCGTATATCCGGAGGTGGAGCGGAAGTTTCCTCGTTACACTGATAAATGCCCCCGCGTTCTCTTCCGGAATCTTGGGAACGGCACCTTCGAGGAATTGGGCAAGGAGGCCGGCCCGGCCATCATCGAGCGACACTCAAGCCGGGGCTGCGCCTTCGGAGACTTTGATAATGACGGTGATATTGACATCCTCATCGTGAACATGAATGAACCGCCTTCCCTGCTGAGGAACGACGTCCGCGGAACAAATCACTGGTTGAAGGTAAAGCTCATCGGTACGCTATCTAATCGCAGTGCAATTGGGGCACGCGTCGTGGTGCATTATGGTGGAAAGACCCAAGCACAAGCGGTCACGAGCCAGTCGAGCTTCTATTCGGCGAATGACATGCGACTCCATTTCGGGCTCGGCAGCGCGGCAATCGTGAGCCTCGATATCTTCTGGCCAAGCGGGCATAGTCAGTCTTTGAAGGATGAAGCCGTGGACCATCTAATCACGGTGGTCGAAGGAAAAGGAGTCGTATCGAGAGAGAAGTTCGCAGTCAAAACGCAGCCCAGCGTGAGAGGCTGAGAATTCGACGGCCAAACTTTCCGATCATGCAACAAATTCGCGCGCACAGCTTGGAAGGCAATGCATGAGCTTGGTAGATAGACGCAAAGCTAAACGCCACTCGCTCCGCGGGAGTTCCGGGTACGAGGTAAAGGCGCCCACCACCTTCTCCAGGCTCTCTCGCGTTGCAATTGCGTTTTTGTGCATCGTTTTTTCGGGCGCAGGATTGTGGTGTTCTCCACAAGGGCCTGGTTCCACGTGCGATGTGCAAAGTGCGTTTCGATTAGCCGATGCTGAATTGAAACGCCAACAATACGACCAGGCCGAACGGGAACTCGACCGGCTGCTTGGTTGTAAGGCATTGTCGTCACTCGACACGTTTAACCTTGGGTGGCTTTACGGGCGAGCGCACAACTTCCAAAAAGCATTGAGCGAGTTCAATTCAGTAAGTCGCGACGTACCCAACGCGGCAACCCACCAGTATGCAATCGCCCTGGCTCAATTCGAACTCATGGATTACAAGGCAGCTGTTGACACGCTAACCAATACCCAGGGGCCCGGCCTGAACCAGGAATCGGCGAACCTCCTGGCCGTCAGTTATTCGAAGCTGGGGCTCTATCAGGAATCGCATGCGGTCCTGACAGACGAAATCCATCGCCATCCGGACGATCGGCTCGCTTACCTGAATCTCGTTACGCTCTTATGCGACCAGGGCAGGCTTGCTGAAGCAGCAGACATCGCGGATAAGGCAGTATCGGCCTTTCCACGAAATGCGGATGTGCTTGTCGTGCGAGGCGCCGCGCACACCCTGGTCGGCGAAACTGCCGCGGCTCAGGCAGATTACCAAGCAGCAATCAATGCATCGCCCCTGAACGGGCCGTCGCGATTTTTTTTGGCAGTATCGGAATACAAAGAAGGTAGGTACGGAGATGCCCGCGACGAAATCTTGCGCGCGATTCAGGCAGGCGTGAAGGACCCCGACTTGCACTACCTCCTTGCGGAAGTGACCCTGCGGATTGACCCGCGTAACATTGAAAACGCCTTGGCCGAGCTCAACCGTGCGATCGCCATGAATCCGAGGGAAGTTCATGCGCTTTCGCTTCGGGGCAAGCTCCTGCTGCAACGGCATGATCTGAAGGGCGCGGTGAGCGACCTGGAATTGGCTCACAGTATTGATCCAACTTCTGCGAGCGCCGCTTACAACCTGGCACGTGCATACTTCGCCCTGGGCAGGGCGGAAGAGGCCAATTCGCTTTCGAAGCGGCTGGCATCTTCGGGCACAGATGCGGTGAATGAATTGAACGATCAAAAGCTCAAAGGCGCGCTCGGCCTGCAACCCCATTAAGCCGCACGCGTACCGTCGTAGAGGAAATGGTTCGTGAACATGACGCGACTGGTTATCTTCTCTCCGCCAGCGATACGAACCGGATCGATGGCCCGGCTAGGCGCCCGAACTGTACTTCGCTGTCCGCTAGAATGCTGAATTCCCGACTTTCTCCCTTTGTTTCACGGCGATAACACGAGTTCAAATCCTGTCGGAGGCGCCAAATTAAATCACCAAGTCTTTGACCCGAGCTATGCGACCGGCCATCACCTGTACGGGGTCTTTCTGGCCTCGCAGGGAGATTTCAAACAGTCGCAGTCGCAATTGGATCAGGCTGCGGAACTTGATCCTCTGTCGCCTATCATCGCACTGTGCCGGGGGTATCCAGAGAGCTACCAGGGGCACATAGAGCCGGCCATTCGCGCGGCGCAGGAAGCGCTGGACATATCGCCGGGCTTCGACCCGGCGATCGAAGACCTGATGATCTATTTCGAACGCCAGGGCCGTCAGGATGACGCGATGCAACAAGCCTTCGCTCTGTTGCACTCGCGTGCGGAACACCAGTTAGCGGACGCTGTCCAGGCGGTGTATCGCCAATCGGGCTATCAGGCAGCGCTTCAGGCCTGGCTCGAGGCTGAAGACAAGCGGGCGGCTAAAGAGTACGTGTCTCCGTTGCGGATGGCCATTTTAGCGATGCGGGCGGGGAATATGGACAAGGCCTTCGCGTGGCTGGACGAGGCGGTCAATGCTCGCAACGCCGGCTTGGTGTATCTCACGGTGGATCCGAAGTATGCTCGCCTCCGTTCCGATCCGCGGTTCGCCCGAGTTTGCGAACGGGTAGGACTGAAGCAACGGACTCGATGAACCATGGTGTTCCTTAACAACAGCATCTGGCTTTTCGGCACGATCTCAACAATTCGCGCAATCGAACGCTGATCATCTATATGGACCCCATTCGGGCCAATCTGCGATTTCCTGATCTTGTGAAGAATGTTGGCCTATCCGCGGTCTTCGCCACCCGATGTGGCTTTCCGGTCCGTCCCGATCACGAGATCCTCTCTGTCGTGGCGTAAACCACTAATGCCATTCGAATCATTGTCCAGTTATTGATGCTCAAGATTGGGTGATGATCTTCAACCCCTTTCCTTCGGGATCATTCCGCACTTCGCAAGGCGCATCGAAACACATCGTTGCGCGGGTATCGGCCGTATATGCTGGCCAATGCGGCAGACTGCTATGGTTGGGGTTCCCAGTCCGCGCGAAACTCACCCACGCCGTGCTCATTTGTTTCGACAGTGCAAAGGCGCCCGGATCACCGGCACTGTAGTGATCGCAAAGCTCGGCATTGTCGAACACAAACGAGATTTCAGCAGCGTGGAAGGAGCCGGGACGATCATCCAATACTGGAGTCCGCCAGGAATAGATATAAGCGTATGCCGGCGCCGCACCTAAAGCAGCCTTCCGGGCGGCTTGCGCGAATGCCGGTACGCGCCACCGGGAAGTAGCGATGGCGGCCCAGAGGCCGAATGGAGTTGCCTTGGGATAATCATGACGGTAAGCGGCGATGATCGCGTCGCAATCGCTGCCGTAACCCTCACGGACGCGTTTGTTCATTTCCTCGGGGGTCATCGAAGTGACGCCGGGATGGTCAACGCCGTTGACACTCTCGTTGAGGTTCGTTCCCGTGATCAAAGGAACATCTGCTGAGATTGCGGGGGCCCCCGGGTCGAACGGATGTGAAGGAAGAGTGCGCCCGTCGACGGTGGGTCCCCATCCAACTGCGGTCTCCCAGCCATAGCCATCGCGCAGGGAGATGGGAGGCCTGGCTATTTTCTTCATTGCTTCTGCAGCCGCGCCCGACAGCCGGTCCACGGGAATCTTCTGCAGTTCCCGCACCTGCGACCTGGATAATCCAAGCTCCGCCATCAACAGTTCGGCTACCTGTTGAGAATAGTCAGGAGAGAGCGCTTTCAGGAATGGACCGCTTTGGATGATGGCGCGATGAAACAGGCCTTTGGCAGCCGGCATCGCCATCAGAGCGGTGACTTTTCCGCCGCCTCCCGACTGGCCGAAGATGGTTACGTTCCCAGGGTCCCCGCCAAACGTCGCGATGTGCGTGCGAATCCACTCGAGAACGGCTACGATATCGAGCATCCCGACATTCGCGGAGCTCGCAAACTCTTCACCACCAAAGGCGCCAAGATTAAGGTAGCCATACACGTTGAGACGATGGTTGTGGTTCACCACGACGACATCGTGATTGCGCGCGAGACTGTCGCCTTCGTAGGAGAGAAGGTCATGCCCGGAGCCACCGGAGAATCCTCCGCCGTGCATGTAGACCATGACCGGGCGCTTATGCGAACCGTTGATCTCCGGGGTCCAAACGTTGACGCGCAAACAGTCTTCGCCGGGCACCGTGACAGCTGACCCGCGATGAAGCAAGAATGCGTCTTCGTCGGTGTTCGCCAGGTTCTTCCCGTCCATATTGAAATGCGCCGAATCCTGCTGTGGGCAGACGCGCCCGTACGCCAGCGCGTTGCGAATTCCGGTCCAGGGCTCCGGCTTGCCCGGCGGCATGAAGCGTCCGGCGCCCGAGGTTGACGCGCCGTACGGCACGCCTTTGAAAACGTACACTCCGTCGCTCTTGAATCCACGAACTCTTCCGGCGTTTGTCTCTACAACTGTCGCCGTGTCCGAGGCAATGACCTTGCTGCGGACGCACGGGGCGGCAGGAGGCGTACCGGAGGGTAGAGTGGCTGAGGACAGCCCGAGCAGGTTCGTTGGCACGAGGGCCGAACCGGTCAATCCTGCCCATGACGCCGCCATGGCGCCAAGGAAGGCTCGTCTTCCATTTGAAACGGACGTCCGGCGATTATCGGAAACTGTGGCACGCGTTTGCTTCTTGAACTCGCTCACGACTTTCATACCTCATCCGAAGAATATGCAGAAATCCTAGAGCCCATCTCCCAGTGGACGTCATGACCTAGGTGGGTTCGGACCTACGAGTCTCATTTACGACCATTGCCAGATCATATCTCGTGCGGAATAAAAACACAGGGTTCCCAGTTTACATCCGTGTAGAAGTATCAAAATGACGCGCACCTTTGACTACGCGCCAAGCTCGCCTACTTGGCGGGGGATTCCCTGCTTCTTTGTCACGAGCGAAGCACATGAAGATGCAAGGCAACTGTACGAAGGAGAATTCTACACGTGAAGGCAATGCCGTCTTTAGAAAGTTACAACCAACTTTTGGCTCCAGCGAGGCAGCGGTTTGAGACAAGCCCCGACCTGAATACCCTCCGGTCGAGCAACGATCCACGCCTGCTGGAAGCCTTTCTCCTCTATTTTTGCGCCCTTGGGGCACAGATGACGGAACCCGTGGAGAATTGGATTCGCCGGGCAGCCGATCGCTGCGCGGCCCTGGGT
>Ga0207052_10041_pt1 | contig 42325 bp, 44 predicted proteins | sample Alteio_BWMinCont_62_FD_153294 | JGI IMG/M metagenome (GOLD analysis project Ga0207052, IMG submission 153294) | Enriched cells from forest soil in Barre Woods Harvard Forest LTER site, Petersham, Massachusetts, United States -... | ecosystem: Environmental > Terrestrial > Soil > Temperate forest >...
TATTGATCTTTCCCTGGAATTCTTCGCGTTTTACCGAGTAAAGATCGACGGCCTGGTAATTAACAGCATTGTCGCGTATTGCTGTGCGTGTAACCGGGCGAACGATGTTGTCCTGGTATTTGTCGCCAATATTTTGCAGTATAAAAGGGGCTTTCGCCGGGTTTACCTTGTATAATACAGAAAGATCGATGGTTACTTCCAGCCCATCAGACGAAAGTACACGTATGGCATCATCACCAGCCACTGCGCCTTCGCTATCTTTTCCGCTCATAGTATAATTTTGCGTTTTTACATCGAAGGTGGTTATCTCAACCAGCGGGTTTATAAAATGCAAGCCGCTTTCAAGCACATTATCCTGCACTTTACCAAATAGCACCTGCACACCTATGGTGCCTGCTTCAATTTGTTTAACAGACGATAGCGCAATACCTAAAAATACAACTACAAGTCCTACGGTTTTTACAATACCGGCAAAATGGCTCCCTGGTTCGGGCGAGCGTTTGAGCACTATGCCCACAACGAGCATAATGATCCCTAAAACTGCGATAAGCATAATGTTGGAGGATTAAGGTTTTTGGGTTGCTTTTATTTCTTTAAGCAGCCTTATCTTAAGCACGATAAATATAGCTATTATTATTACCGCGCCAATTATATATCCGTATTGTGGTGTTTTTTGATCTACGCCGTATCTGTAGCCAATAATAATGCTGGCAAAAATAACGATAGAATACAGCACATTGATTAACATTTTTTTCCCCATGGCTTAATATACATTAAGTGTAGGATCAACCTCATCGGCCCAGGCCAAAATACCGCCCCTTAAGTTGTAAAGGTTGGTAAAGCCATGCTGTTCAAGCTGCATAATAGCTGCGGCGCTGCGTTTCCCGCTACGGCACATTACCACAACCGGTTTGCTTTTGTCGATTTTTTCGGTCTCGATCAAAATGCCGCCCAAGGGTATCAATGTCCCGCCAAGGTTCGACATTTCGTATTCAAAGTCTTCCCTCACGTCGATCAATTGAAAATCTTCGCCGCTATCTTTCTTTTCTTTCAGTTCTTGTACGCTTATTTCTTTCATGCACAAATATAAAACATTTTCAAAAGTAATAACCTGCGGCAAATATTTAGGTATTCCTTTTGTAACAATCAATAGCTAAGTGCGTTTATTATATGTTTATAACATTGAAGATAGGTATTGATGAAGAAAATAACCCGCTTTTTTTGGTTCTGTTCGGGAGCACATGTAGGCACATTAAAAAAATACCCCATTGAGCATAATAAGTATGTAGGTATTGGGGCTACCATATTTTTCACAGCATTATTTGCCTCGCTATCAGGTGGATATGCAATGTATTTTGTTTTTGCCGGGAACCCTATTGCAGTAGTTTTCGCAGTTTTATTTGGTTTGATATGGGGCACGGCCATTTTTAATATGGACCGCTATATTGTATCGAGCATCGATAAGCAAGGCACCACCAACCAGCAGATATTGCAGGCATCGCCCCGTATTTTATTGGCAATAATGATAGGGGTGGTGATATCGCGGCCGCTGGAGTTAAAGATATTTGACAAGGAGATACGCCAAAAACTAAAAACAGCCTATTTGAAAGGCCAACACCGCAAGATAGATACACTCGAAAAAACCTATTCGGAAAAATATGCGATGGAGCTGCATAAAGACAACGAACTGAAGCGGGAAAAAGATTCGCTGGAAACTGCCATAAATAACTCCCGCTCGGAATTAAACCAGGAAGTTTTTGGTGATAAAACTGACCAGACATCGGGCATTGTGGGCTACGGAACTTATGCCAAACAAAAACAAGATGTATTGCAAGAAAAGGAAGACCGCCTGAAAACGGTGATGGACAACCAGGACAAAATGGACCAATACCTTGCGGCCCGTAAGGATTATGAAGGTGTAAACCAGATCCGCCTGTTTAGTGAGCACCAACTGGACAGCCTTTCAAACGTAGCCGGTTTTTCGGATCGCAACTGGGCGCTGGGCCAGCTAACCTATAACGAAAACGGGACCCGCGATTTGGATACTTATCTTGCCGAATCGTTTATCAGTTTCCTGTTTATTTTGTTTGAATGTTTGCCGGTATTTGTAAAGCTGATGTCGCCTGTTGGGCCTTATGACATAGCTATTTCAAAAATATCCGAAGCTGATATTTACTATGCCGAAAGGGACAAAGAACGAAATATTAAAGTAACCGATAGTGTTTACGACCACCACGTGGACAAGGAGATAGAAAAACATAAAAAGATAATATCGGCACAATCAGACTATGACATGGAACGGCATAGTTATGATTGATGGTGGTGAGTGGTTGATTGGGTTGGGAAGGGTTGATTGAGTTGGGAACGGTTGATTAAGTTGATTGGGTTGGATTTGGTTGATTGGGTTAAAATACAACTCCTCATTAATCAACCTAATCCAACTTAATAAACCAATTAAAACAACTATTCACTTAACCAACTTAATCCAACCTAATCAACCAATTCGTAATAACATTGATATATTAGTTTTCCCGATTTAATAGTAATTTGACCGCTGTTAAATTTTTATATCGATGAAGAAAATATTTCTACTCTCATTTGTTTCTTTTTGCAGCGTTTTTTGCTTTGCCCAATCGGCACAAAAACCCATTTTTTATTCCGTTTCATTCCCGAACGTTGTACACCACGAGGCTGAAATTACGATGACGATACCGCAGGCCCCTTATAAGGAATTTCGTGTGATCATGAGCCGTTCGTCCGCCGGACGATATGCAACGCACGAGTTTGGCAAAAATGTTTATAACGTTATTGCCACAGATGTAAGCGGGGTGCCCGTTCCTTTAAAACAAATTGAAGGCGATGTTTACCTGGTTGGCAATGACCACCCGGAAACTGTAGTAATACATTATACCTTGTTTGGTAACTGGACCGATGGCACTTATGCCAGCATTGACCCCAGTCACGCCCACCTTAATATGCCTGCTGCATTTATGTGGGTACCGGGCGAGGAAAGCAGGCCTGTAAAATTTGAATTTAATGACCTTGATAAATACGGTTGGAAAGTAGCCACCCAGCTAAAACACGAAGGCGACAATATTTACAGCGCACCCAACCTGCAATATATGATGGATAGCCCTACCGAGCTTTCGGCGTTTAAAGAAACAAGCTGGAATGTTGTTAATACGGATGGCAAAACCGAGAAAATTAATTTAACGGTACACTCGGATGATGCGCAGCCGGTGATAGATAATTTTGGTAAGATGGTGCAGAAAATGGTGCTGGAAGAAAAAGCGGTCTTCGGCGAATTGCCATCTTATGATTTTGGCGAATATACTTTTCTGGATGATGTTTACCCGACCACTTCGGGCGATGGCATGGAGCACCGTAACTCCACCTGTATAGTACAGCCCATTGCCAAAGTTGAAGGCAATGAAGTGAGGCTGCTGGGCACCTTTGCGCACGAGTATTTTCATAGCTGGAATGTAAAACGCATCCGCCCGAAATCATTGGAGCCTTTTAACTTTCAACATGCCAACATGAGCGGCGAGCTTTGGTTTGCCGAAGGCTTTACACAATATTACGGCGAACTACTGCTGGTAAGGTCGGGTTTCCACACGCCCGAAGAATATACCCGTACATTGGGCGGGCTGGTAAATTCGGTATTAAATACGCCAGGGGCGGCAAAATATACGCCGGTGCGCTCAAGTGATTATTCGGTATTTGCAGATGCAGGGGTATCTATCGATCCTACTAACGAAAATAATATTTTTACCAGCTACTATGTTTATGGCGGGGCAACAGCATTAGCGCTTGATCTGCGCCTGCGCAGCGAATTTAACCTTACGCTGGATGATTATATGCGCACAGTGTGGCTTGATCGCGGCAAGATAATGAAACCTTATACCATCCCCGACTTGCAGGCCGATCTTGCCAAAGTGACCAAAAACCCCAAATTTGCCGCCGACTTTTTTAACCGCTACATTTATGGGGTTGAGAAAAATAACTACGCAGACCTGCTTGCAAAAGCCGGTTTAATATTACGCAAAGCACAACCCGGTAAAGCATGGGCAGGTTCACTTACCGGCGGCGGCCGCAGGGGAAGATCGGGCCAGGCGCGCACAGAAGGCGAAGGCATACCTATTTTAACAAGTACCATAATAGGCAGCCCGGTGTACAAAGCAGGCCTTGATGCGGGCGATGTTATTTTAAAAGCCGATGGAAAACCGGTAAAAGATGAGCAGGAATTTGATGCAATAGTTGCAGTCAAAAACATAGGCGATAAAATTACAGTAAACTATAAAAACCGCACCGGCGAGCACGAGACAACCATAACCTTAGAAGAAAACCCGTACCTGGAAATAGTAACCTATGAAAAAGCCGGCAAGGAATTAACGAAAGACCAGCAGGATTTTAGAGGGAAATGGTTAGGGACGAGAGTGCAGTAGGGAGGTATTAATTTATAGAAACAATAAAATCATTGCCTTTTTAAATAGTCCATTAATTTAGAAATGAAGTCTCCTATTTGTTTGGACATAATTTCCCTTTTTGGCTTCATTGCATCATTATAGATTTTCGTTTGTTTGTCTGTTTCGTTAACCGCAATTCTATAATCTTCTTTAGAGCTCGAAAAACTTTCATGTTCATTTACGATGGCCAACTTTAAACCTCCGCCTGTCCAAGCGTGCCGCTTGGATAGGCGATAGAGGAAATCAAAAAAAAATCAACAAAAATTTGCGCAGTCAAATAACTGCATTATTTTTGCAGTCAAATAGCTGCATAAAATGGAAATCCGTAGAGATGTATTTCAAGCCATAGCCGACCCCACCCGCAGGGCCATACTCGGTTTGGTGGTTTTACAGGCAATGACACCTGGCGCAATTGCCGACAACTTTAATTCAACGAGACAGACGATCTCGAAACACATTCAAATTTTAACCGAATGTGCTTTGCTGAACCAAACCCAGGCCGGCAGGGAAATCTACTATCACTTCAACCCAAATAAAATGAAAGAAATAGCAGATTGGTTAGAGCCATACCGCAAATTGTGGGAAGGCAGGCTAAACGCAATGGATGACCTGCTGAATGAAATGCAAGCAAAAAAAACAAGATCAAAAAAATAGTTAAAATCCACATAAAATTAAATGAGATGACAAAGCAAATGTATCCTTGCTTATGGTTTGATGGGCAGGCCAGGGCAGCAGCAGATTTTTACTGCACAATTTTCCCGGATTCAAAAATAATCAGTGACTCGGGGATGATTGTAAATTTTGAACTCAACGGGCAATTTTTTATGGGCTTAAATGGAGGGCCTAACTTTAAATTTAACGAAGCCGTTTCTTTTGTTGTTCCTTGTAAAGACCAGGCCGAAATTGACCATTATTGGTACAAGCTCATCGCCGATGGCGGGCAGGAAAGTATGTGCGGATGGTGTAAAGACAAGTTCGGGCTATCGTGGCAGGTAGTACCCACGATATTGGGCCAGCTAATGTCCGATCCCGAAAAGGCGCCGCGTGTTGTGCAGGCATTTATGAAAATGCGGAAATTTGATATTGAGGCACTGCAAAATGCCTGAGGTGGCGAAAAGGAAGAACATAGATACGCGAACAAGGCGTCAAGACGCGAGAACCAAGAATTAAGATAAAAAAGGAAGTATCGGGCAATTTACAACAGAACAAAGAGCCAAACCGTGCAGTTTCGCCCCCTTTTGATGGATTTTACGCGGGTACCCCTGTCTTTCTTGACTCTTGGTTCTTGACTCTTGATTCGCATTAGATATCAAACATTATGGCCAAACAGATAGCAGTTACAAAAATATTTAATGCCCCGGTTGAAATGGTTTGGCAAGTTTGGGTTGACCCGGAACTTGTTAAACGCTGGTGGGGGCCAAAACATTTTACATCGCCTGTGGCAAAAATTGATTTCCGCGAAGGCGGCAAATCGCTGGTAAGCATGCAGGCCCCAACGGAAATGGGCGGCCAGGAGTGGTATTCCATTTGGGAGTATGTGGAGATCATCCCGCTAAAATCAATTGAGTTTATCCAAAGCCTGGCCGACCAGGACGGTAATAAAACCGATCCAACTAAAGTGGGCATGCCGCCGGACTTTCCGAAGGATATAAAAACTGTTGTTACTTTCAGGGAGTTGGCAAATGATAAAACAGAAATGACCGTTACCGAATATGCTGATTTCGGTTCGATAAGCAACTTTGCACAAATTGGTTTGGAACAAAGCCTGGACAAGACGGCTGCTATTTTTTAGCTTGCCCGGCAGGTCATATTCATTCGGAATTGATTTGAATTTTTCACTGACTGATAATTGGCAATATTAAAAAACTTTATTTTCATAAAAACCAAATGATTGATTATCAATAGTTAACGACGATGAAGAATGTTGTGTTGTTGTGAAATGAACGCTAACGCTGAGAAAATTGCTGGTGTTTTTATGGGTTTTTTCAGGAAACCGGGTATTTAAAAAAATCCATATTTGGAAATATATTACCTTTGAAAAAACCTATCGATAAAACCAAATACAGTTACCAGCTTAAATAACATGAAAAAATTAGCAGCAGTACTCGCTTTAATAACGACGTCATTTTACAGTTTTGCCCAGGATGTAAATAAACTCATCAGCCAGGCTGATGTTGAACACATTATAAAAACTTTATCCGCCGATGACATGCAGGGCCGCGCAACCTTTACGCCTGGCATTGAAAAAGCCGCCCGGTTTATTGAAAGCGAGTACAAACAAATTGGCTTGCAGCCATTGGTCGGCGATGAAGGCTACCGCCAGAATTTTACCATGACAAGGGTTACCGCTATTAAAACCTTCGTAAATATTAACGGTAAAACAATCCCTGCCGACAGCGTATTTGCCAGCACCAGCGCAACATCTTTAAACTGGACAAACAACAGCGATGTACAAATTGTAAAACTAAGTGCTGATAAAAATTTCCGTACAGAATACAGGGCCTATATGCAAAGCGGCAAAAAAATGCTGGTGCTGGTTGACCCGCAATTCACAGCAATATTTAAAACCTATGCTGAGCGCCTGAAAAAAGGGACTGTAACCAGCAAGGTTAATGATAACCAGGCCCTTGTTTTTGTACTTGGCAATCATGATGATATTAAATCGTTTGATGTGAGTTATACCGGCAAAAAAGAAGAATTGCCTTTATTTAATATAGCAGGCATCATCCCGGGCAAAACAAAGCCGAATGAATTTGTGGTTTTCTCAGGGCATTACGACCACCTGGGCATACTGCCGCCCGTGCAGGGTGATAGTATTGCCAATGGCGCCGACGATGATGCATCGGGCACAACGGCAGTAATTGAGCTGGCCAAATATTTTAAAAAGCTAAATAACAATGCCCGCACCCTTGTGTTTGTGGCCTTTACGGCTGAAGAGATCGGCGAATACGGCTCGCAGCATTTTGCCACAACGGTCGATCCTGATAAAGTGGTGGCTATGTTTAATATCGAGATGATCGGCAAGGCGTCAAAGTTTGGCGAAAACTCGGCATTTATAACCGGGTTCGAGCGGTCGGATTTTGGTACCATCCTGCAAAAGAACCTTGAAGGCACGGTCTTTAAATTTTACCCCGACCCTTACCCGCAGCAAGACCTGTTTTACCGCAGCGACAATGCTTCACTGGCACGTGTTGGCGTTCCGGCGCATACCATCTCGACCGACCAGATAGACATCGATAAATATTACCATACGGTAAAAGATGAATTCAGCACCCTGGATGTTGGGAACATTGTGGCAACCATCAGGGCTATTGCGCTAAGTTCACGGACGATAGTTTCAGGTCAGGACACTCCCAAACGGGTGGCAAAATTGGAAAGATAAACCGGGACATCGGAAAGGAAGCGCATTTAATTCCGGAAGTTGCTGCAAAGGGCATAGCAAGGACCTTACAATGATAGTGTGCTTTATTTAAAGATAGAAAATGCTTGTATTTTTTTTCTTTTTAAGAAACATTGCAGGTGTTTTTTCGTAAAAAAGGATGCTGCTATAGTAAGGTGATAAAAACTTGTATTAAGCCAACTAATTAATTTGAAACTCTCCTTTTTCTGTTTCTTTTTTTTGCTTTATTTTAATGGATTTGCGGCGCCTGGCGTTTCGTTAAACGATACTTCGACAGTAAACCGGTTAAATAAACTCGCTGAATCTAAAACTGGAGCTGACCCGGATAGCGCCTTTTACTATGCAGAAGAAGCTATAAAGCTATCGCGGAAAATAAACTACTTACGCGGTTTGGGAGAAGGCTTGTTACAGGCAGGGCTTATTAATTTTACTAAAGGCAAATCGGACGATGCCGTTAAAAACTTTGATGAAGCCATATTAATTTATAAGCACCTAAACTATCAGCGTGGTTTATCCGCAGTTTACACCCAATACGGGAGTATGTACAACAGGCTTGCAAATTACGATAAAGCGCTTGAATTCTTAAACTTAGCCATGGCGATAGACGAGCGCCTTAAGGACGAATATGCCCTGGCTGAATGTTACAAACATGTCGGGGTTGTTAATTTCAGCCGGGGAAAGCTTTCAGAAGCGCTTGATTTCTATTATAAAGGCTTGTTTATCGCGATAAAAGATCATTATGACCTGCCTGCTGCCGAAATTTACAATGATATCGGCGCTATACTGCAAAATATAGAAGCTTATAGTAATGCGATAGAATATTTCAAAAAGTCCTTACCAGTTTTTGCAAGCAAAAAAAATACGCATGCTCTTGGAACGGTGTACGAAAATATAGCTAATTGCATGCTCAACCAGGGTGATTATGATAATGCTATATTTTACCTGAACAAAGCATACCAGATCGCCAGGATACAGAACGACCCTGACTTATGGAGCGGCGTGTACAACGACCTGGGTGTATATTGGGCGAACAAAAACCAATTTAAGAAAGCCGTAAGCTATCTCGATAGTTCATTAAATATCAGCGTAAAAAACAAAATTACCTATGATCAGGCCAGTGCATTGGTCAGCTTTGCCAAAGTATACAACCTCCAGAAAAACTATAGCAAAGCCTACGGGTACGCTATACATGGACAAAAGCTTGCAAATAGCCTCGGAGATTTATATTTGCGGATAAGTGCGGTGCTTGAACTTAACAAGACATGTGCCGGATTGGGAAGGATTACAGAGGCCTATGCCGCACTAAGTGAATATTTTTACCTGAAGGACGGACTGCAAAATGGAGAAAACGTAAAAAAGTTAACCACTTACAATTATCAGCTTAATCATCTATTTCAAAAACGCATATCAGAACTGCAGGAAGATAAAAAAAATCTGTTATTTTCACAAAATGCACGTTATCATCGTGTTACAAACCGCTTTCTTTTCATCATTATAATTATCCTGATCGCTGTTATCGCAGTTTTCTACCTGAAACACAGGAAAGAGCAAAAGGTTAACAGGCTGTTAAAAACACAAAATGCGGTAGTGCTAAAACAAAAAACCGATCTTGATGAGCAGACAGAAAAATTAAATGGCCTTAACGCGCTAAAAGACAGATTAATAGCAATACTTGCACATGACCTGCGCGCACCCTTAAGTACGTTAAGAGGGTTATTTGACCTTTTACAGGATGATTCTATTTCGCACCAGGAACTTCTTGACATGATCCCATCAGTATTGATAAAGCTGGAATACACTTCAGATTTCCTTGATACGCTGCTATTTTGGATAAACAGCCAGATGGAAAATTTTGGAAAAGGGGTGAAAAGGTTTTCGGTAAAAGAGATTGCTGCAAAAGAAATTCGAAACTTACATGATCAGGCAACCCGTAAAGGGATCAGTTTAATTATGAATGTGCCGGATAAACTGGCGGCAATGGCTGATCCCGATTCCGTCCGTATAGTTATCCGCAACTTGGTTACCAATGCTATTAAGTTCTCGGATACAGAGGATACCATCGAAGTTTCTGCAGCGCAAGAAGACAAGGATGTTGTACTTAGTGTAAAGGATACCGGTGTGGGGATGACAGCTAAACAAACGAAAGACCTGTTTAAGGCCAGGGTGGAAAGTATAAGGGGAACTCATAATGAATCGGGAACGGGAATGGGCCTGTTATTTTGCAAGGATTTGATAGAAAAATGCAACGGGAAAATATGGGTAACAAGTAAACAGGATACAGGTACTGAATTTAGCTTTACAATTCCTGCCGTACCAACTAATTGATATTGATAAGGTGGGTTGCATTGCTGTTGTGCTTGGTTTTGATAGTCGGTTTAATGTCTGCTTACAATTCCTTCCTCATCACATAATCATTCATCCAATATTTGCCTATTGGGACATCCTCTTCATAAGCCACAAAAAAGCCCATCTTTTCATAAAAGTTTTTGGCTTTATTATGGCGGTTTACGTTAAGATCAAGGGTGTGTTTGCCGGCTTCGAGGGTTTTATTAATTACTTCGTTGATGAGTATTTTGCCATAGCCTTTTCCCTGTGTTTCGGGCAGGCAATAAAGTTTATGCAGCTTATAAATTTCAGGGTCTTCTTCACGCGGCGAATAACCCGCGAATGCAACAGGCCTATAATCTTCAATAAGCAAAAGATAAGTTTGTGTGCCATGTTTTAGCTGCGAGGTTATCTTTTCAACTGAATAAATTTCGGCCAGCATAAAATCCAGTTGTTCTTTTTCTAATATCGGGCTATAAGTATGCCGCCATGTTATTTCGGCTATTTCGCGGATGGTTTCAACATCACCAGGTGTTGCTTTTCTGATAGAATACATGGCCAAATATATGTATTTGAATAAAAATATGGGGAATCACGAAAACTTAGGAAAATCGCTTTAAAAATAACCAATAGATAAAAAACCATCAATGCTTCCAGGGCGACCACAAGGGATCGCCCCTACGCATCATCCGTATTTATCCGATGCTATAAATTATAGAAATTGGCCAGGCATCGAAAATAGCCCGTAGGGGCGATCCCTTGTGGTCGCCCTTTGACATCGGACAGTGGCGGGAGCTAAGAGGTTGAGGGGAATATGCATAAATTGATTATTATTGCTAAATTTATAAATGCAGAGCCTAACCTAAATGCAATGAAGAAAAACGATATTCTATTGCTATCCTTTGCAGCCCTGTTCGTGGCTGTTGGAATATACCTGGATTTCTATATAAAATTAATATCTATTTATTGGTTAGTTGGCAAATGGATTGGTCTATCCGCAATTATGTTTTTTGCATTTGTACCCCGGATCATTCGAAAAGAAAAGATTGAATTTTCTGTACGTTTTATGATGATTACGTACGTTACATTTTATGGATTGCAATGTTATCGTGATATCACGGATTACAAAGAAAACGTTTGCGCTGATAAATTTGGCCAGGAGTTTAATGGAAGGAGGAGGGAACTTCATATACCTGCAATTCCGAAAGATTGGCATTTTGAATACCGCTATGATCGGCTGGTGGATTGGAAAGGAAAAAGTATTACGGGGCACGAAAGAAAATCCATTGGCATTGATTCTAACTGCAACCTGTAATTTGAAGAAGATGTTTACCAGTGCATGATAAATATAGAGACCTAACAATTTCCACTCATTGGACATACGGAAAGGATTCTATATTTTTTACTTATAACGATGGCGACAGCATCCGCAACATAACGCGGCAAATATCCGATAGCATACTTGATGCCGAAAGAATAAAGAAGGATTATTGAAAAAACAATGTAACCCGGCCTAACCTAAATACAATGAAAAAAATTGACATATTTTTTACGTGCTTCACCGTTCTGTTTGCAATCACAGGTCTCTACTTAGATATATCGATCAAGTCGCAGTCAATTTACTGGATGATTGCTAAATTAATAGGGATTTCCATTATAGTTTTAGGGCCATTGGTTACAACAATTATCCTGAAAGAACACACGAGAAGTTACCTATTTTTTTGTATATGCGGCGGAATGATTTTATTGGGCTTCACTGGTTATAACGAGGTTTTCAAATACGAAATTGCAGTTTGTCACGATAAATTTGGCCGGGAGTTTAACGAAAGGCGAAGACAACTTGGCATACCTGAAATACCGGCAAACTGGCAAATAGATTCAAAAAGAGACGATTTAACCTCCTGGCATGGAAAAGACAGTATTGGCGGTCATGAAAGTAAGACTATTATCTTTGATAAGTGCAGAATAGACCGTGAAGATGACGAATATTACCTTACGCCCCGCGATGGTGATTCCAGGCATATGGAGGTCATCTACCAATATGCAGAAGGGAATGTCGGGGATTCAACATTTTTCAACTATGAAGTGGACAACAACATCAGCAGGATTTCACGAAGTATGGCTGACAGCATATTTGCCGCTGAACAAATAAGAAGGGATTAAAATTGTATTGTAACTAACCCTAGTTACGAGTCATGAACTTTTTCCCCTATCTTAGCCTCATTAACCACACAATTGCAAAATGAAAACTTTTACCTGTTTATCTGCAGCTGTTTTAATTTGCAGCTTCGCCTGTGCACAACAAATGAATACACAAAAGCTTACGTACCCCGCAACCAAAAAGGTTGATACCGTTAATAATTATTTCGGCACTATAGTGCCCGATCCTTACCGCTGGCTGGAAGACGACCGCGCTGCCGATACCAAAGCCTGGGTACAGGCCGAAAACAAAGTTACGCAAGCCTATCTTTCGCAAATACCTTATCGCGATGCCATGCACAAACGCCTGGAGCAGCTTTGGAACTACGAAAAATACAGCGCACCGTTTAAAGAAGGCAAATACACTTATTTTTATAAAAACGATGGCTTGCAAAGCCAGTCGGTTTTATGGCGGCAGGTGGGCGATGGAGCCCCCGAAGTATTTTTAGACCCCAATAAGTTTTCGGCTGACGGTACTACCTCCTTACAGGGTATTGATTTTACAAAAGACGGCAGCATGGCTGCTTACCAGTTATCAGAAGGCGGCAGCGACTGGCGCAAGGTTATCGTAATAAAAACCGAGGATAAAGCTATGGTTGGCGATACCTTAACCGATATTAAATTCAGCGGCATAGCCTGGAAGGGCAACGAAGGTTTTTATTACAGCAGCTACGATAAGCCTAAAACAGGTTCGCAGTTATCGGGGATGACACAATTCCATAAGCTGTTTTACCATACTCTGGGCACACCACAAAGCACTGACAAATTACTATTTGGTGGCGAAGAAACTAAACGCAGGTATATCGGGGCTTATTTAACGGAAGACCAGCGTTTCCTGGTGATCACCGCTGCCAATGAAACCACAGGCAACGAACTTTATATACAGGATTTGAGCCTCCCTAACAGCCAGATAATTAAAGTAGTTGATAATTTTGATAATGAGCATACCGTGCTTGACAACGTGGGTAGCAAGCTTTACATTTTAACCAACCTGTATTCGCCAAACTTTAAAATTGTTACGGTTGATGCCTCAAACCCAAAGCCAATTAACTGGAAGGACTTTATACCCACAACTACCAACGTGTTGACAGCTTCGACAGGCGGCGGCAAAATTTTTGCCGAATACCTGAAAGACGCCACCTCGTTTGTTCAGCAATATGATATGGACGGTAAACTTGAACGTACCATCGAACTACCTTCAGTTGGCACAGCCGCGGGCTTCGGCACAAAAAAGGAAGAAAAGGAAACTTATTACACCTTTACCAATTACGTTTATCCGCCAACTATTTTTAAACTGGATATTGCCACCGGCGCGTCCACGGTTTATAAAAAATCGAACGTGCAGTTTGACCCAACTTTATACGAGAGTAAACAGGTGTTTTATGCCTCGAAAGACGGCACCAAAATACCAATGATTATCACTTATAAAAAAGGCACGGTGATGAATGGCAAAAATCCGACTTTGCTTTACGCTTACGGCGGTTTCGGTATCAGCCTTACCCCGGCATTTAGTACCAGCAATATTATTTTGATGGAGCATGGCGGCATTTATGTAGTGCCCAACCTGCGTGGCGGCGGCGAGTACGGCGAAAAATGGCATAAAGCAGGCATTAAAATGAAAAAGCAAAACGTGTTTGATGATTTTATTGCCGCAGCCGAATACCTCATCAAACATAAATATACCTCGAAAGATTATCTCGCTATTTCGGGCGGTTCAAATGGCGGTCTTCTGATCGGCGCAGTAATGACGCAGCGGCCCGATTTGTGGAAAGTGGCTTTTCCTGCTGTTGGGGTAATGGATATGCTGCGTTATAACCAGTTTACCGCAGGCGCGGGATGGAGCTATGATTATGGCACCGCAGAAGACTCGAAGGAGATGTTTGACTATTTGTATAACTACTCGCCTTACCATGCCTTAAAGCCCAATAATTACCCGGCAACAATGGTAACCACTGCCGATCATGACGATAGGGTAGTGCCTGCGCACTCCTTCAAATTTGCAGCACGTTTGCAGGAATATCAGCAGGGTCCTGCTCCTGTAATTATCCGCATTGAAACCAAAGCAGGCCACGGAGCTGGCCAAAGTACCGAGCAAGTGATAAGCGGTCAGGTTGATAAATGGGCGTTTATGTTTTGGAATATGGGAATTAATTTTTGATTTCGGATGTTCGATTTCGGATTTATCGAGTGCGGAAGTCGGAATGTCGATTGCGGAATAAAAAACGGTTACGGTTAAAGAAATGATGATCAAAATAAAAAGTTGCTTTTATCTGTTAACAATAGCCATCTTCCTGCTTTTTGGCGAAACTTGCCTCTACGCCCAACCCCACAAACAAAACCTCAATATCGTATTCATCGGCAACAGCATAACCCATGGCTCGGGATTAGCTAATCCAGCAACTGATGCGCCGCCGGTTATTGCTTGTAACTATTTGCGGCAGCAAAGCAATATCGGCACAGTTGAATTCTCTAACCAGGGCCATAGCGGCTTTACTACACTTGATTTTTTGCCATCAACCGGCAACGCATTTCAAAAGGTTGAAGCGGCTGCCCACGCGTTTACAGATAAGCGGGCGTTGCTAATATTTTCGGTTAAGCTTGGCACAAATGATAGCGCTATCCAAGGCCCAAATGGATCGCCCGTTTCGCCGGAGGCTTATAAACAAAATCTAAAAACCATCGCCGATAGCCTGCTGAAAGAATTTCCAAACTGTATTATCATTTTCCAACACCCTGTATGGTATAGTCCCAATACCTATAACGGCGCCAAATATTTGGCTGAAGGTTTATCAAGACTGCAAAGCTATATCCCGCAAATTGATCAGCTGGTTGCAGACTACGCAGTTTCCAATCCGAAACGGGTATTTATTGGTGATAAAAAAGCCTTTAGCTATTTTAAGAAACATTACTTAACTGATCTTCAGCCCGAACAAGGCCACCAGGGCATATTTTATTTACACCCAAATGTACAAGGCGCGATAGTATTGGGCACCTTTTGGGGCGAAGCGATCAGTAAGGTGGTGAGGGAAAAATCCAGGTAACATTGGGAAAAACTTTACGAAACTTTTAAAAGTTTCGTAAAGTCGAAATCTATTAATGCTTGTCGCCGCTCCAGTGGTTACGATAGTGGTAATCATGGCTGTCGCGGATCATCCGCTGATCGGTGTGGCCTTTGTAACCTGCATACCTCGCCCTTATATCAGCATGGTGTTCCCATGGATTACGCTGGTTAATTACGGCTTTGTAACTGTGGTACCTGTCGTAGTTAGCGTACCTTGGTGGTAAAGCTCCGCCGTGCACCCATACATTATTCTCATTATAAACGTATTGATGGGCATTTACATCATAGTATGCATCAATATCGGGCATATAATAGTACCGGGCGTGGTGATACCCAACAGGGCCCCATTCCGGTTGACTGCCTATGTTTACGCCTATACCGAAACCTACCTGCGCATCAGCCATTTTGAATGATAAACAGCCAAATAGGATGACTGCTATAAAAAATAATTTTTTCATAAATAAGATTGTTTGACAGATAGACAATCAGTACCGTTAATAGTTTACTTTATTTTTTCGGGGTACGATTTAAAGATTTACTACTTCTAATTTTTTGGTAAATCACGTACATTCTGTAGAATATTCAAAGCGCAATAGTATTGTGTACTTTTTGGGGCGAGGCGATCAATAAGGTGGTAAAACATGGTTTAAATTAAAGGGCATAGCACATAAAAACAAAACAGCGCCGTTTTCGCGGCGCTGTTTTGTTTTATAATATTTTGATATCAATTAGTGGTCGCCATGGTCATGGCCGCCGTTGCCGTGATCGTGTCCTCTGTCTCCGTGGTTCCCATTATCATGCCAGTGGTTACGGTAATGTGCATCATGACTGTCCCTGATAATTACCTGGTCATGGCGGCCACGATATCCCGCATACCTTGTCCTTATATCGGCATGATGCTCCCATGGGTTACGTTGGTTTACAACAACTTTATAGCTATGGAATTTGTCGAAATGATACCTGGCGGGTAAAACATTTGCATGTACCCACACATTATTTTCGTTATAAACATATTGGTGTGCCGGAACATCGTAATAGGCGTCAATATCCGGCATGTAGTAATACTGGGCATGGTCGTAACCAACAGGTCCCCATTCTGGTTGACTGCCTATGTTTATACCTGCCCTAATAGTTAACTGTGCATTAGCATTTTTGAATGATAAACAACCAAATATGATGGCTGTAATAAAAAATAATTTTTTCATAAATAATATTGTTTGGTAGATAGACAATCAATATCGGCAATGGTTTAGTTTATTTTTTTCAATAAATGATTTAATGGTTTACCAGTCCCGATATTAAATCTTGTACATCTCTATAAAATCCATAAAATCGTGTCAAAGAAGCCCTGCAACATGTTGTTGCAGGGCCGGGTCAATTATTAGTCAATTGTTATTATTTGTTCTTTAGTTCGTCAACTGGTACTTGTGGGGTAAGTGATGCGTGGGTTTTTTCGGTAACAATATCACTTGCCAGTTTAAATGATACGGTTTTTGCGATATCCTTCGATGAGGTACCTACGTTCACTTTGTATTCGCCCGCATCAGCTATCCATTCCGATTTATCGGTATAAAAAGAAGCCAGGTCGCTTGCGTGCAATGTAAATACTATGAATTGTGATTGGCCTGGCGCTAATAAATTTGTTTTAGCAAAGCCTTTCAATTCCTGTTCGGGCTTATCGATATTGTCGTGAGGTGCGCTCAAATAAAGCTGCACAACTTCCTTACCTGATAACGAACCTGTGTTTTTAACGGTTGCTTTAACGGTGATACTGCCTTTAAAATCGGGCGAACTAACTTTTACATCGCTGATCTTAAATTTAGTGTATGATAAGCCGTAGCCAAACTCATAAGCCGGTTTAATTTTAAATGAATCATAATAACGGTAGCCAACATAAATACCTTCCTGGTAAGTAACTTCCGATGGGCGGCCCATCATTGGGCTAGGCGTTTGGCCCGCAGGCAACGGCAATTCTTTACCAGGGAAATTATTTGCCGATGGAACATCCTTGTAGTCAACCGGGAAAGTAGTAGCCAGTTTGCCCGAAGGATTTACGCTGCCGCTTAATACATCGGCAATGGCGTTGCCAGCTTCAAGGCCTGGCTGCCATGCCAATAATATGCCGTCAACGCTATCGCGCCAGCTGGCAACTTCAATAACACCGCCAATGTTTAAAATAACAATTACTTTTTTTCCTTTGGCATGAAAAGCATTTGAAACACCATTGATCAGTCCTTTTTCTGCATCTGATAAATTAAAGTCATTATCTACCTTACGGTCGGCGCCTTCGCCTGCATTACGGCCTATGGTAATAATGGCAGCATCAGCGCCATCAGCTTCCTGGTTAACCAGGCTGTTTACATCCATTTCGGGAATCACCGGCGGCGGTGTAAAGAAATTTCTTGATTTAGGTTGTTTTGCTTTGGCATCAGCTATATAATCGGTATAACTTTTTGCCAATTCTTCCTGTACTTTATATCCCGCGTTGCTTAAACCTTGCACCAACGATATGGTGTAAGCTTTATTTACGTCACCGCTGCCTGTGCCCCCAGCTATAATGTTATAGGAAGTATTGCCAAATACGGCAACCCTTTTCCCTTTGGCCAATGGCAGTGTTTCGCTGTCATTTCTCAGCAACACCATACCCTGGGCAGCCGCCATACGCGAAACCCTGGCATGCCCCTTAAGGTCAGGCTTGTTTGAATATTTATAGCCCCTGAAAGTAGGCGATTTAAGAATGATCTCTAATATCCTTTTCACATTGGCATCCAATTGGTCCATGCTCAGGGTACCATCTTTAACAGCCGCTACGATAGCTGCAGATTGATCCGGGTTGCCGGGCATCAACAAATCGTTACCGGCGTTCATTTGGGCAACGGCGTCATGTCCACCAAACCAATCGGTCATTACAAGGCCTTTAAAGCCCCATTCTCTTTTTAGGATATCAGTTTGCAGGTCGCGGCGCTCTGAAGTATAAGTGCCGTTTACTTTATTGTAGGATGACATTACTGTCCAGGGTTGTGATGCCTTAACTGCGATAGAAAAGCCTTTAAGGTAAATTTCACGCATAGTCCTTTCGCTCACAATAGTATTTATACTGTTGCGGTTTGTTTCCTGGTTATTAGCAGCATAGTGTTTAATAGAAGTGCCTACACCGTTGCTTTGGATACCTTTTACAATGGCCGCAGTCATACTGCCGGCTATCAGCGGGTCTTCCGAATAATATTCAAAATTTCTGCCGCCAAGCGGGTTGCGATGAATGTTAAGGGCTGGGCCCAATATTATGTCGACGCCGTATTCGCGTATTTCGTTGCCAAAAGCCACACCAACTTTTCTCACAAGGGAAGTATCCCATGATGAGGCCAGCAAAGTAGCCACAGGGAATGCAGTAGCATAATAAGTATTAGGATCATTTGGCCTTTTAGGTTCTATCCTTAAGCCGGCAGGGCCGTCGGATACGGTTATTGACGGGATGCCTAAACGCAAAATTGCATGTGTTCGGCCTGCTGCGCCGGGTACTTTCTCAGGCACATCATAAGCTTCAGGGTCCGACGGGGGCAATTTAAAACCGCCGATATCAACGGATTTTGGTTTTTCGCCCTTTTTGGGTGCAGGCATACCCGGCATTTTAAACCCCATACCCACAACCAGCTTTGATTTTTCTTCAAGGGTCATTGCTGATATAACTTGTTTTAAGCTGGCTTTCCCTAATTGAGGCGCCTGCTTTTTATCCTGTGCATGCACATTTAGCACGAATAAACTGAACAGCACAATAAGTGCAGCCAATACTGATTTGTAACTTGATCTCATTTTTATAATTTAAAGGTTTAATTAAAATTGGTAGTAATTATATCATTGTGTCATTAGTACACAATAGTAAATATTATTTTTTATAATATCAATGAGAATAGATAGATATACTACAAATACCGATGAAGATTTGTTTTTATACGATGGAGCGTGGTTGATTAAGTTGATGGAGTGAATGGTTGATTAGGTTAGTAAATAATTAAAACCCGATCAACCAATTAAGCTATAACTCAATCCAACAACTCACCTAATCAACTTAATCAACCAACAAAGTCATAACTGCATCAACTTAATCCAACCTTTCACTCCATAAAATAAATAAAAGTAATTTAGCAGCATAATTAAATACATGGGTTACAGATCAACTTACCAGGCAGCAAGTATTGCGGCGCCCGCTATTGAAAAGCATTTTGCAAGGCTGCTGGCAACCGCTTTGCAACAGGGCGAAACCGATCTTGCGCCCGAACCTTCGTTAAAAGTGATAGAGGCGGCAATTGATGTTACCTTTTGGGCAAGCCTGCGCCGCGAAGAGGGCCGTTCGCCAAAAATTTCGCTGGCTTACTTGCCGCCATTGCTGGCCGGGCAGCCGTTAGTGTTCGAAGAACGGATATTACTTACCCCACATGTACTTACAAAGCTTGCCCCGGCCGTTGAGCGTTCGGGCATTCACCTGGGGGTTTGGGATGAAGACGGCGAGCTTTATGTTTGGGGAACAACACGCGTTATACCCGATTGCTGTTTTGTGCTGGAGGTTATAGAGCCTGGCCTGCTGGTGATAAAGCATCGCCGAATTAATGGTTTTGGTAAATTTATTAATGTAGCTGTACTGAAAGGTGATGAAATAAAAATAATTGATGAAGACAGTAAAAGCCTGCCCGATTGCCCCGCTTTGTTAACTTCGCTGCTCGATTTCAATTCGACCTCCGGCTGGAACGATTCCGTTAATATACTGGTGCAACTGGCAACCTCAATGCGCGCTCATGGCCATGGAGGCTCGTTATTAGTAGTGCCGGCTGACAGCGACGCCTGGCGCGATTCCATCATACATCCCATCACTTACCCGGTTACACCTGCATTTGACCAGCTTAAAATATTAATGCAGGAGAAACTTGATGATGACAGCATAAGCCTTTGGCAGGAAGATGTTAACCGCACTGTAGAGAGTATTGCGGGCCTTACCGCGGTTGACGGCGCTACGATTATAAACGACCGCCTGGAGTTAATGGCCTTTGGCGCAAAAATTGGTCTATCCTCAAACGGGGTACCCGTTGAAGAAATGATGATAACCGAGCCGGTAATTGGCAATACAGCAATAACTATCCACCCGGCTCAAAATGGCGGTACCAGGCACCTGTCGGCTGCGCAGTTTGTTTTTGATCAGCGCGATGCCATTGCGCTTGTATCTTCACAGGATGGGAGGTTCACCATTTTCTCCTGGTCGCCCTGCGAAGGGGTTGTACACGCACATTACGTAGATGCTTTGCTGCTTTAACAGGATATAATTTTAAATACCAGGGAACATGGTTTGCGCCCTTTCGCCTATACCCGGAATGGGTTTTTGTTCACCATTAATAGCACCGATCAACCCGATTATCCATAAAACAAAAAGTCCGAGCTGAACAATCCTGAACAGGTAGTACAACGAAAAAATTCCGGTTGATACCATTATTATCCCTAAAATAAAAGAAAGGACAAACCATAGCACTGTCGAAGCGATGTGAAAAAGCAGGGTTTGCCTGAGTTGGTAACTGCCTAAACTTGTTTTGTTGTTTTGGTGAAATCCAAAATAGGCGATAAGCCATCCTATTATCCAAAAATAGCTGATGATGCCGGCTGTTTTACCATCGTCCTGGGTTGCGGGGTTGTTTATAGGTTCCATAAATAAAAGGTTTTTGATTGTTTAATTAAAATTAAAAATAAATAATCGATAAACCTCTCATTTTCAGGAGAATTATTTTTTACCCATACGGGTAATTTTTACGAAAAGTATCTGCTTGTGCCGGCAACGATAAACGTTAACCTTTGTTAAATCCTGGCAAAAACAACCTGGGCATGCCTGCCAAATATCGGTATAGGCTTTTTCTCGCCATTCATGGCGCCTTTTAAGCCTATTATCCACAAAGCAATAAACCCTAAGTTTACCGGGATTATAAAAAAGTACAATGAAAATATGCCGGTTGATAAACCGATCAGATGAAAAAATATGGATAAGCCATATCTTATCACCACATAATTAATATACAAAAATAATGTTTGTCTTAAATGGTAGCTGCTAAGGCTTGTTTTTTCATTTTTGTGAAATGCAAAAAAGGCCATCGACCATCCTAAAACAAAAAAGTAACTAAGTAAACCCGCTGTTTTTCCATCATCTTCTATCCCAAAAGGGTTTCCTTGTCTCATAAATTTTTAATGTTATTAAATGTTTCAGTTGCTTATGGGCACTTATACGTATAGGAAATTTGTAGGTTGCATCTTTTTAACTGTAAAATTTATATACTTTTAAAAAGTTTAGCCGCGCCGATGCAGGCTTTTTTAACCATGAAAATAATTGCCCCAAGTTTTAACGAATGGACGCAAATAACCTGATCAGCGAAGAAATCGACCTGTTTTACACAGGTACAGCCGAGGACAAACGATTAACATTTGGCCTGGGGCCATTGGAATTTGAACGCAATAAAGAATTAATAAGCCGGTACTTACCTGCTAAAAATTCAATTATTATTGATGTAGGCGGCGGCCCGGGCGTTTATGCTCAATGGCTTGCAGAAATGGGGCATAGCGTAAGTTTAGTCGATCCGGTAAACAAACATATCCAGCAGGCGCAAAAAAGGAGTGGCAAACTCAAAAAACCCTTCAAAGCCTCATTAGGTGAAGCAAGAAAGCTTGATTTTAACGACAACTTTGCGGATGTGGTAATATTGCATGGCCCCTTATATCATCTTCAAAAAAGGGACGACAGAATAAAGGCTTTAATAGAAGCCCACAGGGTGCTTAAGCCGAATGGTGTGTTGCTTGGCTTTGCCATCAACCATACCATCTCGACTATAACAGGGCTGTTAAACGGGATGATCCACGATTCCCAATTTATAGCAATGTGCCAGAGTGAGCTCAAAACAGGGATACACAACCCGCCGGGCAACTGGCCGGGAATATTGCCTGAAGCCTTTTTCCATACGCCACAGCAATTAATGGATGAGGTGCTGGAATCAGGATTTAGCGACCGTAAGTTGCTTGCCGTGGAGGGCATGATATGGCTTGACAGCAAATATTTCGAAAGTCGGTCAAACCCCGAAAAAAAGGAAGCTATGATGGGCCTGCTAAGAACGACAGAGGAAAACTCACAGCTTTTTCCATTTAGCCCCCACCTGATGATTAGCGGGAGGAAGGGTTAGGGTCGGGATAACACAGCTGCAATAAGAAAACATTTGTAACAACTTTGTTAACGCGCTTATTAAGTTTTGCAATTTTTAATAAATAAGTTTGTTGGTAACTGATCAAATTTATTTATTATGAATATAAAATTACTTTATTCGTGCCTGCTTGTTGCAGGTACTATTGGCACTGCGTATGCTCAGGAAACCGTTGATACAGCAATGGTCAGAAAAATACGCGAAGAAGGGTTGAACCATTCAAAAGTAATGGAAACTGCCTTTTATCTTACCGATGCTTCGGGCCCGCGTATATCCGGGTCGCCTGAGTTAAAGCATGCCCAGGAATGGGCCGTAAACCAGTTGAAATCGTGGGGTTTGGTAAATGCACAACGCGAACCATGGGGCAAATTCGGCAAAGGCTGGGAAATTCAGAAGAATTATGCGGCAATGACCGTGCCTTATTATCATGCTATAATTGCTATACCAAAAGCATGGACGCCCGGCACCAACGGCCCAATAAAAGGCGATGTAATTTTGATAAAAGCAGATACCATTACCGACCTTGCCAAATACAAAGGCACTTTACAAGGCAAAGTTGTAATATTTGATACCAAACCAAATGTTGAACGCAGTTTTAAAGCAGATGCGGTGCGCACAACCGACGAAGAACTGGATGAAATGGCCAAAGGCCCGGCACCGGCAGGCGGCCAGCGCAGGGCTTTTGACCGTAATGCATTATTGAAAGCACGCGCTTTTCGTACTGCTGTAACCCAATTTTTAACAGATGAACATGTAGGCCTTATATTAACCCAGGCACGCGGTACCGATGGCACTGTATTTACAACAAACGGCGCATCATATGCCGATACAGCCAAAGCTGTTTCGCCCGAGCTTGAAACCAGCGGCGAAGATTTTCAACGCATTTTACGCTTAGTAAAGGCAGGTATAAAAGTGAGCATGGAGGCTGATATAAAAACCCAGTTCTTCACCGATGACATGCAAGGCTATGATGTAGTAGCAGAAATTCCCGGTACCGACAAAAAGCTAAAAGACCAGTTGGTAATGATCGGTGGACACCTCGATTCGTGGCATGGCGCTACCGGCGGCACCGATAACGCAGCTGGAAGTGCAGTAATGATGGAGGTAATGCGCATTTTAAAGGCAGTTAATTTTCACCCGCGCCGCACCATACGCATAGCGTTATGGAGTTCGGAAGAGCAGGGGTTATTTGGCTCACGCAACTATGTACTCAATCACTTTGGCGATCCAAAAACTATGGAACTTAAACCCGACCAGGCAAAAGTTTCGGCGTATTATAACCTTGACAATGGCTCAGGAAAGATCCGCGGGATATTTTTGCAGGGCGACTCACTGGCAGGGCCGATCTTTAAATCATGGCTCGAACCATTTAAAGACCTTGGCGCTACCACCGTTACCATACGTAATACAGGCAGCACCGACCATGTTTCGTTCGATGCTGTAGGCATCCCAGGGTTCCAGTTTATACAGGATGCACTTGATTATGGCGCACGTACGCACCACAGCAACCAGGATACCTATGATAAATTAAGCGAAGATGATTTGAAGCAGGCTGCTACCATTGTTGCGTCATTTGTTTACAATACATCGCAAAGGGATGAGATGATACCGCGTAAAGAATTGCCAAAACCACAACCGGCAAGGACAGGGAACTAATAAAGGTTAATATCGAATGATGAACACCCAATATCGAATTATGAAGTACTTTTTTTACTTCGTAATTCGATATTCAAAATTCGGTGTTCGATATTTCTCATTTACTCCTTTAATCTTTTGTCAAATATAAACGGCTTTGTTTTTATTATCCTGATTTGCTCAAAATCCTTATGCGCGGGATTAAGGAGGTAATTAACTTCTTCATCAATAATTGACGATGGCACCTGCAATACCGGCGATTCATTTTCTTTTATCCATCTTTCACCAAGGCTTTGTGTAATATACATCTCGCTATATTCCACCCAATCCTCAGGCAAATCATCTAAACGAATAGCTTTTATTGTCAAATGATCGGGGATTTCAATAATCATTACGCTGAAAAGCTGGCTTAACCCTGCCTGGCTGCGGTGAACAGTGTTTTCAAGACAGGCCAATGAGCGCGAAGATGCGGCATAAATCATATTTACCTCGTTGGGGTTCCAGCGTGCTGCCCTGCCCGATGCCACTAATTTACCGGCGTATTTTGTAAGGGCTATCCTGTAAACTAACATGTTTAAGCCAGATCGCCAAATTCAATACGGATAAGTTCTTCTTCGATGAGCCGTATACCGGTGATGGTATCCATCAGATCAAATGGCAATTGGTTACCAAGCCCATAAGCCGGTGTACTAAGCCATTGATGGAAATTATCAGCCGAGCCAAATATTTCGGTGCCTTTATCAAAAAGTGCAAATGATTTAAGCAACTTTTCACTTAATGCGGCATCGAGGGTTAACTCACGTGTTACGTGATTTTGTATAGTTTTAACAGTTGTTTTAAATGTTTCCTGAAATTCATCCTGGGTAAAGCCCGAAAGGGATAGAAAATCAAGGGCGGCTTTAGCATTAAGCCCCTGTTTCGAGCGGTTTAGCAGGCTGATATCATCGGTATAAAAAGGCTTGTAACCATACGCTACTGCTGGCTCTGCTGCAATACTGGGCTTACTATCATCAGTATTATAGGTAGCATATTTTTTACCTGATCTTTTTGATGATACTTTTTCTATATCATCAGTTTTGGTTATTTTATGCTTTTTAGTTGCCATACCTTTTTAGTTACAATTCAAATATAGAATTTTTTCTACAAATAAAAGAATTTTTTCCAGTTTTGTTTTACAATTCAATTTTTTGATGTTGATAGGGTATTTCAACAGCGCCAAAGCCTTTATCCAATATCTTTATCCTGAAATGCTGCTGCACTTCGTATTCGCCATGAACAAGAAATACTTTTTTTACTTTCCCTGGGTTTTGGGATGCTATAAAATGCAACAGGTCGTCATAATCGCCATGTGCGCTCATTGACTTTATCGATTGTACCTGCGCTTTTACTTCAAATTTCTCCCCGTAAATAAATACTTCTTTATCGCCTTTTAATAAATGGCCGCCCAGGGAATTAGGTTCGCAATAGCCAACTATTAAAATGGTGCAGTTTTGGTTGCCGATGTTATTTTTTATATGATGTTTTACCCGCCCGGCTTCAGCCATTCCCGATGCAGATATAATTACGCACGGCTCCTGGTGGTTGTTTAATGCTTTCGACTCATCTGTCGATTCTATAAAATGCAAGCCTTTAAACCCGAAAGGGTTGGCATCTACCTTTAAAACATCGCTTACGGCCTTATTATAAACTTCGGGGTGTGCCATCATTACCTTGGTTGCTTTTTCCGAAAGGGGGCTGTCAACATAATAATCAAGGTCGGGTAAGGTGCCTTTCAGCTCTAAAGAATTTAGGGCATACAATAATTCCTGTGTGCGGCCGACGCTAAATGCCGGGATAATTACTTTACCCTTATTGTTTATACAAGTTTGTTTAATAACATCCAATAACCTATCTTCAATTGGGCCTGCTTCTTTATGCAGCGAATCCCCATAGGTTGATTCAAGTAAAATATAATCCGCCTGTGGGAAAGCTTGCGGGCTTTTTAATAAAATGTCGCCATAACGGCCAACATCGCCGCTAAAGGTTATTTGGGTGGTTTTTCCATCCTCTATAACCGATAAATGTATTGCTGCGCTGCCAAGCAGGTGGCCGGCATCGGTATAACTGAATTTTACCGAGCTGTTTATGGAATATTCCATATCGTAGTCCACTGTCTTAAACAATTTCAGCGATTCAGTTGCCTGCTCTTCGGTGTAGAGTGTGCTTAATAACGGCAGGTTGTTTTTTTTCCGGTGCTTGTTACTGTATTCGGTATCCATCATTTGGATATGCGCCGAATCAAGCAACAGTATCTTCACCAGGTCGAAAGTAGCAGGCGTACAAAATATCGTTCCTTCAAAACCTTCGGCAGCCAAACGGGGTATTAAACCGCAGTGATCAATATGCGCGTGCGACAAAATTAAATAGTCTACCTTTTTGGGGTTAAAACCAAAATGTTCGTTCAAATCATCGGTACGGTCACCCATGCCCTGGAACATGCCGCAATCAAGTAAAATACGTGTGCCGTCATGTAGTTCAACTAAATGTTTGCTGCCGGTTACTGTGCGGGCAGCGCCATGAAAAGTTATAGTCATTGGTTAGTTTACGAGGAGGTAAGCTACAAAAATGCTTTTAAAAAAAGCAAATAAAATAAAACTAAGAATTTAGTTGTAAAACTCATTTATATAATTTAATTTTGATTTAGTTGTAATTGATGTAAGCCTTACGGGTTAAAATGCCTTTAACTTTTGACGTCATACAGCCTTGATAACAATTAGTAACGAACCCCTGGACAACAATGGAAATCAAAGAATTAACCCGTGCCGAGGAGCAAATAATGCAGGTACTTTGGCAATTAAAAAAAGGGTATGTAAAAGATGTAATAGAGGTATTGCCCGAACCAAAACCGGCCTATAATACCGTATCCACCATCATCAGGATATTGGAAACCAAAGGCTTTGTTGGGCACATCGCTTATGGAAAAAGTCATGAGTACCACCCGGTGATAAGTAAAGATCAATATCAAAATTTTGCTACCGATAAATTAATGAGCGGCTATTTTGATAATTCGGTAAAACGGATGTTCTCCTATTTTGTAAAAAAGGAGAAGATAGATCTGAAAGAAGCTGATGAGATAATGAAGCTTATTGAAAAACTTAAAGAAAAATAGTTATGAGCTGGTGGCAATACTTAATGCTGGTAAATATTTACCTGCTGTTATTTTACGGCTTTTATGTTTTACTGTTAAGCCGCGAAACCTTTTTTCAGCTTAACCGCATTTACCTTGTAGCGGCCGCGTTGCTTTCATTTTTTATCCCATTGATACAATCAAACTGGGTTAAAAATTTATTTATCACGCAAAAAGTACAACTCACCATCTATAGTAGCCCGGTAATGTATTACCGGTTTAAACCCATTATTGAGCATACACAAATTACTATAGGGCAAGTGCTGATTGTTGTTTACCTGGCAGGCGTAATTTTTTTGCTGGCAAGGCTTACCTGGCAACTGATAGCGTTGAAAAAAGTAATAAACCAGCCACAAACAACCGTTGCTTATTCATTTTTTAAAAAAATAAGTGTAGGCGATGACCTTGCAGATCGGGGCGTGATTGCAGCGCATGAACACGCCCATGCCAGCCAATGGCACTCGGCCGACGTGATGGTTATTGAAGTAGTGATGATCATTAACTGGTTTAACCCGGTTGTTTACCTGTACCGATTTGCCATAAAACATATTCATGAGTTTATAGCCGACAGGCAGGCGCTTAGATCAGGCACAGATAAAGTGGATTATGCTATGCTATTACTAAGCCAAACATTTAACGCGCCAACTCATCAGCTGGTAAACCCATTTTTTAACAAAAGTTTATTAAAACAACGTATCATGATGCTTCAAAAAAACAGGTCGCAACGTATAGCGCTTATTAAATACTGCCTTTCGGCCCCGCTATTTATTTTAATGCTGATATTATCATCGGCCACGGTCAATAACAGCAAATCGTTCCGTTTTTTGAATAAAAAAGCTGAACAGGTGTTTTTAAGTCCTGCCATTATTACCACTGTGAGTGATAAGGCCAATGAAAGCCAGCAAAACACCATAGATAATGAAAAGCCCGTAACTAAACAATCCATAAGAAACGCCTCAGTCGCATTGACAGATACTACTCCGCGAAAAGACGATAAGGTATTTACATCGGTAGAAAAACAGCCGACTTTTCCGGGAGGGCTTGATGGGTTTTATCGTTTTTTGGGCCAGAACATAAGATATCCTGCCGAAGCCCGTAAAAATAATACGCAGGGAAGGGTCATCGTTACATTTATAGTAGAGAAAGACGGATCATTAAGCGATGTTCACGTAATAAGAGGCATTGGGTCAGGTGCTGATGAAGAGTCGGTAAGGGTGCTAAAACTATCGCCTAACTGGGAGCCCGGGATTCAAAATGGGAAACCTGTAAGGGTGGCGTATACAGTACCAATAGCGTTTACAATAGAAGGATCCCACCTGGTTAAACCAACTGAAAATAAAATAGGCGAGGTAGGCAACGGCCAGGCCCAGGAAAAGATTTCTCTTGCGTCAATGAATGTAATTGTCACAAAAGCTGATTCCAGCAATAAAAGTGTTGCCCTTAATTTAACGGATTTGCCGGGGAAGCCATTGTATATTCTCGATGGCAAGGAAGTGAGTGATATGTCAATGATAGATCCGCACGATATTGAAAGTATTGCAGTACTAAAAGAAGGGCCAAAAACCGCACTATATGGCACCAAGGGTGCTAATGGCGTGATTATCATTACTACAAAAAAGAAATTGATAAACTTACAACTGAGCGTACCGGCAAAAAATTAAACCAGGCAGAATAGGACGGGTCTATAATAAAAACACAATGGCAGCCATAAGCAAACGGCTGCCATTTTTATTTGAACAACTTTTTTTATCCTGATTAATTTTTACATTTATATAAAAATCTAATCACATGAACTGGAAAATAATTTTTCAATTGTCAATTTTTGGGTTGATAATGGCCTTTGGTACCATATCACTTATTCCGGAAAAAGTTGAACCAGCATTTTGGCTGATCATATTTATTTTTTGTGCCATAGTTATTGCCAAAGTTTGCCCGGGTAAGTTTTTTCTGCATGGCTTTTTGGTAAGCCTGGTTAATTGTGTATGGATAACCGCAGTGCATGTTATTTTCAGGAATACATATGTTGTGCACCATCCTCAAATGGCCTCAATGAGTGCTAATATGCCTGCAGCGCTTGCAGTTCATCCAAGGTTGGCTATGGTAATAACGGGACCCATTTTTGGCGTAATGTTTGGCATTATCCTCGGGCTATTTTCCCTTGCAGCTTCCTTCATTGTAAAAAAGAAATAAGTCTTTTTCTAAGTCTAAAGCCAAAAGTTGAAAGTCTTAAGTCAAAGCAATAACCTGACTTAAGACTTTCGGCTAAAGACTTCGGACTTAAAAACTACCTGTGCAATTTTGGATTAAAGGCAATAAGGTAGGTTACATTTTTTTGCATTATTGAATTAACATCAAAACTCATCGAATTGCTTATCGTTCCTACCAATTTTGATTTAACCACCCTGAAAAGTTCTAATAAAACTTCCTGGGCCGGATGAGCGGATACAGTTGGATAGTAATCCTTTTCGATTTTTACTTTTTCAATATCGGTAACCAAACTAAATTCCCAGCCTTCAAGGGTACTCTGGCCGTATTCGCTTGCACAATTCTTTACATCATACACATATTCCCGTGCTTGTGATTCTATCGATTTTATCATTATTTTTTCTTTTTCGCTGCTTCCATTATTGGTTTCACCACATTGCTTTTCCCTGATTGATAATCAGAAGGCGCCTTTTTTGAAAGCGGGTTTGCCACCTTTTTTTTCTCTTTAACGGCTTGTCGGTCTTTGCTCATTTTTTTAATTTTTTATATAACTGTGTTTTCGGCAGTGCCTATCTTATTTAAACATTAAACCTGGCATTGAAGAAATGTAATTAAGCTTAATTTGTTAGCTGAATGGGTTTCTTTTATGGAAGGGGTGTAAATTCTTTGAATGAATTATAAAGGAATTTACTAAAGGTAAGCTTTAATATCCAATTAGAAGAATGTTATAGCTAAAACGCAACACCAGGCTATTTATTTCGGTTTAATAATAATTACATAAAAGCATTTACATATAAATGCAAAATTTATACCTTTGGCAACAAATACCAGCTATTGGTGTTTATTTTACAAAACGTTAAATATCATTAATTCAAAAAAATGAAACCATTTATTTCCACAGCCTTTTACGGTGTTTTAAACTATATCATCGCCTTTACGCTTATAGCTTCACCCTGGTTATTCGGGTTGAAGGATGTTTCCAGTGCTGCTTTTTTAATGCCTTTGTATATTGGCTGGCTGCAACTGATCATGGCTATTTTTGTTGATAACGAAACTGGTTTTGTAAAGCAATTCCCAATGCAGATACACCTTGCACTTGATGTAGCAATGGGCTTTATATTGGCGGTATCGCCATGGCTGTACACTTTTTCTTCAAAAGCTTTCTGGCCTGAATTGTTGATAGGTGGCCTTTTATTCTTTTTGGGCCTTTTTACAAGGAAATCGCCTTTTGCAACCAGGCCACACCAGGCTGCTCGTGAAGGGCTATTAACTTCTACCGATTCGTATGAAGGCAGGTTAAACATATGAGGATTATGCTGTAACTAAAAATATTACGGGGCTTGGTAGGTTAAAACTTACTAAGCCTTTTTCATTTATAGATATCCGTTTAATGTGCTTTTTAAAATATCAATCAGTTCCGCATCCCCGAATTTGTAATTATCGTCAATATTCAATACGATTAGTTGTTTCCCAGTGGTCACAAACTGTTGTTTAAGTAACTCTTTGTGTTTTGTTTCCATCACAAATACCAGGTCGGCCCAATCCAATAATTTTTGGTTAACTTTTATCCTCGCTTTACTGCTTGTTCCTGCCGAGCGGGCGTTATGCTCCGGGTGGTTTTTAAACAGCATCTCGGCAGTTGGGCTGCGCCACTGATTTTTACTGCATATGAAGAGAAGGTTTGACAATTAGAAAAATTTGCTAATAGGCGTACTTTGAATTGCCGTTTACATGCCCCGTCTCGGCATCCAAACCTGGCTCTTTATCATCCACTTACCATTTACCACACGTAATATAAAAGTGAATGCCCCATCAGCAGTAAATTTTTGTTTTTGAGGTAAATTACCTGTAAAAATAACAGGCACCACGATATAAAAGTTATCTGCCGAATGCTGGAAAACAGTTATGTTGCCTATCGACCCCCTAAGTTTAGTTAACTTGTTATCCTTGCAAACCTGTTCAACCGCGTTTACCCATTGAACACCCGCTGTTGGCCCATTCCACGAATAAGGCGGTTCATCATCAGCAACCACCGCATTTTGGGTATATAAATTTGCAACGATATCGATGTTGAATGAGTTGAGCGAGTTAATGGCGGCTTCTACAATATCCATCACTTCGGCAGGGGGCGTACTATCAATTAATGGAAGGGAATGGCCATAAACCTTTACATTTTTACTTAAAACAGTCGTGTGGTTTTCTTTTGCTGCAACGCGTGTTACCAATAGCATTACCGCAAGTAATATAAAAGCTGAAACAGGCAGAATATTTTTCTTCATAATTTATGCAATAACAGCCAGTTGGCACATTTTACAATGCAATGTTAAATTAAATAAATGCTTTGAAACGTAAGCAATATTTCCTCCGAATATAAAAAAATAAAATGCGGTTTGTTAAGAACCGCATTTTATAAAACTTTCGGAGTCCAAAAATCATTTAAGGCTAATTTGAAAAGGCAAGCAGGTTAATCTTAAATATCAATACCGAATTAACCGGGATACCGCCGCCGGGTGAGCTGTTGCCATAACCTAAAGCAGAGGGAATCAATAAAAGTATGGTGCCGCCTGCATTAATGTGGGGTATGCCAACCTGCCAGCCCTGTATGAAGCTATTTAATGGATTAGTTATATTAGATGTTGGCGCAAAAACACTGCCGTTTAGTAACGAGCCTGTATAATTAACATCAACTGTTGAAGCAACAGTTGGATATGCCCCGGTACCCGGGGTTATGATGGAGTAATAAAGTCCGGATGGATCTTTTGTAGCGGTAATTTTATTGGCTGCTATATATGCCTGTATAGCGGCGTCGTCAGTTGCAGCTTGTTGTGCAGCATTAAATGCCGGAGCCGATTTTTTGCACGATGCAAATCCAATAAATACAAGGCTTAAAAGTAAAAAGTATTTTTTCATGTTCTGTTTTTAGGGTCTATAACGGTTCTATCAGCAAAAATTATATGCTTATGCGTTATGACTTGCCAAAAATAAAAAATTCCCGGCAAATAAGGGGATTTGGACAAGGTTTATAACTTTGCAACATGGAAACCATTAGCTGGCACGATTTTGAAAAGGTGGAACTGCATGCCGGAACTATACTTGAAGTAGTAGATTTCCCCGAAGCCCGTAAGCCTGCTTTTAAAATAAAGGTTGATTTTGGCCCTTTGGGTATAAAATGGTCGAGCGCACAAATTACCAAACACTATACCATAGAAGAACTTAAAGGTCGGCAAATAATAGGCGTAGTTAATTTCCCTGAAAAGCAAATAGCCAACTTTATGTCGCAATTTTTGGTCACAGGTTTTGCCGACGAAAATGGGGATATTGTTTTGGCATCGATTGATAAACGCGTCCCGGACGGGAGTAAACTGATATAATGCGGTACATTAATTTTGGCGATGAGCCATCCATTTCGCCCGATGATTTTTTTATGAATGAGGCCATCCGTGAGGCCAAACTGGCACTGGCTGCGGATGAAATACCTATTGGTGCCATAGTTGTATGTAACGGAAAAATTATTGGACGAGGGCACAACCTTACTGAGCGCCTGAACGATGTATCGGCCCATGCCGAAATGCAGGCGCTTACTGCGGCCGCCAATTTTATGGGTGGTAAATATTTGCAGGATTGTACGCTATATGTTACCCTTGAGCCATGCGTAATGTGCGCCGGGGCGTGCTACTGGTTTCAGCTAAGCCGTATTGTTTTCGGCGCTTATGATACAAAGCTTGGTTTTGGCCGTTTAAATCAAAAAATAACACATCCTAAAACACTTATAACAGGTGGCATACATGAAAATGAATGCGCCGAATTGGTGAGGGGATTTTTCAGGAGCAAGAGAAAGTGAGGTGGTTCATAGTCCATAGCTCTCATGGTTCATTGTAGCTGCGGATAACTGCTAACTATAAAACTGAGCTTCTTACTATGGACCATGAACCATCAACTATGAACTAAATATTACATTTATCAGAACAAAAGTCGACCACAACCCTTTATATTTGTTACGTACTATCATTAAACTTTAAACTTAATATTATGGCATTTACACTACCGGCGTTACCTTACGCTACCGATGCATTGGAACCGCACATTGATAAACTGACCATGGAAATTCACCATGGCAAACATCACCAGGCTTACGTAACCAATTTAAACAAGGCCCTTGAAGGAAAACCCGAGGCTGACAGCAGCATCGATGATATCATAAAAAATATCTCCAAATTCCCTCCGGCTGTTCGTAACAATGGCGGCGGGCACTATAACCACAGCTTATTCTGGACGTTATTAACACCCGGTGGTGGCGGCGAACCAACCGGCGACCTGGCAACAGCAATCAACAGCACTTTCGGATCGTTTGCCGACTTTAAAACAAAGGTTTCAGAAGCAGGCGCTACCCGTTTCGGATCAGGCTGGGCTTGGCTTATTGTTACCCCTGATAAAAAATTAGCTATTACTTCAACTCCTAACCAGGACAACCCCGCAATGGATATTGCTGAAGTGAAAGGTACGCCAATTTTAGGCATCGATGTTTGGGAGCATGCGTATTATCTTAAATATCAAAACCGTCGTCCTGATTACCTTGCAGCTATCTGGAATGTAATCAACTGGAAACACGTAGCTGAATTGTATAGCAAAGCAGTATAATTTTCGCCTTCGCGGGAAGTATTAATTAAACGGCAGAGTTGAACAAATTCTGCCGTTTTTTGTTCATTTTTTTATTTGTTATGAAAGCCATTGTTCTCGAAGCGGCCGATAAGCCCGTAGTATACAAAGAAGTTGCTAAACCGTCCCTTAAACCTGGAGAGGTTTTGGTGAAGATAAAAGCCGCAGCCCTTAACCGCCGCGATTACTGGATAACCGTTGGCAAATATGCGGGCATAAAATACCCAATTATATTAGGCTCGGACGGAGCAGGTATTGTAACCGAAGCCGGAAGCGAAGCCGAAAAACATTTAATAGGAACTGAAGTGATCATCAACCCTGGCTATGGCTGGGGCGGAAATGAAAACTACCAATCAGATGATTTTAAAATATTGGGCTTGCCTGATGACGGCACTTTTGCCGAATATGTTAAAGTACACGCAACACATGTACACCCCAAACCAGTGCATTTAAGCTGGGAGCAGGCTGCTGCTTTACCGCTTGCGGGTTTAACTACCTACAGGGCGTTATTCATAAAAGGTAAAGTTGTTAAAGGCGATAAAGTATTGGTAACGGGGGTGGGCAGCGGTACCGGTACTTTTGCCTTGCAATGGGCTGTTGCCGCGGGGTGCCAGGTTTTTGTAACATCAGGATCGGGCGAAAAAATAAACCGGGCAAAACAGCTTGGTGCAGCAGCAGGCGTAAATTATAAATCGCAGGATTGGGCCGAACAATTGCAGCACCTTGCCGGCGGTTTTGATGTGATTATTGACAGCGCCTTAGGCGAAGGCTTTGCCAAATTGCCCGATCTTTGCAATCCCGGGGGACGGATAGTAGTTTTTGGCGGGACAGCCGGCAACATCCCTCCATTAAATGGCCGCAAGATATTCTGGAGGCAACTCCAAATAATAGGCACCATGATGGGTAGTCCTGGGGATTTTAAGGCTATGCTTGATTTTTTAAATAAGCACCAGGTTATCCCGGTTGTTGATGAGATATTTCCGCTTGCTGACGCGGGAAAGGCAATCCGCAAAATGGCGGATTCATCACAATTTGGAAAAATTGTTTTAACCACCTAAGCGCAATGCTACTGTTAAAGGTTGAAGCAATAAAGTGGGAACTGGCAGATACGGCTACTTTCTTTTTTTCAGAAGTTTCCGGCAAAACGATCCATTATAAGGCAGGACAGTTTATTACCCTCGTATTTAACCATCATAATGAAGAGATCAGGCGTTCCTATTCATTAAGCTCATCACCTGGTGAAGATTTGTTGTCCATTACTGTCAAACGCATCACCAATGGTGAAATATCCCGTTTCCTGCTAACAAAAGTAAAGCCTGGCGATATTTTAAACGCAGTTGAACCTGCCGGCAGGTTTATCATCACAGCGTATGAAGCAAAAAAGGATATTTTTCTTTTTGCCGCAGGCAGCGGTATAATCCCTATGTTTTCCCAACTTAAATATGTACTAAACCGTGAAGGTAAAAGCAGGCTGGTACTCATTTATAGCAATCGAAATGAGCAATCGATTTTATTTAAAGATGAATTGGATGATCTTGCTAAAAAACATCCCGGACGGCTCAACATCATTCACCTTTTAAGCAGCGAAGGCCGAAGGCTTAACAACCTGACTGTTGAGCAACTGGTACCCCGAAACATAACTTTCAGCCTGGCAAAAGCAGAATTTTACACGTGCGGCCCGTTTGCTTATATGCGTATGATAAGGTTGACGCTTTTATTCATGGGCCTTGAATCAGGCCAAATCCGTAAGGAAAATTTCGTACTCGAAACTATACCAGTAACGCAAAGCCGTATCAATTTCCCGCCCCGGAATGTGCGGATACATTTTGAGGATGAAACCTATGACCTAATGGTTGGTGAAAATCAATCTGTATTACAGGCAGCGTTACAAAACAACATCCAATTACCTTATAGCTGCCGCGTTGGCGATTGTTCCACCTGTGCTGCCATATGTAAAAGCGGCAAAGTTGAAATGATAAAAAATGATGTGTTGACAGATGCCGACCTTGCCGCCGGATGGATATTAACCTGTACCGGACACCCGCTAACAGATGACGTTGTGATTGCATATTAAAAAACCATGCCATCGTAATGGCATGGTTTTTTAATTCGGATTTACAGTAATCTGTAATAATTTAGCTGGCCATTTGTACAATTGCCCGCACCTCTACATTGCCGCCCATGGTTAATACAGGGCAGCCTTTGGCCAACTCGATAGCCTCTTCCAACGAATCTGTTTTAACAATGGTGTAACCCAGCATTATTTCTTTGATCTCGGCATACGGGCCATCGGTAACAACATTGGCCGGCCGTACTGTGGCGCCTTCAAAACCTAACCTGTTACCCTGGTTAGCCAGTTTGTTTTGGGCGGCAATACCGCCTATCCAATCCTGCCATGGCTTACTGATGTTTTTTAATTCTTCTGGCGATGGCGCCGGAGCGCTTGACGGTGCATTTCTAAAAAGCAGCAAAAATTCTTTCATGATCTTAAAATTAATTGTTTATACCTCAATGACGACCGCTCTTTTTAAAATTGGACAGCCCTATAATTTTTTTATTAAAAATATTTCAATCGTTATTGGTAATAACAGGCCTTACTTCAACATACCCGCCTAACAACAATATTGGGCAGCCATAAGCCATTTCAAAAGCTTCATCAAGGGATGTTGCGGTTACTGTTATCAGGCCACCCAAAATTTCTTTCACTTCCGCATATGGGCCATCAGTAACAACATTGCCCGGTTTTAAAATTCGGCCCTCAAAACTCAACCTGCTTCCGCCAACAAATCTTCCCTTACCTGTTATACCCGATAACCAATGGTCCCATTTCTTTGCAAATTCCTGCATAACTTCCGGCGAAGGCCTGGCATCGCCTGTGGGGGCATTCCTGAAAAGCATTACAAATTCTTTCATCTTCTTAAAGTTTAATTATTTATGGCGAATGACGATTTAACTTTAAAAAATTGGACATATAAAACGCTTTTTAAATCATTTGTTAAAACAAGGAATGAACTTTATTTAAAAAAAGCAAATTAACTATTTAAAGAATACTTTGAGATTTTGATTTATGGCCATCTGGTGAATGCCTATCGTTGTAATCGCACATTAACAAATCTCGAAATCAATAAAATCCGAAATCGAAAATCCTACTTCCGAAATTCCTCCGGCCATATCGGGCAAGTGCGGCTATTCGCCGCACTGCCTTCAACATAGTAACATATTTTAAAGGGGTATCTCGTCAATTGATTATATCCTGCTGACAATACCGCTTTCAACACGTTTGCGGTACGACCAGAAAAATACGATAGGGAAAACAAATAGGTTAAATATGGTATTGGTGATCAACCCGCCTATAACCACAATGGCCAATGGGCGCGATGCTTCGGAACCAATGCCATGCGACATTGCTGCGGGTAACAAACCAATGGCCGCCATCATAGCTGTCATCACTACCGGGCGTAACCTGTCTTCAACACCTGCCTTTATAGCCACTGCGAATGATGTCCAGGTGGTGTGATGCTTTAATTCGGTTATATTGCTTTTAAACTTTGTAATTAATATCACACCATTTTGCACACATATGCCAAACAGGGCTATAAAACCTATACCGGCAGAAATATTAAAGTTAACCCCGGTTATGAGCAGTGCAAGTATCCCGCCCATAATTGCGAAGGGTACGTTGTTAAGCACCAGCAGCGAATCCCTGAAATTACCGAACAGTATAAACAATATAAAGAAGATGATCAGCAGGCTGATTGGCACCACCTGGCTAAGCCTTTTTGTTGCGCGCTGTTGGTTTTCAAAGTCCCCAGCCCATTGCAGCGAGTAACCTTTTGGTAGTTTTACTGCTGCATCAACTTTATCCTGCGCTTCTTTAATAGTACTGCCCATGTCCCGGCCACGGATGGAGAATTTGATGGCGCCGTAACGCATATTATCGTCACGATAGATCATACTTATGCCGGTAATTTTTTGGATACTTGAAATTTCGCGCAGGGGCACTGTATTATTATTAAGTGTAGGTACCCTAAGATCGCCTATGGATTCCTCGTTGTCCCTGAAATTCTCGGGATAACGTATGCGCAGGTCAAACTTACGTTCGCCTTCATATATCTGTGTGGCGGCTTTGCCGCCTATGGCCATCTCAATTACCGCATTTGCATCGGCAGCAGTTACACCGTATTGGGCCATTTTTTGCTGGTTAAGGTCTATCTGCAGTTCGGGCTGGCCCATGTTGTGCATAATGCCCAGGTCTTCGATGCCTTTTACACCTTTTAAAATATTGTAAATACTTTGCTCACGGTTTTCGATATATTTATAGTCATCGCCGAACATTTTTACAACAATTGAGCCTTTAACGCCTGATACCGCTTCTTCAACGTTATCCGATATCGGCTGCGAAAAGTTAAGGTCGATACCAGGGATATACTTTAACTTCTCCTGCATACGGGCAATAAGCTCTTCCTTTGTCTCCTTTAATTTCCAATGGACTTTGTCTCCTTCCGGGAAAATGTCAACGTGGAATTCGATGTTGTAAAAACCGGTGGCATCAGTACCATCATTCGGCCTGCCCGTTTGCGACATTACTTGTTTTACTTCCGGGAAGCTCTTGAATACCCGCCGCATCTCATTAGCAAGCTTTACCGATTCTTTTAGTGAAATACTTAAAGGGCCGGTTGCACGTACATAAATTGCCCCCTCATTCAACTCGGGTAAAAATTCGGTGCCCAGCAGGGTAAAACAGCCCAGGCTGATCACTAACGCAGCAATAGCCACTGGAAAAACTATTTTCCTCGCTTTAAAGCAAAAGCTATAGAAGTGCATGGCATTGCGTGTAATAAACGCAACAAAAATATTATGCCTTTCTTTTACGTCTTTATTAAGCAATACGCTTGCTAAAGCGGGCACAAAAGTAAATGTTAAAATAACTGCACCCAATAAGGCAAAGCCCAAAGTCCAGGCCAGGGGCGAAAACATTTTACCTTCAACTTTTTCAAAGCTGAATATCGGCAGCAAGCCTGTAATGATGATCAGCTTGGCAAAAAATATCCCTTTACCATTAACCATACAAGCTTTTTTAATCATCCCCAGCTTACTAAGTCGGTTATAATGTGCCATCCCCACCTCTTTGGCCCTGTGGTCAAGCACCACAAATATCCCTTCAACCATTACTACGGCCCCGTCAATAATGATCCCGAAATCAATCGCCCCCATCGATAAAAGGTTGGCTGACATCCCTTTTAACTTTAAACAAATAAAAGCGAACAAAAGCGATAAGGGAATGATCAGCGATACGATTAGCGTTGTCCTCCAGTCGGCCATAAAAAGGAAAACGATAATGGTAACGAAGACTATCCCCTCGGCCATATTATGAAGCACTGTACTGGTAGCAAAATTTACAAGGTCTTCACGGTCATAAAACGTGCTTATTTTTACATCATCAGGTAAAATTTTATTATTAAGCTGATCGATCTTTATTTTTAGGTTTTTTATAACTACGCTTGGGTTCTCCCCCTTACGCATAACAACTATGCCTTCAACCACATCAGGGTCTTTATCCCTGCCTACCTGGCCAAGCCGGGGCAATGCCGATTCGGTTACATCCGCTATAGTCTTAACATAAATAGGCGTGCCCTTAATGTTATTAATAACTATATTATTTATCTCATCAATGTTATTAAGCAAACCTATGCCGCGTACTGCGTAAGCCTGGCCGGACTGTTCAATAACGTCGCCGCCAACGTTCACGTTGCTTTTTGATACCGCATCGTATAGCTGTAGCGGTGTAACGTTATACTGAACTGCCTTTTCGGGATCAACGGTTATTTGGTAAGTTTTTACTTCACCTCCAAAGCTATTCAGGTCTGCGACACCGGGCACAGCGCGTATCTCGCGGTCTACTACCCAGTTTTCGATGGTTGTTAATTCGCGGGCCGACCTTTTGTTACTTGTTAAGGTAAACCGGTAAATTTCACCGGTTGGCCCATATGGAGGTTCGATCGAGGGGCTCACTCCATCGGGTAAATCAGCATCCCCTATGTGGTTGTTTACCTGTAGCCGGGCAAAGGCGTAATCAACATCATCATCAAAAGTTATGGTAACTACCGACAGGCCAAAAAGAGATGAAGACCTTACACTGACCTTTTTTTCTGCGGGATTCATTGCCAGCTCAATGGGGCGGGTGACAAATTTTTCAACCTCTTCGGCGCTTCTTCCCGGCCATTGTGAAATAATGGTTACCGTGGTATTGGTAACATCAGGGAAAGCATCTATACTAATAGTTTTGAAGCTAATATAGCCGGCAACAGCAAGTAAGGCTGTCACAAAAAATATGAAAAACCTGTTTTTTAGAGCGAATGAAAGAATAACTTTTATAAACCTGTTCATATTTCGGATTTCGGATGTTCGATTTCGGATGTTTTCCGATCTCGGATTTATTTTTTAATTGCAGTTTAGGAATTCCAAATTCCGAAATCGAACATCCGAAATCCGAAATTCCTCCTCCGTTAGTCTTTTAATGATTCGTACAAGTACACCTGGCGCGAATCAACTACTTTGTCGCCGGGTTGTATACCTTTACTGATATAAGCCCTGTCCCCTACCGTTTTGGCGATCTCGACAGGCTGAATATGTACTTTGGCTTTTCCATCAACCATCACCACATAATTCCGGTCGTTATCAAAAACAAGGGTATTAGTACTAACAAAGGGCATATTCTCGCCCGACTTTGCTTTTATCATCACATTGGCAAACATGCCCGGCTTAAGCAAGTTACCGGGGTTTTTTATCGTGATCCGGGCATGCATCACTTTATTGTCAGGGTCGAGCATGTTGTCAATCCTGTCTATTTTTCCGTCAAAAACTTTATAAGGGTATGATAATGTCGTGATTTTAACAGGGTCGCCGGCCTGTATCTTTGAAATATCAGATTCATAAACGTTTACCAGTACATATACTGTCGAAAGGTCGGCGATAGTAAACAAGTTTTGGCTATTATCGGCCCTAACCTGTGTGTTGCCTGTAAGGTTTTTTTCGACGACAAAGCCCGATAGCGGGGCTTTAACTTCATAACCGTTCTCATTGCTTTTATTGATAGATATCACAGCGCCTGCGCGTTTGTTTTCAGCAAGTGCCTTTTGATAGTCAGATTGTGCCTGCTCAAGGTCTTTTTGCGAGGCCAATCCGCCTTTATACATATCCTCGGTTGATTCCAATATCCTTTTGGTATTTTTAACGTCAGCGCCGGCCGATACATAATCTTTATTATAACCAGCCATTTCGGCGCTTTTTAAGATGGCAAGTGTTTGGCCTTTTTGCACTACATCACCCAGCTGCACTTTAACATCTTCGGCAACGCCGCTAACCAAGGGGAAAATTTTTACCATTTTTGTTTCATCCGGCGCAATACTTCCCGTTAAGGTTATTTGTGTTAAAGCGCTTGCTTCCTGTACGGTATCTATCAGCAGGCTATTCAACAAACTTTCGGTAACCTGGAACTTTGTATCCTGTTCCTGGGCTTCATCAGCATGGTGGCAGCTTTGCAAAGCAAAGCCGGCAATGAAAATGGCGGATGTAAAAATTAATATTTTATATTTAGCATACATAGTCATAATTATCATCATTGATTAAAAAAAGGCGTACCAGTAACATAATTAAGCTGCTCCAGGGAGGTTACGCGGCTTAGTAATAAGCTGTTGAGCTGCAAGGTGTTTGTTTTATAAGAATCATAAAAATCAAGGAATTCCAGCATACTGATATTCCTTTTCTCGTAATTTTTAACTACTTCCTGTATCAGGTGTGTAAAATCCTGCTTAAACTTCGGATCGAAACTATTATAAAGTTTTTCAAGCCGCAGGGCTATCTTATAATTGGTAGCCACATCGTTCTCAACTGTATTCTGCTGGTTTTGGAGATGAACTTTGCTTTGGTCAATCGCTATTTGAGCTTGTTTAATTGCGCCTTGGTTTCGATTAAAAAAAGGCAGGCTAAATT
>Ga0207052_10042_pt1 | contig 42199 bp, 23 predicted proteins | sample Alteio_BWMinCont_62_FD_153294 | JGI IMG/M metagenome (GOLD analysis project Ga0207052, IMG submission 153294) | Enriched cells from forest soil in Barre Woods Harvard Forest LTER site, Petersham, Massachusetts, United States -... | ecosystem: Environmental > Terrestrial > Soil > Temperate forest >...
TACTACCAGCGTAAACACGGCGAATATGACCAGGAACGAGACCAGTATCTCGGATATCAATAAAAAGTTTTGTTTCTTTTTATTCCAGATCAGTTTAAATAAATGCTTGAACATAATTTTATTTTTTAGATATGAGATTTGAGACATGAGATTTGAGATGTAAGAGGATTTATATTTCCTGACCTCTTGCTTCTTTACTCTTGATTTCTTGATTCTTAAATTATTGCGCTTTTAAAGCTGTTACCACGTTAAGTTTAGACATGCGCCATGCCGGGTAAACACCAGATAACAGCCCGAATATCAAACAGATAAGCAAGCCAATAGCCAATACCGTAAAGTTTACTGATAATACGAGGTTGGGTATAAGGTTTGCGCTGTTTAATACTTCTATAGCTATTACCGAAAGAATAAGCCCGATAAGCCCGCCTAACAGCGTAAGAATAATATTTTCGACTATAAATTGGTAAACCAGTGTTTTTGATGATGCGCCGAACGCTTTACGTACTCCTATCTCTGACGAGCGCTCCATTATTCGGGTTATATTTACATTTACCAGGTTTAAAGTGGGCAGCAGCATAAACAAAAGCACAAAAGTACCCAGTATAGTAAGCACCAGTGTAACACCCGATTGCTTTTCGTTACCGGTATTAACATAGCTGGCTATATAGCCTTCAGCATGGCTGTATAATACATTAAACCCTTTGTTTTCCATCGGCACCCTTTGCATAATATGTTCATATTCAGCCTGCATTTTAGGCACATCAGCCGTTGTAGCTGCTAACAATATGGCACTATAATCGCCAAGGTACCCCTTATTTTTATAATCAGTTTTCGATACAGTATAAGGAAGGTATATTTGGCTATAAGTCATATAGCTGGTTACAGGGATATTTTTAACCACGCCGGTCACCTTGTATTTTACATTATCTGCCTCGATGTATTTACCAACTACCGAGGGAACATCGCCAAAATATTCGTTTTTCATATCTTCTGAGATCACGGCCACCCTTTCGGCATTAGTTACCTGTTGCTGGTTAAAAGGCTTGCCTTCTAAAAAATCGTATTCCAATACATCCCAGTAATTGGCATCAGTATATTTATAGTCGACCGCTATCTTTTTGTTATTGATGTACGTATTTGTTCCTTTTGAACCTGAGAATATGGTCATCTTAACAGGTGTTTTCATACTCCCTGCATAGTGGTTCAAAAAATAATAAGACGGCCCGCCAGAACTCATATTGTCTTTACCACTTTCTTCAAGCCGGTTAATATATAAAGAGCGATCGCGTTTTTTATCAGGATAATTATCTCCCACCACTTTGTCAATAAAAGCGGTTAAAACCAGTAATATTGTGAGCGTAAAGCTGATGCCAAACAGGCTGATGAAGGTGAAGAACTTTCTTCGCCTCAATACCGCTATGGCTATTTTAAAATAATTTTTAAGCATAATTTTAATTTTTAAGCTGGTTAATTACTGAACCTGTGAACCATCAAATAACCTCACCAAACGGTGCGTTTTATGCGCCATGTTTTCATCGTGCGTAACCATAACTATGGTGGTGCCGTCCTTTTGGTTAAGCTGTAATAAAATATCCAGGATTTCGCTGCCCATAGCGCTATCAAGGTTACCGGTAGGCTCATCGGCCAAAATAATTTCGGGACGGCCAACAATTGCCCTTGCAATGGCCACTCGTTGTTTTTGCCCGCCCGACAACTGGTTAGGAAAGTGTTTTACACGATTGGCCAGCCCTACTTTTTCAAGCGCTTCGGTTGCAAGCATTTTTCTTTCTTTAGCGGTGCTGTTGCGATATAGCAAGGGCAGTTCCACATTGTCAAGCACCTGGAGGTCATTAATAAGGTGGTAGCTTTGAAAAATAAAGCCCAGCTTCTGATTCCTGAAATGCGCCAGCTGCTTATCCGACAAATGCTCAGTTTTTTGATCATTGATTTTGATATTACCTTTCGAGGGCATATCAAGCAAGCCCATAATATTCAGCAATGTGCTTTTACCGCAGCCCGACGGGCCCATAATTGATAAAAACTCGCCTTTGGCAATATCCAGGTTGATGCTGTTTAGCGCCAATGTTTCAACCGTATTGGTACGGTAAACTTTTTCTATGTTTTGTAATTGGATCATATGTTTTTTAATTATTGAATTAGTGAATTATTGAATTATTGATTGCTTTTACCTTTCGCCTTTTACCCTTTCCCCTTTTACCTCATTTGTAAGTTATTTTTTCATTCCTTTCAAAATCAAATAGTGACAGGTAGCGCAACTCGTAATAAGCGCTCCAAAAATCGCGGAGGGATTGTACATAGTCCCTTTTGGCCTGGTCGTTTTCGGTGAAGGCTATACTGAGGTCGGTTATGCTCAAGTCGCCTAAAACATAGCGTTCGCGGGCTATTTTGTATTTTTCTGATGCAATGCTGTCGGCCTGAACGGTATAGCCTAACTGTTCTTTCATCTCGTTAAATAAGGAAACCTGTGTTACTATCTGCTGTTTAAAGGTTTGTTTATCCCGCTCTACCGAATCCACGGTTAATTGCTGATTTGCCTCTGCTGTTTTTATCTTAGCTTTCGACCGCCCCCAATCCAATACAGGGATTGAAAATTGAAGCTCAAGCAGCTGCTGTGTTTGCGGCGACCGGTAAACACCGGGAATACTGGCCGCAGAATTTGAAGTGCCTATGTTTGCTGTCAAAGTGGCTGTTAAGCCGGTTTGCCCCCGGGCCACGGCAACATCCCTTTGTGCTTCCGCAATACGCCTTACAAAAGCGATAGCGTCCGACCTGTTTTCATACGCCTCCGCCAAAACCTTATCGGCGTTTACTGTCATCTGGCTGATGGTTTCAGGCACTATCAAAACAATTTTTTCGTCGCCTTCCACGCCGATATAACTACGCAAGTTTAGTGTGGCTATTTCCACATCACGTTTGGCGGTTCCTTCTGCTTTCTTTGCATTCAGATGTTCTAATTGCAGCTGTAAAATCTCATTCTTAGATACTTTCCCGAGATCAAATTTTAAGTTGGCTATCTTAAGCATCTTCTCCGTGTTTATGAAGTTAGCTTCGGCCGTTTTAAGGTTCACCTGTGCCAGCAGCAAGTCAAAGAAATAGCCTGTAACAGTTATCGAAATTTGCTCCTGTGCCTGGATATAGGCTTGTTTGCTTTCATTGTACAATAGCGGCTGTATTTTATTATCCCACTTCAAACTGTTGTACTGGCCCAGGGGCTGACTTAAACCAATTGCATAAGGAACTCCATTATATTGTACCATATTACCGTTGAAATTGTCGAACCGCTGCATCTGTGTCATCCCGTAAATAGTAGCGCCGGTAGCCGTTATGGTTTGACTGAAATTTAAAGTGAGCGCCGAATTATCATAATCTATCGACTGAAATATTATCGACCCATTTGGCTGTATAACCGGCGTACTTGTTTTACTATAGCCGGGTAAATTACCGCTTAATGATAGCTGTGGCTGATAATTTGATTTATAAGTACGCCATTGCCAATACTTTGTTTCGCGCGTGGTACCGGCCTGTTTTGCCGCAATGGAATTGCCCTTTGCCATTTCAACCACCTGCGGTAAAGTAAGCCGCAGTGTATCATCGGTTAGCGAACAAAAGCCCCGGCAACTTATGCTTAAAAGAATAATTATGTATATATATTTCATTTTGTCTGAACCTCAATTTTATTGACTTACTTGATTAAATGATTTAAAACCCAATCAACTTAATCCAACTTAATCAACCATTCACTAATTGTTAACAGTTACCTCCGCTGAATTCTTAAACGCTGTCATGTCCGATGTTATCACCACGTCACCAGGCTTTACGCCATCCTTTATCTCCACATTATCAAAATTTGTGAGCCCTATATGTACCGACCGCCGTTCGGCCTTGCCATTGTTTATTACAAAAATGTCCTGTAAGGTAGGGCCTTTAAATGCGGGGCCATTGGCAACCATCATAACATGGCTATGCGTAGCAGTAACCAGGTAAACGTCGACCTTCATGTTGGGGCGCAGCTGTTTGTTGTTGCGCTCGTCCAACTGGATATCAAAAGTTATAATGCTGTTTTGGATAGACGGCGACACATTCGCCACGTGCCCGTGCAGTTGAGTATCGTTAATAAGAACAATAACAGGCAGGCCAACATGCACGTCATCAAGGGAGTTATCCGAAATACTCCCCTGTACCTTAAAGCTGCTCAGATCAGCTATCCGGGCAAGCGATTCCCCTTCTTTTATATTAGCGCCGATGTTTTTGTTTACATAGGTTACCACACCTGCACGGGTGGCAACAATATTGGCCAGGTCTAATTTATGCTGGAGGGCATTCAAGTCGCTTTGTAATATGTCCGCAGCAATTTGGGCCTCTTTGATTTCTATCTGCATGGTTTGCTGCTTGTTTTTTATTTCGTTCTCAATCTGTTTCTTTTCAAGTTGCGCCACCTTAAGGTTTAGTTCTGCCTGTTCAATACCCTCGCGTGTCCCACCGCCGGCGTTGTATAACCGCTTTGCATTTTCAACGGCATCGCCCAGGTCGCTGATGTGCAGTTGCTTAATGTCGTTGTTTGATTGTATATCAAAAAAGCTTTTATTAAGATCGAGCTTTAGCTTTTGTATCTCACTTTGCTTTGATTCAAGCTGGAATTTTTGCTTATCGTAATCGTTTTGCGCTGCCGATTTATCAAGTGTAAGTATTGACTGCCCTGCTTTTACTTTATTGCCTGCGTCCATGGTCACGTTTTTTATCGAGGCGTTAATGGGGCTGGTTATTATTTCCTCAAACTCCGGTAAAACTTCGCCTGTGGCGTTGATAGTGTTTTCAATATTGCCTACCTTTACCACCGCTGTAGTTATTTCCGATTTGTTTAGTGATGATTTAAAAGTCACTCTCACCAACCATACTGCAATAACCAATACCGCTACACTTATCAGTGTGATGATGATACCTTTTTTCCGGTTCTGCAACGAAACCTCTTGTGTAATCTCTTTGTCCATATAATTATAGTACCTTGTATAGCCAAGTTATATGCAATAGATATACCAAAGTTAAATTATTGATAATTAAATACTTATAATTTTTATACTTTAAAAAAGCGGTCGTTATCGGACAAAAAGTTTGTAAACGGACGTTTTTTGATTTCGGATTTCGGAATTTCGATTTCGGATTGGATTTGATTTAGGCTTTATTCAAACATCTAAAATTCAAAATTCCGAAATCGAACATCCGAAATCCGAAATACCAATTATCTTTGCCCACCAATTAAATACACTATGTCTAAGAAAGACCTTTACGAATCGCCTGATTATTATCAAATAGATGAGCTGCTTAGTGATGAGCATAAATTAATACGTGCAACCGTGCGCGACTGGGTGAAAAAAGAAGTTAGCCCGGTGATAGAAGATTATGCCCAGCGTGCCGAATTTCCAAAACATTTGATAAAAGGGCTTGGCGAGATCGGCGCTTTCGGCCCAACTATCCCGGTTGAGTATGGCGGCGCAGGGCTTGATTATATGGCCTATGGTATTATTATGCAGGAAATTGAGCGGGGTGATTCGGGCATCAGGTCGACAGCATCTGTACAAGGTTCGTTAGTTATGTACCCTATTTATGCATACGGTTCTGAAGAACAAAAGAAAAAATACCTGCCCAAACTCGCTACCGGCGAACTGATGGGTTGTTTCGGCCTTACCGAACCCGATCATGGCTCTGATCCCGGCGGTATGGAAACAAATATTAAAGATGGAGGCGACCATTATTTATTAAATGGCGCCAAAATGTGGATATCAAATTCACCTTTTGCCGATATTGCTATAGTTTGGGCAAGAGATGAGAGCAAAAAAATAAGAGGGTTAATAGTTGAGCGCGGCCTGGAAGGCTTTACAACACCCGAAACTCATAATAAATGGTCGTTAAGGGCATCGGCCACCGGCGAACTTGTGTTTGATAATGTAAAAGTGCCAAAAGAAAATATGCTGCCCAATATCTCGGGGTTAAAAGGGCCGCTTGGCTGCCTTAACCAGGCACGTTATGGTATTGCCTGGGGTGCACTTGGCGCCGCAATGGATTGTTATGATACCGCCCTCAGATATGCCAAAGAACGCAAACAATTTGGCAAACCTATAGCTGCATTTCAGCTACAGCAAAAAAAGCTTGCGGAAATGATCACCGAAATTACCAAAGGCCAGCTACTGGTTTGGCGCCTTGGTACCTTAAAAAACGAGAACAGAGCCACCCCGGCCCAAATTTCAATGGCTAAGCGCAACAGCGTTGAAACTGCTATAAATATAGCCCGCGAAGCGCGCCAAATACTCGGCGGCATGGGAATTACAGGAGAATATCCAATAATGCGCCATATGATGAACCTTGAGTCGGTTATTACGTATGAAGGTACACACGACATTCACTTGCTGATAACCGGTTTAGATATAACCGGCGAAGAAGCTTTTAAATAAGAATTTCGGAATTGCAATTTTCGATTTCGGAATTATTTATTGGGAGTTGAGTGCGTGGCTTTGTGTTCTTGTGGTTAGTAGATGGCTTATGACAAAAATAGCGCTATGTTAAAGCATTCTCCCGGTTCGTTACGGGTAAGGGTGTTTTTTGCTTGTTTTATAACCTTAACCGGGTTATTTTTATTTTCATGCAATAAACCGTCTATTGCCCCATCCACCTATTCGGATTATAACAAAGTATTAGATTCGGCAAATTATTTATATGATAAAGATAAATATGAACCGGCCGTTCATTACCTCGATTCGGCAACTAACCGTTATAAAGATTTAGAGCTTCACCAAAAATTCCTGTACTACGAGTTTAAATGCAATTACTTTTTTCATCGTAAAAAAGACAACAATAAGTCGATGCTATATGCCGACAGCATGCTTAACCTTTTTGATACGGCCGAAAAGAAGCTAAAATATATGTCCGATTATGCATTTTCACACTTTTCAAAAGGTGATGTGCTTTTTGCTGAGAATAAGTACAACGAAGCGTACCAGTATTTTTACCAGGGCAAGCTTATTGCTAAAAAAGATATAAACGACTGTACATTAAGCGACTATAGCTACCGAATGGGTATGATTATGTACCAGCAAGGGCATTTCAGGCTGGCGGCGGCAAACTTTATTAGCAGTTTAAAAGAAGCAGGTGCCTGCGGCATGAATTTCAGATCGTTTTACCGGAGGCAGGAATTAATGGATAACATCGGGTTATCCTACGGGAAAATAAATGAGCCCGATAGTGCATTGGCTTTCTATTCCCAGGGACTTAATTTTATAAACACGTGGGCAGGAAGGTTCAATGAAAGGGCAAATTTGCAGGATGTGGCGCGCGCGGTGATATATGGCAATGAGGCTGATATCTATATCAAAGAAAAGAAGTTCCAGAATGCGAAAAAACTACTAAAGAAAAGCGTTGAAATTAATTTAAGAAAAGGTAATGACAACCATGACGCCGGATTAACGGAACTAAAGCTTGCGCACATCTATTTTTCGATAAATGAACCCGATTCGGCCATTAACCTGCTCAGGGTTATCCGCCCATTATTGGATAGTATAAACGACGCCGAAGCAGATACCGACTGGAACCTGCTTATGGCAAATTACTTTATTAAAAATGGTGATGCAAAAACAGGATTAAACTATTTTATTAAATATGATGCTTTAAAAGACACCGTTGTTAAACGAAACAAAGGGCTTAAGGAAGCTGATATTACCGAGCAAATAAACCGCCTGGAAAGGGAAAATGAATTTGATGCCCTAAAAAAGGACAACCAGCAACAATACCTTTATTTGAAAATTTCTATAGTTTTTGGGCTCATGTTATTGGTTATATTTTTGCTCATCCTGCTAAACTGGCGAAAATCCAAACGAAACATAAAAACCCTCGGCGCATTGAACCAACAGATAAACGATCAGAACAATAACCTTGGTAGTGCGCTAAACGAACTTAAGTTGAGCAGCCAGGAAAAAGACCGTATCCTTCGCACCGTAGCTCATGATCTCAGGAACCCTATCGGGGGCATAGCCTCATTAACCGCTGCCATAGCCAATGATGGTTTTACGGCTGAGCAGATGGAGATGATAAACCTGATAAAAGAAACATCCAACAATTCGCTTGAGTTGATTAATGAAATTTTAGAAGTGACAAATAACGGGGCAACCCTTTTAAATAAAGAATTGGTTGAAATAAATGCTTTATTAAACCATAGTGTTGAGTTATTAAGGTTTAAAGCAGCCGAAAAAGGCCAGGAAATTAAACTGGAGCTTTTAAACAAACCTGTGGAGCTGCTGATCAGCAAGGAAAAAATATGGCGTGTATTAAGTAACCTTATCAGCAATGCCATAAAATTTAGCCCGCCAGGCGCATTTATTTATGTAAACATTACTGAACAAGATAACGAAGTAATTATATCTGTAAAAGACAATGGCATTGGTATCCCCCAAAAGATAAAAAATAAAGTTTTTAACGTATTCACTGAAGCCAAACGGTCTGGCACGGCCGGCGAAAAATCATTTGGGCTTGGCCTTTCCATCAGCAAGCAAATTATCGAAAGTCATCAGGGTAAAATATGGCTCGAAAGTAGTGCCGAACATGGTACAACTTTTTATGTGAAGCTGGCAAAGGGTGTTAGCTCATAACTCCTGATTTAGCTCATAATAATGACTTATCGGCTTTTTCTTTCGGACTCCCGGACTTTTCCGACTTTCGGACTATATTTTTACTTTTATTTCGTTAATTTCCGTCCTTAATTTAGTTAGCTATAATTTGTTTAACCAAAGCGCCGTATGAATATTAAGTTTCGCCTGATCCTGATGAATTTTATGCAATTTTTTATATGGGGGGCGTGGCTGCTTACTATAGGTGAATATTGCTATCATAATAAACACTGGTCAAGTGCGCAATTTGGCGCTATATTCTCCACAATGGGTATATCGGCTATTTTTATGCCGGCTATTTCAGGGATCATGGTCGATAAATGGATCAATGCCGAAAAACTTTATGGCATTATGCATATTTTAGGGGCACTCGTATTATTTAGCATTCCCCTGATAACTAATCCTACAACTTTTTTCTGGGTGATACTGCTCAATATGGTGTTTTATATGCCAACTTTATCTTTGTCTATAACAGTTGCTTATTCAGCTTTAAAAAGCGATGGTAAAGATGTAGTAATTGACTACCCCCCAATACGGATATGGGGCACTATCGGTTTTATAGCTGCATTATGGGCAGTAAGCCTCACACATAATGAAACTTCGGCCAACCAGTTTTATATTGCTTCGGCAGTAGCCCTGGCACTGGGCATTTATGCCTTCAGCCTTCCCAAATGCCCGCCCCTTTTAAACAAAGTCGCCAATAAGTCTATCATAAACATGCTTGGTTTAAATGCTTTCGCTCTTTTTAAATCATCAAAATTTGCTGTTTTTTTCGCATTCTCTATGCTTTTGGGTGCAGCGTTACAGCTTACCAATGCTTACGGCGATACTTTTATCCACGATTTTAATAATGTGCCTGCATATAAAGACCTGATAGCAGTAAAATACCCGGCCATCATCATGTCAATATCCCAGGTATCCGAAACAGTATTCATTTTAGCTATTCCGTTCTTTCTACGAAAGTTTGGGATCAAATATGTAATGCTGTTCAGTATGCTGGCCTGGGTATTACGGTTTGCACTCTTCGCATTTGGCGACCCTGCCGGCGGTTTATGGATGCTTGTTTTATCATGTATCGTGTATGGTATGGCCTTTGATTTCTTTAATATTTCGGGATCGTTATTTGTTGAAACAGAAACAACGCCCGAGATCAGGGGCAGCGCGCAAGGCCTATTTATGATGATGGTAAATGGTTTCGGCGCATTTTTTGGAAGTATTTTAAGTGGCCTGATTATTGATAAATTTTTCACAACCGCCGACCATAGCAAAAATTGGAATGGCATCTGGCTTTGCTTTGCAGGCTATGCTTTGATTATCGCTATTATTTTCCCGTTTGTTTTCAGGTATAAACATAATGTGGCGCTTAAGCATGCCCCGGCACTCACATAAATTGTTTTTAATTATTAAAGCTAAACTGTTTATCCATTTAACTCATCGATGAAAAAACACTACCGGAAAGAAAATGACTGCCTCAACTGCGGCACAACTTTAGCAGGCAAATTCTGTTATAACTGCGGGCAGGAAAATCTTGAAGTAAAAGAAAGCTTTGGCCACATGATGAATCATGCCGTAAGTGATTATTTTCATTTCGACCACCAGTTTTTTCATACTTTAAAACCACTTCTTTTTAAGCCGGGATATTTAACAAATGAGTATATGGCAGGTAGGCGCGTTCAATACCTGCACCCTATAAAAATGTATATTTTCATAAGTATTGTTTATTTCCTTTTGTTGTTTAAAAGCGGACACGAGCCTGTAAAAATAAATTCTAATAGTAAGAAACCGGCTAATACACAAAAAACAATTGATTCCGTTAATAAGAAAATACTGAAAGACCCAAATATTTCGGTTTATGCAAAAAAGGCGATGGTAAAAAATGAGACCTTTAAATATGGGCCCATCGTTGTAAAGAAAAATAACAACAAGGACGATGATGACAATTCAGGTGGTTACTCCAAGGCGTTCACCAATCATCACGATACCACTTATCAGCAGTATTTAAATACGCAAAAAAAATTACCCCCGTCAGAAAGAGACGATTTTTACACGCAATTTGTTAATAAGAGGATGTTTGCCTACAAAGCAAAATATGGATCGAGGGCTAATGAGGTTTTCCTGGAAGAACTTAAACACAATATTCCCAAGATGATGTTCGTATTGCTTCCACTGGTCGCTTTGATACTAAGGGTAACGTTTTGGAGAAATAAAAAATTTTACGTTGAGCATCTGATTTATACCTTCCATTTGCATTGTTTCCTTTTCTTATTCCTCGCTGTCATTATGCTGCTGCAAATGGTACTTCCTGATAGCTGGGGACTTACCGACTGGCTTAGCGGACTTTCAACCCTATATATTATGTGGTACATCTATCGGTCGCTCAGGGTTATGTACTATCGTTCCAGGTTCCGTACAATTACAAAGATGATCGGAATGTCATTTATTTATCTTGTTGCTTTTGTATTTTGTGTTCTTCTTGTGTTCGTAGTTACCGGCCTCACGGTAGCCTAATAAAAGTAATAAATTAGTTTCCGCAAGCACTTAGGGCTTCTTTTGGTTTCCCTGTGTTGTCAAAAGCACCGCGGTCGTAGCTCGATATTTCAATTAGTTGTACCGCTAAAGGCATCCATGGCTATAGTCGGTTTGCCAGTAGGGTCAAATGCACCAAGACCATAAGACTGCCAGTTGTTATAAGCTTCGGGCTCCCAATAAAAAACGCCCAAACCATTGCCGTTAGCTACTGAATTAACTTTGGTAATAATATCTGTCAGAAAACTTTGCGATGCTGACGCAGGGCTTTCGGGCATACCCACTTCAACAAGCATTACGGGGGTTGAGTACCTGGCAATTAAGGTGTTGATATTTGCGAGACATTCGCTATCTGTTACCGACACACTTGAAGTTTCGTAGGAAGGGTAAAGCGACATACCGATGATGTCCCATTGGGCGCCATTTGCTTTTAACCCGTCAAATACATATTCGAATAAGCTATTATCATAGCCATTTGCAACATGTACTATTACTTTTATATTGGAGTTAACTGATTTAACTGCTGTATAACCGGCTTCAACAAGCGCAGCGAAGTTAGCCATGCTGTTGGAAGCGTTGCCTAAAGGAAACAGCATACCATTGTCTGTTTCGTTGCCTACCTGCACCCAGGTTGGTGTAACGCCGTTTAATTGCAGCGTGTCCAACACCCCGACAGTATAGTTCTTCATTGCGGTTATCAAATGTGGCAGGTCTAACGAAGCCCATGCCGCCGGTGTATTCTGATCGCCCGGATCGGCGAAGGTGTCGCTGTAATGAAAATCTAACAATACTTTCATACCTGCACTTTTAGCACGTATCGCTTTAGCCACTACATCGGCAGTATTGTTCCATCCTGCGGTAGGGTTAACCCATGCACGTAAGCGGATAGAATTGATACCCAGGCTCTTCATAAGGGCAAACAAGTCCTGCTGGTTTCCATTTTTATCATAGAACTTGATGCCTGATGATTCCATTTGCGTAACCCAGCTAATATCAGCCCCTTTGGCAAACGTACTGGCAACAACGGGTGGCGTATAGGCGGGGGTGGTTACGGGTGTCGGGGTTGGCGTATTTCCTTTTTTTGAACAGGATAAAATAAAAAACAACGAAACGGTAGATAATACCCACAGCACTTTTTTCATAGTCGGAATGTTAGCTTTATAAAATTGGTTGAGCCGAAAGCTCGTACAAATATAAAACTCACGTTTGTAAAATAAAATGTTTGTTTGACATTTTTTATTAAATGTTACAAAAACATTTTATTCCGCACAAAAGTTCTGTCATTATGAGGCACGAAGCAATGACAGGGTGGTTATTATTGTATTTTATAATTTCCCTGATCTGTCAGGAACAGTATCCGATATAAAGTTAAAACTTTGCACCTGGTCGCCTATCATTAGCTTAAACTCCCCTGCTTCAGTAACTGTTTTACTCAAATCATTTACAAAGGCAAGGTCTTTTGAAGTAATTTTAAAAGTAACAGTTCTTGTTTCGCCGGGTTGAAGAGCTATCTTATCATAAGCCCGTAAACGCTTGGTATCCGGCGATATGCTGGCATATTGCTGGCTGGTATAAAGTAAAACGGATTCTTTTCCTTCGCGCTGCCCTGTATTTTTTACATCAACTGTAACGGTTAAGGTTTCATTTTCTTTTAAATCAGGTTTACTTAAATGCAGGTTGCTATAGCTAAATGTGGTATAGCTTAGGCCAAAACCAAATTCATAAAGCGGGTTATAGCCATGTGAATCGTCGGAGTTGCCGTTTTCAAGGTTTTTACGGTAATAGTTGTTTAATGAATTAGGGTATTTAGGGTAAGTATAAGGCAATTTACCTGATGGGTTTGCATCCCCAAACAAAATACTTGCCAGTGCATCACCGCCTTCATTTCCCGAAAAATAAGCCATCAAAGTTGCTGTTGAATGGCTTTCCGCTTCGGTCACTAATCTTGGGCGGCCCTCCGCCAAAACCAATACAATTGGTTTACCTGTTTTAGCCAGTTCATTGGCGAGTTCGGTTTGAGCCCATGGCAGGTTAAGGTCATCGATATTTCCTACGTTTTCTGTATAAGATAATTCGCCAAGGCAAAGCACTATTACATCTGCTTTTTCAGCAGCTTTTACGGCTTCTTTTACATTTTTAAGGCTGTCGAAGCCAGCGCCGGGCTCATAGCTTACATTAGCCGCTCCTATTTTTTGCTGAATGGCTTTCAGAATTGTATTCTTACCAACTGCAAAATTGTCAGATTGTTCACCCTGCCAGGTATAACTCCAGCCGCCATCAAGCGAGCGCATGGTATTAGCTGTTGGGCCGGTCACAAAAACCTTCATATCTTTTTTTAGGGGCAGGATGCTATTTTTATTCTTTAACAATGTGATCGCTTCTGCGGCGGCCTTCACACTCACCTGCCTGAATTCATCTGACCCGAATTTTGGATAATCATCAGGGTTACCAACCGGGCGCTCGAACAATCCTAACTCGTATTTTACTTTAAGTATGCGGTGTACGGCTTCGTTTATGCGCGCCATTGATACTTTGCCTTCATGCACCAGTTCTATCAAATAATTATAAAAGCTATATTCATAAGGCACCATGCTCATATCAACACCGGCATTTACAGCAATCCTCACCGCATCTTTTTGAGTAGCGGCGATATGGTGACGATCGTGCAGGTATTCAATATCACGCCAGTCACTTACGGCAATACCATCAAAATGCAGTTCGCCACGCAAAACATCAGTAAGCATATAATGGCTGCCGTGTATAGGTACGCCATTTATTTCGCCCGAATTTATCATTATCGTTTTTGCGCCGGCTTTTACGGCTTCAGCAAATGGCGGTAAAAAATATTCGCGCATGTAGCGGTCAGGTATCCATGCCGGGGTACGATCTTTACCACTTAATGGGTCGCCATAGCCTAAATAATGTTTCATACAGGCGGCAACATGGTATTTATCGCCAACATCATTGCCCTGGTAACCTCTTATTATTGATGCGCCCATGGTTTTTATCAGGTAAGGGTCTTCGCCAAAAGTTTCATAGATACGAGGCCAAAGCGGCGTTTTGCCAAGATCTAAAACCGGTGAGTAATTCCATGGAATATAGCTCGCCCGGGTCTCGTAGGCTGTGATCTCCCCTGCCCTATGTGCAATATCACGATTGAAAGTAGCCGCCATAGCAATTTCCTGCGGAAACAAGGTACTGCCGGTAGTATAGGTAACGCCATGGATAGCATCAATGCCATAAATAACGGGGATCTTCAACCTGTCTTTTGCGGCTTCGGCCTGTATGGCAGATATAACTTCGTACCAGTGTTTACGATCATAAGCATGGCCGCTTACATTCAATATGGAGCCAACATGATATTTTAAAATGGCTTCTTTTATCTTATCGGCGTCTATCTGATGAACGCCGTTAGTAGTTGTCGATACCACATCCGATGTTACTTCGGTCATCTGCCCTACTTTTTCTTCGATCGTCATTTTTGCTATCAGTGCATCTACTTTGGCATCGATAGCGCTTGCCGGTTTTTTTGATTGCGCTGCAACGAAAAGCACATTCAAGAGCATTATGTTTAAAATGATAACGATCCTTTTCATAATTGTTTGGTTTAATGGTTGATCCGTTTATGGTTGATTTGATTTATTGATCTTATTGTAGTTTTAGCCTATCCTGCAAAGCTTCAATAGCATTGGCAAGATAGGCAAATGGTGCATTCCAATTAATGGCGATCTCGTTTACGGCGTAGGCACGATAATCATCTATGTAAGCCTCATCTGGCACTGTTGTAGGCACTTTAATTTTATCCTGCATACCCGGATTGGGGCCGCCAACCAATAAACCAGGCACCGGATCGCCGCCATGGGCAACCGATGGGCGGTGGTGCGGGTGCATGGGTGTTTTGCTGCCGTAGCCTGTGACATAAGAATATCCTGTTCCATTTCTGCCTAAAATATAGTCAAGGTTATCCAATGCATAACGTAAGTATTTAGGATCGTTCGAAAGCTTATAGGCCTGTATCAAAACAACGCCTTGATTTGCCGCTACCGAATTACTGCCCCAGTTAAAATTTCGCGCCGATTTACTCATCACTGTTTGATATGCCGTTTCATCAGCGCCATTGATGAGGTTGTCCGCAAGCTCCAGTAAGCGTTTTTTTATTTCAAGCAGTTCCTTTGGCGAATTGTCACCAAACGAACTGCTGTTTTTCACCAGTGTATAGTACCCCAGCAACTTCACCTGGCTCCAGGTTGGCACAGGCATAGTTTCATCAGACAAAAGGTTAACGTTCTTTAAGAATTGCGGATTATGTGTAGTTACAAACAACTCCGAAGCAGCCCATATAAATTCATCGCTAAAATTACGGTCGCCATAAGCGCCGGTTGTTACCGCGGGACTGAATTGTTTGTTCATTGCATCCTGGTTATAGGCCACAATTGGATTTTTAGTTGCCCAGTCCCATGCTTTATTGGCCTGATTCAAACACGAATCAGCCAGACCAGGCAATTCTTTTGGAAATTTTTTAAATATCCTGCTTGCCTGTGCCATAACGGCTGCAAAATCAAGCGTGGCGGCGGTGCCTTTTTGAACTACATAGCGGGGTTCTGTACCTTTATCGGGCATCTCGAATTTATCAAATACTGCGTTGGTCAATTTATGGTAAACGCCGCCGTCGTTGGGGTCCTGCATCGTAAGCATCCAACGCAGGTTCCATAATACCTCGTTCAATACATCCGGAATATGATTCCCGCTTTCGGGGATGTTGAGTTTTACCGTTTTCATGTAGGATGGAAAATCCTCGTATAACGACAATAATGTACTTGTGCTTATCCCGCTGTTTACAACGTATTTGTTATAATCGCCGGCATCATACCAGCCGCGCGGGGATGATATGATAGTATTGGCAGGCCGTTTATCCGAAGCTGCCGATGGGTGTATTAATACGGCCGTATCCGGATGTCCCTCCGCCCTGTGCCACTTATCTGCATATTTTTCATCAAGCGGCACCGAGGCCCGCATAAAATAGTAAGCTTTTATCGAGCCGCCGGCAACACCGCTTAATACTGATTTTTTGATCTCAAACGGATGGGAACTACCAACACCAGGTATACTTAAACTATATTTACCCGGTTTGCGGTAATTAGTAAAATCGGCAATTTCAGTCGTATTCCCTGCAAAATCAGGTTTAATCGACTTTTTTAATGTGCCTGTAAATACAGTTTTTCCATTTATCGCCTGGATATAAAAAACAGTGTCCTTACTATCCAAAATTATAGCAGTTTTAGGCGCATCCGGGTAAAAGCCTATTTGATTAAAGCGGATATTTTGGTCCCCGTTTTGTTGGGCAAATGATGTTTGAACAAAAACGGTGATGGTTAATGCAAATATAAATATTGGGGCTATAATAAAGCCACCGGGAAATTTATCGCTCATTTACAATAATTATATATTAAAGGTACACTTTAACAGGTAAAACTGGCGGATAAATATATGTGTATATTATACAATAAGTATAATACTAAATTGACCTTTCATAGTTAAAACATGATACTAAATAAACAGGGCTATATTGTGGCTCTTATTTAAAAGCATCAAAATAAAAAAAGCCCGCTTTATGTAGCAGGCTTGGGAAATTTCACCGTTTTACGGAGTAAATAAATGTATTGCTAATTAAATCTTAAACAAGCTGTAAGCCAAAGTCAGGTTAAACAGGTTTACACGTGTTTGGCCTGCGCCGTAATTCTGTTTAGTTATGCCCGCTTCGTAACGCAGGTCGATAGATATTTTTTTTATATCGATGCCGCCACCGAATTGCCATGCAAAATTCTGATCCTGGTAATCAAGTGAAAATGCTTTACCAACAGCGCCACTGAAACTCTGGCTTTTATCAACTGCAAACGATAATAAAGGCCCGGTGTAAAAACGTCCGCCGATACCAAAGGCGCCTATCTTGCCGCCGATTAATAACGGCACATCAACACTGGTAAACTTAGCTGTTGTTTCGCCGCCATTTGTTGTAACGTCAACATCTTTTGAAGTTAAATACATTTCGGGTTGAAAATTAAAACCCAAAGCGCCAAACCTTGCCCAAATGCCACCAAGGTAACCAGCCTGGTTGTTTGCGCTGAAGGTTGACCCTGCAGTTGGCTGAAGGCTCGATAAATTAAATCCCCCCTTAACCCCAAACTGGAAAGATGGCAAAATTTGCGCCGATGCAAAACCGATAGTCGCAGTAATAATTGTTAATGTGAGTAATAGTTTTTTCATAAGATAATTATTGAAGGTTAGAGATAAAAAAACGAATAAAATCCCGGGATATTATAGGCAGGCTGCCTTTAAATAGGAATCCGGTTCACACCCGCATTGAAGCGAAAGTACGAACCGGACATCATGCTAGTTTCTGGAATAAAATTAGGAATTATTTAATAATCCAAATCAAATATTTTAATAAAATTTATGGCGCTAATTTACCTTGATAATAATCGAGTATCTTACTATAAATAATATAATCATACCTGGCGCTGATAAAGTTCAGGTTAGCTGCATCCAGGTTACTTTTTGTAATTAAAAACAGATCGGAAGTTATTACGCCGGAGTCTAAACGTATTTTTTGCACACGGTAACTTTCTGTATAAGCTTTTACTTCCGCATCCAGTGCCTGGTATCGGTTATATGCGTCTGCCATGTTGTAATAAGCTTGTTGAACATTTTGCCTTATTACTATTTTGGTGTTGTTCTCAATAAACTGGTCGTTTTCTAAGGTAAGCTTAGCTAAGGTCACCGCATTCTTTTTTATATGGTTTGTAAAAATCGGGAGGTTAAGGCCGAATTGAAAGTAGGTACCATAGTTGTTCCTGAACTGCTCGTAATAGCTTTGTGCATTTAAATTAGAATAATTTGTTTGTACACCACTGGCCAGGTATACCTGGGGGTACAAAAATCCTTTGGCCGATTTTACACCCTCTTCAGCGCTTTGACGCATAAGTGTTGCTGCCTTTATTTCGGCCAACTGCTCCAGCGCTGTGTTATACACCTGGTCGGGGTCGATACCATTATCGCCACGCAGGTCTTCCGCATTAAGCGGCGTCAGTTCGGCGTTTCTATTATACGGGATGTTCATCAGGTTATACAGGCTGAGTTTAGCCGCTTCTAATGAGTTTTGCGCCTGCACCACTGCAACCTGACCGGCGGCATACGCACCTTTAAAATCAGAAAGTGTTGATGCTGTTACATTTGCCCCGTAATTTTCTTTAGTTTGTGCTATGTCCACATTTTCTTTTGCAACAGCAAGTTGAGCTTTTGTTTGTCCTAAAATTTCAATCGCGTCCAATACCTGTAAATAATTGGTTATAACGTTAACGATGACAAGGTCTTTGGCTGCCTGAAAATTCATTTTACCCGATTGAAAAGCCAGCTTAGTTTGTTTAACAGCATTTTGAAGGGCCAGGCCATTAAATAAAGTTACTTGTCCCTGCAGGTTATAATTATCAGAAGTTACCGATTGTGTTATGTAAGCATTGGTTACCGGGTTCAGGGCCCGGCCCGAAGTAAGGTCACGGTTGGCACCGCCGGTTATACTTGGGATCAGGTTATCTTTAGCCTGTATAAAACCTACACGCGCTTGTTCGGCCTGCACTGAGTCCTGCTTAACTGTTAAATTGTTTTTTATAGCAAGATCAAGGCATTGCGGCAATGTTAACGTTGTGGTTTGGGCTTGTGCCAAAATGCCGCCGGCTATAAAAAGTAATGTTAAAAAATATTTACTAAATCGCATTTTATTATATATCTATTATTAGTTCAGAATTTTCGTGAGGAAGAAACTTTTCCATCCAGCAGGTCAATTATCCTTGTGCCATACTCTGCATTTTTTTCGGAGTGTGTTACCTGTATAATTGTCACCCCGTCTTCTTTATTAAGCTTGCGGAAAAGCTCCATTATTTCTACACCTTGTTTCGAGTTTAAATTACCTGTAGGCTCGTCAGCTAACAGCAACTTGGGTTTAGCTATTAAAGCGCGGGCAATGCCAACCAATTGTTGCTGGCCGCCTGATAATTGAGCAGGGAATAAATCTTTTTTACCAACGATCTGGAAACGGTCGAGGATGTCGGCTACCATTGCTTTACGCTCAGTGCTTTTGTAATCCTGGTAAATTAACGGGGTCTCGATGTTTTCATATACGGTAAGCTCGTCGATAAGATGATATGCCTGGAAAACGAAACCTATATATTGTTTATATAAAGCCGAACGTTGCTTTTCTTTAAGCTGATGAACGGCATTGCCAACAAAATAATGGTAGCCGTCCGACGGCTCGTCAAGCATGCCAATAACATTTAGGAGCGTTGATTTACCCGAGCCTGAAGGACCCATAATTGAAATAAATTCGCCTTCGTCAACTTCGAGGTTGATATCGTTAAGTACGAAATTCTTGTTCCCGCCAACCTGGTAATATTTTGATACGTGTTGTAATGATAACATCTTTTAATTATTAAATTAGTGATTTAGAGAATGAGTGATTTAGTGAATACTTATTTTTCAATTTGCTAATTTATAAATAAGTATTTAACCAAAGTCAATATCTCCATCATTATGGCACAAGTGTATCAATAACATACCAAACTATTATTATACTAATAATCAATTACTTACAAATAAAACATTTGACAAATACTGTCCGCTAACGTAACAGGAAGCGTACGGTTATGATACAGTGGGGAAGTTGGCAGCTTGCAGTAAGCAGTTTGCAGCCCACGGCCCACTGCAAACTGCCAGCTGTAAACTATTCCGAACGCAAACTCTTCACCGGGTTAGCTACGGCAGCTTTTATGGATTGGAAACTTACTGTACAAAATGCGATTAATACCGATGCAATACCTGCAAGGGCGAATATCCACCATTGAATGTCGATACGGAAAGCGTATGTCTGTAACCAGCTGTAAACGCCCCATAGGGCCGTTGGCCAGGCTATTAAGTTTGCTATTAAAACCAGTAGCAGGAAGTTTTTTGACAGCAGTAAGGTGATATTTTGAACCGACGCCCCCAATACTTTCCTTACCCCTATCTCTTTTACCCTCCGTTCAGCGGAGTGCGATGCTAAGCCAAATAAGCCTAAACAGGAAATAAATATGGCCAATCCGGCAAGAATGCCAACAATTTGGCTTACCTGATTATCTGCTTTATAAACTTCATTAAAATGGTCATCTAAAAACTGGTACTCAAACGGGTAATCGGGGTAAACGCTATCCCATTTTGATTTGATGAGGGCAATGGCCGCAGCAGTATTGCTGCCATTTATCTTAACTGATATATCCCTGAAGCCAAAGTGGCGTGCGCTTACCATAAACATAGGCTCAATTTTATATTGCAACGAATTAAAATTGAAATTTTTCGCAATCCCGACTATAGTCCCTAATGAATCAAACCCAAATGTTTGTCCCATGAGTGCGGATAAAGGCTTTTTAGGGTAATCCTTCATTAACTCTTTAGCCAGCGCCTCATTAACAATATACTGCCTGCCATCCGGCATTTTTTCGCTCGAGAAGTTTTTTCCGGCAGCTAATTTAATTTTGTACAAGCTAAGGTAATCGGTATCAACAACCAGCAACGTGGTACCAAGGTCTTGCTTCGGCCCGAAAGAAGGCCTGAATGTAACACCTGTTTGATCTAAATGGCTCCCTAAAATATCCTGCGAAGCTGTAACACCCGAAATTAGAGTGCTGCCTGATAGCTCGTTTTTGAACAGGTCGTATTTCTTAGTGGTCACTCCATCTAACGGAATGTTAACAATTTGGTCGCGGTTATAGCCGGGATCCTGGTGCTGCATAAACTTCAACTGTTTCAATACAAAAACAGTGGCTATCATCAGAAAAATCGCGCTTGAAAACTGCGTAACAACCAGTATATTCCTTAATGCGCCCTTATTTTTACCTACCTGTATGGATCCTTTTAAAACCCTTGATGCCTGGAAAGAAGATAGATAAATGGCAGGGTAAATGCCGGACAAAAGGCCAATTAAAATTGTACCGCCAAGTACAGCCAGTATAAGGCCTAAATTGGTGAATATATGGAAAGAAATATCCCGGTCGCTAAGGTTATTGATGTAAGGCAATGCCAATTCAACCAGTACGATGGAAAACAATAACGCAATAAGGGCGATTAAAACGGTTTCGCCAAGAAATTGGAATGCTAACTGGAAGCGATAGGCCCCGATAGATTTACGGATGCCCACCTCTTTGGCCCGCTCCGCAGACCGCGCCGTTGACAGGTTTATAAAATTAACACAGGCAATTATAAGTACTATAAGCGCTATGATGGCAAACAGGTTGGTTGATTTTTTATCAAACTTTTGGTAATTGATATAATCAAGCCCGATATCGGCCGAATTGGCGTGAACATCTTTTAACGGCAGTGTAAACAGCTTTATATATTTGGGGCCATCTTTCCCCATATACTTTGCCAAATACTTTGGGAATTTATTATCCATCAACGCCGCATTAGTACCGGGCGCCAGTTCCAGGAAAGTATCAAGCCAGTTACCCCCCCAGTTTTTCGACATACCAGGATTTATAATAGTACTGAATGAAAATAATGCATCAAATTGCAGCTGGGAGTTTTTAGGTGGGTTTGCAATTATACCTGTCACGGCAAAAATGGTAGTGTCATCGCCATAATGGGTTATCCTTTTTCCGATCGGATCGGCATCGCCAAATAGCTTTTTAGCAGTTTCCTCGGTAATTAAAGCCGAGTGTGGTTTTAACAAAACAGTTTGCCTGTCACCTTTTATAAGTTGAAAATCAAATATGTTAAGGAATGTTGAATCGACAAAAAATGCCTGCGGTAAAAATATTTTTTTAGTATCCTGCGTAAGCTGGTATTTGTTAACCCAGTGTACCCGGGTAAAATTTTTTATTTCCGGGAAATCCTGTTTCAAAGTAGGCCCCATAGGGAACATAGACAAGCCTACCTTTTGTGTAGCACCCTGGGCCCCAATGGTTTGCACCTCATTTAATTTGTAAATGTTTTTTGTATGAAAATTGTCGAAACTCTTTTCGTACGAAACAAACAACATAATTACAATACAGGCAGCCATCCCAACAGAAAGGCCGACAATGTTAATAGCCGAAAAAACCTTGTTTTTCCAGATGTTGCGCCAGGCGATTTTTAGGTAGTTTTTGATCACGGGAATAATTATTGAATTATCGAATTATTGATTTTAACTGCTTCAAAAGAGTCCTTCGGACAAGCTGCCAACTAAAAACTGCCACTGCCAACTGCTAACTGCTACTCAGACCTCAAACTCTTAACCGGATTTGTTAATGCCGCCTTAATAGCCTGGAAACTTATGGTAACCAGGGTAATAATTAACGCCATAATAGCCGACAACACAAATACCCCCGGGCCTATACTGATCTTATAATCATATTTTTGCAGCCAGCCACTTAAAAAATACAGCGCTATAGGCGAGGCTATTACACAACTTATCATTACCAATATGATAAAATCCATCGATAGTAACGTCCATACCTGTGCCACCGATGCACCCAACACTTTGCGGATACCTATTTCCTTGGTACGCTGTTCGGCAACATACGCCGCCAGCCCGAACAGGCCAAGACATGATATAAAGATAGCTAATCCGGCAAAAATTCCTGCCAACTTGCCAACAAGTACTTCAAGGTTAAATTTTTGATTGTACTCGTCGTCGACAAACTTGTAGATATACGGGTAAGCGGGGTTATAAGCATTAAATATTTTGGTGATCTTATCGATAGCGTCATGCGTTTTTACATTTGCCGATAGGCGGTAGATCACGAAATTACCGCCCCTGCCATGATTAAATACAGTTGGCTCAACAGGCGTAAAAGGCGATTCCATGAGCGCATCTTTTACAACGCCTATTATTTTTGCCGGGCCTTTTATGTCATCATAAGTGATCAATTGGTTTATCGGGTTTTTAAGGCCCATGCGTTGTATAGCGGCTTCGTTTACGATGATATTTGAGGTGTCAGCGCTCCAGTCGTTCGAAAAATCACGTCCTTGTATCAATTTCATCCCAACGGTTTTAAAATAATTGGCAGATACAGATATCCCCCCAACATTTAAGCCTTCTTGTCCTGCCGTTTTTCCCGGCCATTGCTCAATCCCGGTATGCATATAAACGCCTGTTAGCGGGCTCGAAGCTTTGGCAACACTTTCTATCATCCCGGTTTGGAGCAGGCTGTTTCTTAAAACGCCATAATTGTTGCTTAGGTCATCGCTCATATCCGTTACTACAAGCCTGTCGGCGCTATAACCTACCGGCCTGTTTTTAGCGTATTGAATTTGCTGGTAAACAATAATGGTGCTGATTATCAAAGCGATTGAGCAACTGAATTGCAGCACTACTAAAATTTTACGTGGAAGGGCGGCAGCTTTGCCAATTTGTATACTCCCTTTTAAAACCTTAACCGGGTTAAACGATGATAAATAGAAAGCCGGCCTGCTTCCCGCTGCCAGGCCGGTTATTAAAACGTATAACATCATAAGGCACCAAAAAACAACACTGCCATAGGGAATGGCTATAGCGCTGCTTGTTATTTCGTTAAATGCAGGCAAAGCCAACTGAACGAACACAACGCTTAGCAAAAAAGCAACGAATGTTATCAATATCGACTCTGTTAAAAACTGGAATATCAGGTCTTTGCGCTGCGAACCTATGGCTTTTCGTACCCCGACTTCCCTCGCCCGTTTTTCTGACCGCGCGGTCGAAAGGTTCATGAAATTGATACAGGCAATAAGTAATACAAGTATCCCTATGATGCTAAACATGCGCACATAGTCGATGAAACCGCCAACTGCCTTGCCATTTTTAAAATCAGAATAAAGGTGCCAGTCTTTTAATGGATGAAGTATTACCTCGGGCTTTGCTACGCGCATTTTGGGTGCGTGGTCGTAAACTATATTTTTTATTTTAGGGGCTAACAAGGCATAATTGACGCCAGGCTGCAATTCAACAAATATTTGAAAAGAGTTATTATACCATTGTGTGCTGGCATTTTTCATCCATTCCTGCGTTAATTCACCATAGCTGAACGGGAGTAAATAGCTAAATTGGATCGATGAGTTTTTGGGTACATCCTTAAGTATGCCGGTAACTTTAACGTCATGCTGGTTATCTATCCTGACGGTTTTATTTATGGGATCAGCATCTCCAAATAGAGCTTTAGCCGTTGATTCTGTCAGGACAATAGAAAACGGATCATTTAAAACGCTGCCTGCATTTCCCCTGATCAAGGGGAATCTGAACATTTTGAGAAAATCCGATCCTATAGATGCCCCGCTGATATACAATTTTTTATCCCCAACCAACAGGTCATGGGAACCCATCCAGTCGGATACCGCTACGTATTTGACTTCGGGATACTCTTTTTTAAGAATACCAGCTGTTGGTACCGATATTGCGGTTTGGGTATGTGTACCGCTTTGCTGTTCGGTGTTATTCAATTCCACCTGGTATAACGATTTATATCCCGGCAAAAATTTATCGTACGAATATTCATTGATGACCCAAAGGGCGATCAACAACGCCACAGCCATTCCGGCGGCAAGGCCAACAATATTGAGCGCGCTGTAAACTTTATTGTTCAGCATATTGCGCCAGGCGATCTTTAAATAATTCTTTATCATAAAGTTTGTTGATGTTATAAATACTTAAAATATATACCAAAAAACTAAAACATTAATAATCAATATATTAATGACTATATTGTATACGAATGCGTTCGTAAGTGTAACAGTAGGTGTACGGTTATGATACAGGTTTTTCGATAGTTGTTTATAGCAACAGCCTACAGCAAACTTATTTTACAAAAGATGCAACCTATTGAAATAAAAGATTGTCTTTTATGAAAATTAAAGACACGAGATGAAAACTTACCTGCTATTATTATTTATTGCCTGCCAAAGCTGTGTTGCTTTAGCGCAGGATAACTGGGATAAAACTCCTTATGAAACAAAATCGTTGGCAAACGATGGTATAAAAGATGTGTTTGTTGAAACATCGGGCGGCAGTATCACTGTTAGCGGTGCATCAGGCGAAGCGCCACGGGTTGAAATGTATGTTCGGGGTAATAACAACAGCGACCTTTCACGGGAGGATATCAAAAAGCGCCTTGATGAAGATTATATAGTTGACGTTTCGGTTAGCAACCATGAATTGCATGCCAGGGCTAAAAGGAAACATGATGGTATGAATTGGGACTGGAGAAGGCAACTGAGTATTTCTTTTAAAATATTCGTCCCAAAACAGGTGAATACCCATTTGGAAACCAGTGGCGGCAGCATTCACCTGGATAATTTATCCGGCGATGAAAACTTCAGTACCAGCGGCGGCAGTTTGCATGTTGATGCCCTTACAGGTATGATAAAAGGCGAAACGTCGGGCGGCAGCATCGAAGTATCCAATTCGGGCAGCAATATTAATTTAGAGACCAGTGGCGGTAGCATACACGCCAGCAGTTGCCAGGGCAAAATACATTTGGAAACATCAGGTGGTTCGTTGCACCTCGACGGCCTAAAGGGCAATATCGATGCCAATACCAGCGGTGGCAGCATCGAAGCAAATAATATTGAAGGCGAATTAAAGACAGGCACATCGGGTGGAAGCCTTAATTTAAGCCGTTTATCATGCAGTCTTGATGCTTCAACCAGCGGCGGCAGCATAAACGCTGAAATAATACATGCCGGTAAATATGTTAAGCTTGATGTAAGCGGTGGTCACGTTGACCTGCGCCTGCCTGCAAAACAAGGTTATGACCTTAACCTTTCGGCAAACAGGATTACCAAACCCGATAACCTGAGCGGGTTCAATGGTGAATGGGAAAAAGACCATGTAAGAGGCAGCATAAACGGCGGCGGCATACCAGTAAATGTTGACGCCAGCGGCCATTTAGATATAACTTTTAATTAGAGATTGGGTAGTGATTAGAGGTTAGAGATCAGAGATTAGTTTCTTGAAAGTCCGAAAGGAAGGGTATGGTACATATCCTTTAACTTTCGGACTTTCAGGTTTTATTAGGTTCCCATTTTTTTCTAATCTCTAATCTCCAATTAACTAACCTCCAATACCACTGTATCATAACCGTACACCGGGTGTTACGCCTGCGTACAGTTGTAAATATTACTAAAAAATAAGTATTTGATTATAAGTTGATTAGCTGTTTGGTATATGTTTTAAACTAATCCGTTAGGAAACAGGGCAAAATTTGTTTGCCCTGGTTTTGCAGTTTAAGATAAAATTGAATTAATGCACTACCAAACCGGCTTATTATGATCAGGAACTTTATTATCACCGCATGGCGGAACCTTAAAACCAACAAGGCATTCTCGTTTATAAACGTGTTTGGTTTAGCTGTGGGCCTTACCTGCTGTATGTTTATAGGGGCGTATTTATACCAGGAATTAACTTATGATACCTACCCCGTTAATGCAAAACAAATTTACCGCGTTGCACTTCATTCCAACGGAACTAATGCCGCTGCAGATTTCCCGAGCGTTGATCTGGCGGTAGGGCAGGGCATAAAAAATGCATTCCCCCAGGTACTTGCCACTACTCGCCTTACCCACCTGGGGCCGGCATTTGTAAAATATGAAGAAAGGCAGTTTAAAGAAACAGGAGTAGCGCTTATCGATTCCAATTTCTTTCAAATGTTCTCCATCCCGCTGGTCGAAGGGGATACTAAAACAGCGCTTAATGCGCCAAACAGCCTTGTAATAACAAAAGCATTTAAACAAAAGTATTTTGGCGGTTCCCCGGCACTTGGCAAAGCAATTACCATAGGGAACAGCCTGGTAAAAGTAACAGGCGTTATAGATAAAGTGCCTGATAATTCACATTTTCATGCCGATGCCTTTATAAGCCTGGTAACGTATGTTACGCCATCGACCAAACAAACCTGGAGCAATGTTGGCGATTTCACCTACCTGTTACTGGATAAAAACGCTGATCCTAAAAAACTCGAAGCTGGTTTCCCCCAACTGGTGGCCAAATTTGTGGTGCCCGAAATTCAGCATGATATGGGCGTAAGCCTGGTCGAGGCGCAAAAATCAGTCAACACATTCCTGTTTTTCCTGCAGCCGCTTACAAGTATCCATTTGCATTCGGCCACTAAGTACGAGTTTGAGGCCAACGGCGATATCCATTACGTTTATATATTCGGCGCACTGTCCATATTTATTCTCCTGCTGGCCTGTATCAATTTTACAAACCTTTCTACAGCAAGCGCTACTAAGCGCGCTAAAGAAATCGGTATCCGCAAAGTATTGGGCTCGGCAAAAAACAGGCTGGTTTGGCAATTCCTTATCGAGTCGGTGATGCTTACTCTTTTGGCCATGCTTTTTGCTATAGGTTTTGTTTACCTGCTGCTGCCTTATTTTAATAGCCTGGCAGGCAAACACACCGGTATAGGTTTCTTTTTAAGTTACAGAGCGATTGCTTTGGAGCTTGGCTTAACATTATTCGTAGGCATAGTGGCCGGCATTTACCCAGCTTTTTTCCTGTCATCATTCCAGATCATTGCCATATTAAAAGGCAACGGCGGCGGCCAGCCCGCAACAAAAGGTGCGTTACGCAGCAGTTTAATTGTCTTTCAGTTCGCCATATCTACCGCGCTCATTATTGCAACTTTCGTTGTTTATCAGCAATTGCATTTTATGCAAAACAAAAAGCTTGGCTACGATAAAGACCAGGTGCTGGTGATAAATGATACCAATACGCTCGGCACCAACATAACAGCCTTCAGACAACAACTTCTAAATGATAACCGGGTGGTAAATGCCACCATATCGGGCAATGTACCGGGTTACAACAATATGGGCGGAACCGAAGTTTACGCAAAAGAAGTTGCAGATAAGGGCTCACGATCCGAAATACAGATCGGTATTTATTGGATCGAAGATTCTTATATTCCCACGTTAGGGATGCAAATAGTTAAAGGCCGCAATTTCTTCCCGCCGTCGCCTGTTGATTCCATATCGGTTATCATAAACGAAGCGGCTGTACGCGACCTCGGTTTTGGAAATACGGATCCTATCGGTAAAACCATCATCCGCTCGGGGCAGCGTCATTATAACATAGTTGGTGTAGTAAAAGATTTTAACTATACCTCGGCGAAACAAAAAATCGCCCCCCTTATGATGTTGCCATCCACCCGCAGCACGGGGTCAATAATAGCGCGCATAAAAACTGCTGATATTCATCGGTTAATAAATGACATTAAAAACGAGTACGGCGCTTACAATGCCATCGCGCCTTTCAGCTATTCGTTCCTTGACGACCAGTTTGCAACCTTATATAGCACCGAAGAGCGTACAAGCCATATTTTTACCACATTCTCGGTCATAGCAGTTATTATCGCCTGCCTGGGCTTGTTTGGTTTAGCAGCATTCATGATACGGCAGCGTGTAAAAGAAATTGGCATTCGTAAGGTTTTGGGTGCAACCACCGGCAGTATTACCGTTATGTTATCAAAAGAATTCTTAAAGCTGATAATTATAGCAGCACTCATATCCTTCCCGCTCACCTGGTACGCCATGAGCAAATGGCTACAGGATTTTGCCTACAGGATAACCATACAGTGGTGGGTTTTTATAGTAGCAGGTGTAATAGCATTGTTGGTGGCAGCAATAACCATTAGTTTTCAATCCATCAAAGCAGCGCTTGCAAATCCGGTGAAGAGCTTGAGGAGTGAATAGGTAAGTAGCAGTTTGTAGTAGCAGTCGGCAGTTAGCAGTTAGCAAGGATGTTTTTTGTTTATAGCAGGAAATTAAAACCAAATAATTAAATCAATAATTCAGTAATTCAATAAATCAATAATTAAAATGATAAAGAACTATTTGAGGAGCGCCATTCGTAATATCAAAAGGCACCCGTTTATTTCGTTCATCAATATATTCGGGTTAACCGTTGGTTTAACCTGTTGCCTGCTTATATTAAGCTATATTATTAATGAACGCAGCTATGATAAATACAATAAGAATGCAGAAGATATCTATCGTGTAACACGCATATTTTATTCGGCGCCTAATGTGGAAAGCCTGCATTTGAGTTCGATAGCCCCTGCCTTTGGCCCGCGATTGACGGCAGCATTTCCGAATATTAAGGAGATGACGCGGACTTTACCCGCCGGCACTACATCTTTCCGGTATAAGGAAAAATTATTCAACGAGCAGAATACTTTTTTTGCCGATCAGAACTTTTTTGACTTTTTTACAGTGCCCGGACTGAAAGGTGACGCGCATAAAGCCCTTACGGAGCCGTACAGCGCTATGCTGACACCTGAAATCGCAAAAAAATATTTCGGCAATGATGACCCTATCAATAAAGAGATCATCCTCGGTGGCAATAAACACGCTTTTAAAATAACAGGCATTTTTAGCCCGCTCCCGGCAAACTCGCATATGCACCCCGATATCCTGGTTTCATTCAGCACGCTGAACGACTCGACCATTTATGGCGAAAAGCAGTTGGCCACAAACTTCGGTAACAACTCGTTTTACACCTACCTTATGTTTGCAAAAAATGAAAATGTAGGACGTGTAAGGGCGCAGCTTCCAGGTTTTTTGGACAAATATTGCGCCGCCCTTGGTGCGCCGGCCAACCTGAAAGTACATAATACAACCAGCCTTACGCTTCAAAAGCTCACCGATATCCACCTTACTTCGCACCTCGATGATGAGATCGAGGAAAACGGAAGCTCAACCCGTGTCTATATTTTTTCGGCGATAGCGCTGTTTATCCTGCTGATCGCGTGTATTAACTACATGAACCTTTCTACGGCACGCTCGGCGCTGCGGGCAAAAGAGATCGGCATCCGCAAGGTTGTAGGGGCGTTGCGCAAAGAGATCATCGCCCAGTTTTTAAGCGAATCGGTTTTAATAACATATATTTCGCTGCTGATTGCCTTTGGACTGACCGTGCTGTTGCTGCCGGAAATTAACAACATGTCGGGTATTAAGTTAAGTTTTAGTAGCCTTTTAAACTGGCATATTTTACTTCCTGTGCTTTTAATGCCCTGCGTTGTCGGGTTAATCAGCGGTATTTATCCGGCGCTGTTTATGTCATCTTTTATCCCGGTGAAGGTTTTAAAGGGATTGTTTAAAGTTCAAACCAGCGCATTTTCATTCCGCAAGGTACTGGTGGTGCTGCAATTCTCGGTTTCAATCATTTTAATTGTTGCAACTACGGTAGTTTTCAAGCAATTACAGTACATTCAGGACAAGGATATTGGTATAGATAAAGACCATGTTTTAACAATGCAATATGACGGTGGGCTGGACAAGCAGTTTTATGCTTTTAAGGCTGATTTGCTGAGAAATCCTAATATTGAAAACGTCGGGCGTTCTTCACGAATCCCATCAGGCCGGTTGCTGGATGACCAGGGTGCATCTGTTTTGGAAGGAGGGTCGTTTCAGCCATTGAAGGTTGATTTAAAACAAATAGCTGTTGATGAAGGCTTTATTCCAACTTTTGGGATAAAAATGGCGGCAGGACGTAATTTTTCGCACGACATAAAAACCGATTCCAATAAATTTATCATTAATGAAACCACGGTAAAAACATTAGGATGGGGAACGCCTGAAAAAGCCCTGAATAAACAGATAAAATATGGCAATGTTACAGGCAATGTAATTGGGGTGATGAAAGATTTTCACTTCGAATCGCTCCATCAACCCATTGTCCCTATGATCCTGATACTCCAGCCTTACGGCAGGCTCTCTATTAAAATAGGCGGCCATAATATACAATCGTCTGTAAGTTCTATTCGCGATACCTGGCAACGCTACCTGCCAACTGTACCCTTTGATTTTTCATTCCTGGATAAACGCTTCGACGAACTTTACCGCAGCGAACAGCAACAGGGCACCCTGCTCACAATATTCGCCTGTATTGCTATATTTATTGCATGTTTAGGTTTATTCGGCTTATCGGCTTTTACAATAACCCAGCGCGTTAAAGAAATAGGCGTACGTAAAGTATTGGGCGCCAGCATACCGCAAATTGTTACCGAGCTGTCAAAAGACTTTTTGAAGCTGGTTTTGATAGCGGCAGCAGTGGCCATCCCGGTTGCGGTTTACGTGATGAACAAATGGCTGGTGACCTTTGCATCGCGGATTGCTTTGAGTTGGTGGATATTAGCCGCCGCAGGTATCATCGCGCTTATTATCGCATTTGCAACTATAAGTATTCAATCAATAAAAGCAGCAATGGCAAACCCGGTGAAGAGCCTTAGAAGTGAGTAATGGGCAGTTTGCAGTTAAAAATCAATAATTCAGTAATTCAGTAATTCAGTAATTAAAATAGCTGCATGCTACAAAACTATTTCAAGATCGCCATCAGGAACTTAACACGCCAGAAGTTATTTACCCTGATCAACATTTCAGGCCTTGCCATTGGTTTGGCCGTTTGTATGATGATAATGCTTTATGTGGCGCATGAACATAGTTACGATTCTTTTCATAAAAATGCCGACCGTATAGTTACGCTTCGCGCCAGAGTTGTTTTGAACGCCAATATCCGCATTGCAGAAAGCTTTAGTGATGCAACGGCGCCTGGGTTAAAAGAAGCGGTGCCGTCCGTTGAAAATTCTGCCGCTTGTTTCGATTACTTTATGCCCGTTGTGATAAACAATGCTTCATCGCCGCAATCAAAATTCAACGATGATAAGCTTTTGTATGCTGATGCCGGTTTCTTTAATTTTTTTAGTTTTAAATTATTAAGCGGCCAGCCGGGGAATGTGCTCAGTAAACCTTTTTCGGTGGTTATTTCGCGGGACATGGCAAAAAAGTATTTTGGCGATAGCAACCCTGTAGGTAAAGTACTTACCATTAAAACCGATGGGCCTTACAACTACCAGGTTACTGGCGTTGCCGAAAATGCCCCTTCAAACTCGTCCATCAAATTTAATTTTATTGCCTCAGCTTCCAGCTTACGGCAGATCAAAAGCCCGTTCCCCTATTTAAGCGGCCAACCAAAGCTTGGAGGGGGCATTTATAATGTTTACCTGTTACTAAAGCACCCCGGCGATACGGTTAAAGTTTTAAGCAGTATACAGGCGATGCTCAAACAGCACCCATTATTACCGTTAAGGGCAAAACCTACCTTTTCGCTCCCGTTAATTACTGACAAACATTTAAATGCCCGTATCGCCGATGACTCTACCGCCGATAATGCTAATGTAAAGTACCTTAAAACATTTCCTATTGTAGCCGCGCTGATATTGTTACTGGCGCTGTTTAACTACATGAGCCTTTCTACTGCGCGGGCCACAGTGCGGGCCAAAGAAGTTGGTGTGCGTAAAATATCCGGCGCAAGCCGCAAAACATTGGCCGTTCAATTTTATACAGAATCGGCTGTATTTACTTTTATAGCTTTTATAATTGGTTACCTGCTTTGCTACCTGTGTAAACCATGGTTTTTAAATGTATTGCAGCTTAAAATGGACAACTCGTTTTTGTACAGCCCCCAAGTGTTGATGTATTTGGCGGGACTATTGGTTTTGACCATTTTGGTAGCCGGCTTTTATCCCGCTTTGGCCTTGTCGGCCTTTAAACCGATAATTACCCTCAAAGGCAAAATGAGCAAACAGGCCGGCGGTGTAGTTATCAGGAAGATATTTACCACTTTACAATTTGCTATTTCTATCGCGCTGATCATTTGCGGGATAATCATCGACAAACAATTGTATTTTTTCAGGCATACCGATTCGGGTATGGACCGCAGCAATGTAGTTATGCTGGCTATACCGGGTGATTTTGGAAAAAAATATCAGCCGCTAAAAAAAGAGATCAGTTCCCTGGCCGGGGTAAGCGAGGTAGCCACATCAAATTATACACTGTTCGGGATGTATGATTGGTCTGACCATAAAACTAAATCGGGTGACAGTACTATACGCATGTATTGGCAGTCCGTTGACCGTAATTTCATATCCGTATTAGGTTTAAAATGGAAGTTTCCGCCAACGGCGGGCACCGAGCTGGGAAAACCCAATGATGTGAAAGCAATTATTAACGAAGCGGCTGTTGATAAGTTCAATCTTGGCGAGAACCCGGTTGGGCGTTCCCTCCCTTCGGATAATGGCGGCAGCGGAATACCGGTTGCCGGGGTGTTGAAAGACTTTAATTTTCAGTCGATGCAATATGCTGTGGCGCCTTTTGCGCTTTTCGTAGTGCCGGATACCGCAACATGGTCGATGCCCGGGTGTAGCCTGTATGCAAAGATAAAGCCCTATACAAATTTGCCTACGCTCATCGCATCTATGCAAACGATCTATAAAAAGTACGATGCAAATGCGCCGTTGAGTTGTTCCTTTGTTGATGACGTTTTTGATGCGCAATATAAGGCCGAAGAAAGACTGGCATCCATATTCAGCGTATTTACGGGCCTCACTATTTTACTTGCAGCGCTGGGTCTGTTCGGTCTTGCTGCGTTTACTATTGAACAGCGTACAAAAGAGATAGGTATCCGCAAAATATTGGGCGCGAGTTTATCGACAATTGGGGTGATGCTATCGAAAGATTTTTTAAAGCTGGTGCTGCTGGCCATAGTTATTGCTTCGCCAATAGCCTGGTGGACTATGAACAAATGGTTGCAGGGGTTTGCATATAAAATACCTGTTGAATGGTGGATGTTTGCGACTTCAGGACTAGTCGCCATAGTAGTTGCAGTACTAACCATCAGTTACCATGCCTTTAAAGCCGGCGTTGCTAACCCGGTTAATAGTTTAAGGTCGGAGTAGCAGTTGGTAGTGGCAGTTTTTAGTTTGCAGTAGACAGCAAAAGATAAGTTGAAAGCAAAAGAAGAAAATTCAATAATTCAGTAATTCAATAATTGCCTGTTCTATGTTAAAAAATTATTTAAAAATCGCATTCCGGGGGTTTTGGAAGCACAAGCTTTTTACCTTCATCAACATTATTGGGCTATCTATAGGCATCAGCGCGGCGCTGGTAATTTACCTGATAGTACATTTTGATTTTACATTCGATAAGTTCCATCCCAATGGCGACCGTATTTATCGTGTAGTATCAAATTTTACCTTCCAGGGTGAAGTGGGCCACAATAACGGTGTTTGCGGGCCATTACCCGGGGCGGTAAGAAGCCAGGTGCCGGGCGTTGAGGTAACAGCGCCATTTTTTACGCTATCTGAGCCAAATGTTTTTGTGCCTGGCAAGAGAAATGTTCCCATTAGATTTAAAAACCAGGAAAATGTGGTCCTTGCTGATCCACAATATTTTAAACTATTTAATTATAAATGGCTGGCAGGTTCGTCAAAAGATGCGCTAAATGCACCGAACCAGGTGGTATTAACGTCTGAACAGGCACAAAAATATTTTCCGTCAACACCGTACAACCAAATGATAGGCAAAGTTGTTACTTACGATACTATAAAAACTACTGTTACAGGTATAGTACAAACTATAACCCAAAATACAGACTTTACTTTTCACGATTTTATATCTTATAGTACAGGCACAGTAAATAAAGATCTGCAAGGCCAGTTGCAGCTTACCGAATGGGAGAGCACTAATTCGGCTTCGCAGTTTTTTATCAGGCTATCGCCGCAGGCTAACGTTGCCCATATTGAGAAATTAATAAACGGCATCCTGAAAAAGAACAGCCCCCCAAAACCGGAGGATAAAGGCAATACACATGGCTTCAGTCTGCAACCATTGAGCGACCTGCATTTTAATGCAGACTATGGTAACTTTGACAGTGGGCATATTGCCAGCAAAAAAACATTGTATGGCTTGCTGGTATTAGCTGTATTCCTATTGGTACTTGGCTGCATTAATTTCATTAATTTAACTACTGCGCAGGCAACCCAAAGGGCAAAAGAGATTGGCATCCGCAAAACCATGGGGAGCAGCCGTACACAGTTGGTTATACAGTTTTTAAGCGAAACCTTTTTAGTAACGCTCATAGCCGTTTGTATTTCGGCAGCATTAGCGCCTGTTGTGTTAAAACTTTTTGCTGATTTTGTCTCACCCGGTGTTAAAGCCGATTACGTGTCGCAGCCGGGGCTTATCCTGTTCTTATTATTATTAACTATAGTTGTAAGCGGTTTATCCGGTTTTTATCCGGCTATCATGTTGTCGGGCTACAAACCTGCCCTGGTACTTAAAAATCAGGCGACTTCAAACAGTAGCAAAACACGTAATGCATGGCTGCGTAAATCGTTAACCGTTACGCAATTTATTATAGCCCAATTTTTTATAATGGCTACTGTACTGGTGAGCAAACAAATTTATTATGCTTTGCATAAAGACCTCGGCTTTAAAAAGGATGCCATTATCATCATAAACTCGCCATGGAAAAACAGGACTTTAGCACGTAACATGGTATTTGTAAATAAACTACATGCCATACCTAACGTGGAGATGGTGAGCATTGGCGGTGCGCCGCCTTCATCAGGTAATACCAACTCAACCAATGTTACTTATAAAGATGGCAAAAAAGAGATAAAGACTGATGTCCAGTTAAAATTTGCCGACGAGAATTATATGAAGGTATATAAGCTGAGGCTGCTGGCTGGCCGCAGTTTACAGGCTTCGGATACTTCGAAATCAGTAGTTATAAATGAGTACTATACAAAAGTCCTCGGTTTCAGGAACCCTGCTGAGGCTATTGGGAAAAACCTCGATCATTTTAACGGCGCTAAAAGTTTACAGGTGGTAGGCGTAATCGCTGATTTTTACCAACACTCTTTGCATGAACCGATAAAACCCCTGGCGATTTACTGTAGCATGCCTAATTCCCGGTGGCAAACAGGTACTTTCCATATAGCCTTAAAACCTGAAGCTTCGGGCAGCAATGATTGGAAAACGTCCATTGCCGGTATGGAAAAAGCATGGAAAGCGGTTTATCCTGATGATGACTTTGAATATCACTTTTTTGATGAAACGATAGCCAAATTTTATGAGACCGAGCAGCATACCTCTACCCTACTGAGTTGGGCAACCGGCCTGTCGATATTTATCAGTTGCCTGGGTTTATTGGGGCTTGCCATTTATACCACCAACCAGCGCACCAAAGAAATTGGTGTACGCAAAGTGCTTGGGGCTACCGTTTCACAAATAGTTACGTTATTGTCAACTGAACTGGTATTACTTATCCTGTTGGCCTTTGTAATTGTAACGCCTATAGCCTGGTGGGCAATGAATAAATGGATGGAAGGCTTTGCAGACAAGACAATCATCAGCTGGTGGATATTTGCTGCAAGCGGGGCTGGAATGTTATTGACAGCGGTATTTACGTCAAGTTTCCAAACCATAAAAGCAGCTATTGCCAACCCGGTTAAGAGTTTGAGGTCTGAGTAGCAGCAGGTAGTAGCAGTTGGCAGTTCTTAGTTGGCAGTTTGCAGTTAAAAATCAATAATTCGATAATTCAGTAATTCAATAATCACCCCTTCCTCATGATAAAAATCAACCTAAAACTGGCGTTCCGGAATATTTTCAGGAATAAACTGTACACTGCCATCAATATTATTGGCCTTGGCGTGGCCAGCGCGTTTTGCATATTGGTTTACCTGTATGTAAAAAATGAACAGTCGTTTGACAGGTTTCATGATGATGAGAACCGGTTATATCGGGTAGAGGAAACTGATATCTTCAGTTCGTTACGTGCGAAACCGCAAAAAAGCCTCTTCTCGGGCTTAATGAAGGATGCCGAACAAAAAAACATGATCCAGACCCCAACAGCGCTGGCGGTTGACCTAAAAAAGGATTTTCCGGAAATCGAAAATGCCATTAGGCTGAGCGGTATTGGCGATGAAACCATCAAAGTTGGCGATCAAAGCTTTAAGGAAAAAGGCGATAACCTGACTTATACTGATGCCGATTTTTTTAAGGTGTTTAATTTCCCTTTGATAAGCGGTAACCCTTCAACAGTAATGTCGGGCCTGAACCAGGCCGTGATCAGCGAACGTTTGGCTAAGAAATATTTCGGTAATGATAACCCGGTAGGAAAAATACTTTTGATGCCAAATGAAAGTAACCACCCGCCATTAATTGTAAGCGGAGTATATAAGAATTTTCCTTCAAACTCAAGCTTTCAGTTTGATATGATATTGCGAATGGAATCAAACCCTGATTATAAGGATAATTATGCCAGGGGGGTAAATTCATTTAGCGATCCATTAGTTATAAAGCTAAAAAAGGGTGTTGATGCCGCAAAATTCCAGGCTAAACTGGATGCTTTTGCTAAACAATATTTTAAGTCAGTATTGGAAGTCATGAAAAAAAGTGACCCCAAAACACACTACGAGGACATGCATATCATTTTGCGGCCATTTGCCGACGCCCATTACAACCAGGCAACAGGGTGGTACCATTACTCTGATCTGAAAAATATTTACCAGCTGGTGTGCCTCACGATTGTTATTTTATTTATTGCCTGTTTAAATTATATTTTGCTTACGCTCACCAGCGCCATCTCCCGGTCGCAGGATGTAGGCGTACGTAAAACCATCGGCGCAGGCCGGGTACAGATCATCGTACAATATTATACAGAGACCCAAGTGCTTGCCTTTATTGCCGTAATAGCGGGCTTTTTGCTTTCAGTAATATGCCTTCCATTTTTCAGCAGCTTAACCGGGACAAATATCAACTTGTCTAATTTTTCGTTTGGCACTATTGCATTGTTCTTGTTTATTTTAGGCCTGGCATTGGGGTTACTTGCTGGTGTTTATCCGGCATTGGCTATGTCGGGGTTGAAGCCCTTGAATATTATGCGTGGTTTTTCCGCCTACCGGATAAATCCAATTTTGTCAAAATGTCTTATTGTGTTGCAATTTACCGTGTGCATAATAATGGTTATCTCAACATTGGCTATCAATAAGCAGGTGCATTTCCTCAATGAAAGCGATATGGGTTTTAATAAAGATGAAATATTAATGATGCGGTCGCCTTATAGCTGGTTGGATAAACAAAAAACCTTGTTACTACGTGATAAGCTTCAACACTATGCAGCCACTGATCCCACCATTGAAGATTTTACTACCGGCTCTATTTATTTTGGCGGTGTTAGTTATAATGGGGTTATTATAAATGGCGAAAAAAAAATGGTGCAGATTTTAAATGTGGATTACAATTATTTTTCTTTTTTAAAAATACCGATTATTAAAGGGCGCACTTTTTCGAGGGATATAACTACCGACAGCGCCGAATTAGACTATCCCGATTTAAAAAAATCACAAAAAGCCAGTTTAGCATTCCGCTCGATGGTGGTAAACGAAACCTTGTATAAAATTTTAGGCAAACCAACGGTGGGCATATTGGACCGCCAGATGGGAGGGATAATAATAGGGGTCTGTAAAGACTATCATATCCAGGATCTTACTAAAAAGATAGAACCTGCTTATCATACTATAAATGCCGGGGTAAATAACAGTTTTTGGGTAAAGATCAAGGCAGGGCAAAGTATTCCTAAAACAATGGATAAGATCAAAAACAACTGGAATAAATTAACCGGTAACCTGCCTTTTGATTATACCTTTATGGATGAAAATGTTGCCAAAAGCTATGATGGCTACCTGCACTGGATGACTACCATCACCACATCATGCATCCTGGCCATTATTATTGCCTGCATGGGTTTGTTCGGTTTGTCGGGCCTTACAACCCTTAACAGGACAAAGGAGATCGGTATCCGCAAAGTTTTAGGCGCTTCGGTATCTAACTTGTTTGTTTTGCTTAACCGGGGCACCGTTATTTTGGCATTGTGCTCATTTATAATAGCGGCGCCAATTTCCTGGTACTTAATAAACCAGTGGCTCGATAACTTCGCCTATCGCATTAAACCCGACTGGCTATTATTTACAGCAGCGGGGCTGATAGCAATGCTTACGGCAATAATAGCGGTAAGCTATCATACCATAAAAGCAGCGGTTACAAACCCTGTTAATAGCCTCCGGTCGGAGTAGTTCATAGTTCATGGCCCATAGTTCATAGTGAAGCTGCCATGGACTATGGACCATGAACTATGAACCAAACTGTATCATAAGCGTACACCCACTGTTTCACTTACGAACATATTCGTACACTTTAAAAACGCTTATAATATTGATTATTAATGTTTTAATTTTTTGGTATATATTTTAAGCATTTATAACATCGACAAACTTTATGATAAAAAATTATTTTAAGATCGCCTGGCGCAACATTATTCGTCACAAAGGATATTCGGCCATTAACATTGCTGGTTTAACAGTTGGTATAGCAGCATGTTTACTCATTTTTGTTATTATCCAATACGAATTAAGTTTTGATACCTTTCAGCCTGGTTATAAAAATATATATCGGGTAATAACTGCGATGAACCGGCAGGGGGTCAATACATATAACCCCGGCGTAGCGGCGCCTGCTACCGAGGCATTACGTTTAGCATTCCCGGAGGCGAAGGTCGGCTCTATCCAATCGAGTTATGGCAGCCAGGTTACCGTCCCCTCAAAGTCGGGCAATGTCTTTGAGGATAAAAAATTCATCGAAAATACCGGGGTTATGTTTATCGAACCCCAGTTTTTCGATGCCTTTCAATCAAGCTGGCTTGCCGGACAGCCTTCGGCACTGAAAGACCCGAACATGGTTGTCATAGATAAAAGCAGCGCTATAAAATATTTTGGCGACTGGAAAAACGCAATGGGCAAAATGCTCAGGATGGACAACCTGTTAACACTAAAGGTAGCAGGCGTTATAAACGATGCACCGGCAAACAGCGATTTCCCGCTAAAAGTGATGATATCCTACATCACCTGGAAACAGCACCCTAAAGATTACATGTACCGCGACAACTGGAACATGACAAGCAGTAGTCACCAGGTGTATATCAAATTCCCGTCAAATGAACCGCTGAGCAGGATCAACAGCCAGTTTGCAGCCTTTTCGCACAAGCAATTTAACAATAAAGGGACCGGCAACAAAACCAGCCTTATCGTGCAGCCGTTATCAACGCTTCATTTTGATAAAAGATTTGGCGATACACTCGGCGACCACATGACCAGCACGGAAACACTGCGTACATTGTCATTTATAGCTGTGCTTATCATCATAATGGCTTCGATCAATTTTATTAACCTGTCAACCGCGCAATCTGTAGGGCGGTCGAAAGAAGTTGGCATCCGTAAAGTGTTGGGGAGCAGCCGTGTACAATTAATTGTACAGGTAATAGGCGAAACAGCAATAATTGTTTTTATAGCCGTTGCGCTTGCACTTATTGTTGCAGAAGCCGCCCTACCCTATTTAAAAAATATAGCAAGCGTGCCTGATGATATAGGGCTGCTTAACGGTGGTACGTTACTATTTTTAGTACTTGTTACCGTTATTATTATTGCCCTTTCAGGTTTTTATCCTGCAATTGTTGTTTCGGGCTTTAAACCGGTATCGGCGCTTAAAAATAAAATTAATGCAGCTTCTATCGGCGGGATACCTTTAAGGCGTGCGCTGGTTGTTGGGCAATTTTTTATTTCGCAGCTGCTTATTATTGGCACTATCATCGCGGTAAAGCAAATGGATTTTGTGAACAGCGCCGATCTCGGTTTTGATAAAAATGCCGTCCTGGTTATCCCAGGCTATACGGATAGCGTTAGCTTGCAAAAAATGCAGGCACTTAAACAGCAATTACTGCAAAATCCGGCTGTGTTATCGGCAAGCTTTGCTTCGGACGTGCCATCATCAGACAATAACAGCTCCACAAATTTTTACTTCGACCATTCGAAAAAAGACCGGGGGTTTGATGTTTTCCTAAAAATTGGGGATGCAGATTATTTTAAAACTTTCGGACTTCACTTTATAGCGGGGCACGGTTACGAGCAAGCCGATACCATGCGCCAGGCAGTTATTAATGAAACCTTAATGCAAAAACTGGGCATTAAGAACGCCAAAGATGCTGTCGGGAAAACCATAAGCGAAGGCGGTGGCAGTTGGGCTTCTATAACTGGGGTTGTTGAGGACTTTAAAACCAATTCATTGCGCGAAACTGTGAAACCGATAATTATTTACCCACAAAAGGCATATGAATCTGAAGTTGCGGTTAAAATTCAAACCCGTGACCTTGCCAATACCGTTGCATCGTTACAGAAAACCTGGGAAAACGCTTACCCTGAATACGCTTATAACGGCTTTTTCCTTGACGAAAGCATAGCTAAGTTTTATAAGCAGGAGAACCAGTTGGCACTGGTATATAAAATTTTTGCCATGATAGCCATATTTATTTCGTGCCTTGGTTTATACGGCCTGGTAAGCTTTATGGCAGTTCAGCGTACAAAAGAAGTGGGCATACGCAAAGTATTAGGCGCATCAATAACCAGTATAGTTTACCTGTTCTCGAAAGAATTTATGGTGCTTATATCCATTGCATTTGTAATAGCCGTGCCCTTTGCATGGTACATCATGACGGGTTGGCTGCAAAATTTTGCATACCGCACATCGATAAGCGCGTGGATATTTATTGCAGCGATAGCAGTATCGGTTATAATAGCCTGGATCACTGTTGGCTATAAAGCGGTGCGCGCAGCTTTAGTTAACCCGGTAAAGAGTTTGAAAAGCGAATGAAAAAAGTCATTGGTCATTGTGTCATTGGTCATTGGATTGACGGTGATTAATTACGTAGCCAATGACCCAATGACGCGAAGCAAATGACTAATGACTAAATAAAATGATAAGGAACTACATTAAAACCACCCTGCGCAGCCTGTTGAAAAACAAGAGCTACAGCTTTTTAAATATTGCCGGGCTGGCAATTGGTATTACCTGTGCTTCCCTGATATTTTTATGGGTACAGGATGAGGTAAGCTTTGATCATAATTTCCCGAAACGAGATTACCTGTACCGGTTAATGGAAAACCAGCCTGTGAACGGGGTTTTGTATACCATCGGGACATCTCCCGAGCCACTTTCTAACGCTGTAAAGGCCGAAATACCCGGCATAAAAAATGCGATGCGCAAAAGCTGGAACGTGTCAGAGCTATTTGTGCTGGGCG
>Ga0207052_10046_pt1 | contig 41350 bp, 32 predicted proteins | sample Alteio_BWMinCont_62_FD_153294 | JGI IMG/M metagenome (GOLD analysis project Ga0207052, IMG submission 153294) | Enriched cells from forest soil in Barre Woods Harvard Forest LTER site, Petersham, Massachusetts, United States -... | ecosystem: Environmental > Terrestrial > Soil > Temperate forest >...
TTTGCCTTTATGTTTGGCGGGCTTGGGCCGGTAGCATCGTTAGGCGGAACACCCGGCCTGACGCATGAAGTTACGGTGCATTTGTTTGGAAAGGATTTTGGCATAATAGGGGCTGCCGGTTATTTTTTAAACAGCAAAGTATACGATGTAGGGGTTTTCACCTTATTCCTGTTTCAAATGGTGTTTATGGATACCGCAGCAACTATCCCCACCGGCGCCATGGCCGAAAGATGGAAGTTTAAGTCATTCGCCATTTATGGCCTGTTTATATCCATGTTTGTGTACCCGATATTTGGCAACTGGGTTTGGGGTGGCGGCTGGCTCGCCAGTTTAGGTACTAACTTTGGCCTGGGCCATGGCCATGTTGATTTTGCAGGTTCGTCTGTAGTCCATTTGGTTGGTGGCGTAGCAGGCCTGGCAGGTATATTAGTATTAGGCCCCCGTATTGGTAAATATAATAAAGACGGCAGCGCCAACACTATTCCCGGACATAACATTCCGATGGCGGTTGTCGGTACGCTGATACTGGCTTTTGGCTGGTTTGGGTTTAACCCCGGATCAACACTGTCGGGTACGGATTTGCGCATCGCGGTTATCGCCACTAATACCATGATAGCCAGCGCAAGCGGTGGCTTATTTGCAACACTTTATATGTGGATAAAATATAGAAAGCCCGAGGTTGGCGTAATGGGCAACGGTCTGCTGGGTGGTTTAGTTGCTATAACAGCCCCTTGTGCCTTTGTAAACGCCACATCGGCATTTATTATCGGCGGCATTGCGGGTTTGCTGGTAGTGGTATCAACATTCTTTATCGATCAGAAGTTAAAAATTGACGATCCGGTTGGCGCAGTAGCCGTTCATGGTGTTTGTGGTTACTGGGGTGTACTGGCGCTTGGCCTTTTTGCTGATGGCCAATATGGCGATGGGTGGAACGGTATTAAGGGAAATGTTACGGGTTGGTTTTATGGTGACCCTAAACAATTCCTTGCAGAGTTTATTGGAGGAACAACCTGCATTGTTTTTGTTTTTGCTGTGATGTATGTCTTCTTTAAAATATGCAATAAAATATTTGGCATCCGATCAAGGGAAGCTGATGAAATTATCGGTTTGGATGAAAATGAAATTGGCTTAAAAGGTTATGACGATGACATACAACCCGTTGAACATGCCCAGATAACAAATTTGGTTTAACCTTGTTTAAGATTAAAAAAGGCATTTTGATGACTATCAGGATGCCTTTTCTATGTAGTTTTAGTTTTTCTTAGTTCTTAAATAATTAACAGGTAAATTTTATCTGAGGTTTAAAATCAAAACACAGGAAATGAGTATTATCAGATCGTTAGCCATATTTATTTTAGCCGGATTATGTGAAATTGGTGGTGGTTATTTGGTGTGGCTGTGGCTTAAAGCCGATAAACCCTTTTGGTATGGAATATTGGGAGGCTTTATTTTGGTATTGTACGGCGTTGTTGCTACCTGGCAAACAGCAAGTTTTGGCCGGGTATATGCCACGTATGGGGGAATTTTTATAGTGTTGGCCTTAGTTTGGGCATGGAAAATAGATGGGTTTAAACCGGACAAATACGATATTATAGGTGCCGCAATTGCGCTGATAGGTGCATGTATTATCATTTACATGCCACGAAAATAATTAATGGCCTTGTGTACAAATGGATATACTTCGTTAAATTAAGCTCACCGGCAACGTAAAGTAAAACCGGCTGCCTTCGCCAATTTTACTTTCTACGCCAATTTCACCGCCCTGCGCTTCGATAAAGTCTTTCGCGATAGCAAGGCCTAAACCAGTTCCGGAAACCGCAAAATCGGATCCGGGGACCTTAAAATATCGTTCAAAAACCCTCGGCAAATAAATTTCTTCTATCCCTTTTCCATGATCTTTAACTGAAAATTCAATTTTTGCAGAGGAATGTTTTTTTACGGTTATATCAATTACCGATTTTTTTGAACTGTATTTTATAGCGTTAGTTAAGAAATTAATTAACACCCATGCAGTTTTATCCGGATCGGCCCAAACATCCGGGAGGTTTTTAGGGCACTTTAGGTTAAGCGTTATTTCTTTTTGTTCGGCAATAAACCTTATTGTTTCGCAGGCATACTTAATTATATTTTGAGGATGGGTATTTCCGAAATTCAACAATAATTTGCCTGTTTCAACCTGTCCCATATCTAACAATTCGCTTGTTATTTTTAAGAGCCTGTCGCTGTCCTCATTAATATTATTGATAAGCTCCTTCTGGAAATTTGTTATGGTTCCATATCGTTTATCCTCCATCAATTTTAAGCTCATTTTAAGGGATGAGATCGGCGTTTTTAACTCGTGCGATATGGTAGCTATAAAATTGGTTTTAGCCTCGTCCAACTTATGAAACCGGGTGATGTTTTTTAAAAATATAAAATACCCTATACGTTTTGATTCGTCTTCATTTTTTCCCCATAAATGCACATCTTCAGGGGCGTATATCTCAAACAGCTCTCTTATAAAATAACTTTCCTTACCGTCAAGGTATAATTTCAAGTCATCAAAATGCTCAAATTCATTAATCAGTTTAAAAAAGAGGTCGTTATCTGCAGCGGCCTGTTGCGCCGAACTGCCGATAATATCCTTTTCATCTATACCTAATAGTTTAACCGCTACAGGATTAACGAATGTGACTATCCCATTTTCATCAAAGCCGATAATAGCATCCGTTACATTTCTTACAATCGTTTCAACCCGAAGTTTTTCATGCGTTATTTTTGCCTGGTTATTATTCTCGTAAACAAAAAGCCTGGCTGCCATTTGGTTAAAAGCTTCAGCCAAGTCCCAAAATTCATTCTTATCGGTAAACGAGAGGCGATTATCGTAATTTTTATTTGCAATTTCTTTAACTCCTTTGGTAAGTTGTATGATAGGTTTGGTAATGTAGCCAGGGAATATTATCAAAAAAAGAAAAACAATAAAGGAACCAAGTGAAGTAATAAAGATAAAAATAGAGATGGCTGTATTTGCTGTTTTATTGGCATTTCTGTTTTTGTTCTCCATGGCGTTCATATTAACCTCCATGATGCCGTAAGAGGATTTTTGCATTTTAGTCCGTAGTGCGGCAGCAAGAGCAGGGTTACTTAAAGACGTTCGAAAACGCCTGAAGTCCGCATAAAGCGAATCTGCAAGTGCCTTTTCTCCTGTTTCTGTTATGTCTCCTTCCTCCCTCTTAATATTGTATTCAATTGTTTTAAGCCCATCGCTATTGGGAAGGCCTGGAAGATCGAGTACCTTGTTTATGTTTTTTGTGTATACGATTGAGGTTTCATTATTCCTTAAAATTGCTTTTGAATTTTCTGAAAGCTGGTATATATAATAAGTTGCGATTGCTGAACTTATAAGAGCTAAGAGGAACAGGGAACCAATACCGGCCCTTAAATTGTTTTTAATAGTCATGCAATTTATAAGTAAAAAATATTTGTTTCATAGGTAAATGATGGATTTACATAGCCATAAATGGATATTCCGCAATGCCCAAATTGAGTTTTGTTTAACGCAAGTAATATGCCATGGCCGCGACGACACCCATTCATCTTATTAATAGTTTGACAATCAACATCTTAAAATAAAGTTACCATTTTTTTTGTGCGCGGCATCTTACCAATTCGGAATGCCGCATATTCAATTTGGCAGGGTTTTTAAAAACCGGATTAAAATATCATAATTCAAGGTTTGCATTTTTGCCATTTTGATAAAAAACCCTATCAAAATGATGCTCTTTTATCAACCTGTAAAACTTAAAAATTGAGCAATAGCCTTGAATTACAACCTAAACGCAGAATTTAAAAATCGGGCACATTTTTGGCATGGTTAGTTTCATCAATTTGTTGTATATGTTTAAAATTTAAACAATGAGTAAATAAATACCCCCAATAAAATGCAGTCTACTATATTAATTGTTGAGGATGAAAACAAATTCGGCGGGCTCTTGTCAAGAATTATAGAAGCTGAAGGATATAATGTTTTACAAGCCCAATCCGCCAGGTCTGGTTTAAAGTTTCTGGAAAATGAAGATGTAAGGGTAGTTATAAGCGACGTTAAATTGCCGGATGCCAATGGTGTAGAACTGGTAAAACGTATTAAGGACATGTACCCACATATCGAAGTGATTAACCTCACTGCATTTGGCTCCATTAAAGACAGCGTCAAGGCCATGAAAAACGGTGCTTTCGATTACATTATGAAGGGTGATGATAATGATCGTATTATTCCCATCGTAAATAAAGCGGTCGAAAAGGCTGATTTGCAGTTCCAGATCGATCTGCTTCACAAAAAACAGCATCATCATTATACTTTTGATAATATACTCGGTAAATCGCCGGCTATCACAGAGAATATTGCTTTGGCAAAAAAAGTAGCCCGTACCAATACAACTGTATTGCTATTAGGCGAAACCGGCACCGGCAAAGAAGTATTTGCACAAGCGATACACGCAGAAAGCGATCGGCGGGGAAAACCTTTTATAGCGGTAAACTGCAGTTCATTTTCGAACGAGCTTTTAAAAAGTGAACTCTTCGGCCATGTGGCAGGCTCATTTACGGGCGCCGCGAAAGACAAAAAGGGGCTGTTTGAAGAAGCTGATGGTGGTACGCTTTTTTTAGATGAAATAGGTGAAATGAATCTTGAACTTCAGGCCCGGCTATTGCGTGTTTTAGAGGATGGCTATTTTAACCGTGTAGGCGATTCAAAAGCCATGAAAGTTAGCGTACGCATTATTGCCGCCACTAATAAAGACCTGAAAAGGGAGGCAGACAATAACCAGTTCCGGCCCGACCTGTTTTACCGTTTGGCTGTATTTACAATTCACCTGCCACCGCTTCGTGAACACAAGGAAGATATAGAAATTTTGGCCGACCATTTTTTAAAAGAGTTTTCAAACAAAGTGAACCGTAAGGTTAAAAAAATGGATGAGTTCTTTTTAAAAATTTTGAACCATCATTCTTGGAAAGGCAACATCCGCGAGCTTAGAAATGTGATAGAAAGAGCAGTTATAATTGCCAATGGAGACACCCTTACCTCCGACCTCCTTCAGTTTGACTTTCTATCAGATGCTTCGGAAGATACCGGGTCAACTTTAAACCTGGCGAGCATCGAGAGCCAATATATCCGTAAAGCTATGTCACAGTCCAAAGGCAATAAAACCGAAGCCTCGCGATTACTTGGAATTGGCTTATCTACTTTATACCGCAAAATTGAGGATTACAAATTATAAAATCCCATTTACCCCTTTTTAGCTACTTTTTCTCCGAATTAAGCGCCAATTAAATCAGTTTTATATTTTAAAATTGATAGTTTTTGCCAATTTGCATCGTAATTTCAAAATATTTATTCATTTGATAAAGATTGAACCAGAAATTTATATTTCTTATTAGCGTTTATGATTTTCATTGATTTTATTTTTAATGTCATTCTCAATTTGAGGTGATTTTCTTAACGTTTTTAGCTTTTATGTCAATATTTTGATTTTTTTATTACAAAAAACTCAAAATTATAATATCAGATACTGGTTTATTTTCAATTTTGATAATTTCGTCACTTTTTTGTCAAAAAAAATCTCCCTAACGCATTATTCCGTCTCATTGTGACAATTCAACTCTATCAGTTTGATGCTGTCACGTTTTATGCGCCACTTTCTCTCTTTACTAACTAATTGATTTTAAGTTATTTATGTCAATAACGATTTTATTGGCATCAAAGTGGCATAGTGGCTAAACATTAAAATCAAATTAACATACTATTATCAGTTCAATCTTAAACAAGTCAAAACATGAAAAAAACATTTACGCTAATTTTATTATTAGGATGTATTTTCCGGGCGTCGGCACAGACGAATAGCCCGGTTACTAATATGATGAAAGCCGACGCTGAAAAACTGAAAGCAGATTCCATAAAAAAAGCAGATTCCATAAAAAAAGCCATGGAAACGGCAACACCGTTGGGCTATGCCGACTTTTCGTGGGTTAACGGGCAAAACCGTCAATCGTCAAAATTACTGGATAACGCCTACTTTACAGGTGATTTTACTTTCGACATGAACTATACCCAGTCGAACAATCACCCGAACGATGATTTGGTAACGGGATCAACTGCTTTAGCACGCAACGGCGAGGTTGACGTATCAATGATTGCTATTGGCGGCGATTTTCATTATGCCAATGTACGCGGGCGTATCATGTTGCAATATGGTACACGCGCTACTGAGGTGCCACGAAATGACTATAGCGGGTACAGGGGTTTATATGACCTCCCAGATGCCTATCGCTACATAAGCGAAGGTTACGCCGGTTATCATTTTGATGTATGGCATGGTATAAACGTTGATATGGGTATTTTCATGTCGTACATCGGTTTAATGTCGTACAATAACTTTGAAAACTGGTCCTATCAGCCATCTTATACTTCTGACAACACGCCATGGTTCTTTAATGGTGTCCGTGTGCAGTTATTCCCCAGTGTAAAAACCAAAATCGAACTTTGGTTTATTAACGGATGGCAATCATATGGCATGTTTAATAAAATGCCGGGCTTCGGTTTCGCATACGTAACCCAACCCAACCAACGCACTAAAATTATCTCCAATAACTATTTCGGAACAGATGTTGCCGGCGCGCCGGATGTGAAAAGGTACCATACTGACAACTCGGTAGAATATTTATATTTCGATGCAGCAGAAAAAAAAGGCACTGGCATTAAACGTGCGGCATTCACTTTCACTGCCGACTTTGGCTTCCAGGATGGTACCGCTCCCGGAAATGTAGTTTATTCGCCCTTTGGCAAAAACGCGTCTAATTTCATGAGCGCCATGGCATACCACAGGATTTGGTTTGGCGATCAGGCGAAATGGGGTTGGACTATCGGCGGCGGCGTTATGTCGAACCCAAGCCGTTATTTGGCGATAGTACCTCCAGGGCTTGCTACCGACTCATTTATAGCCGCTTCCACACCAGGTTCAAAGATGGCCGGTTGGGATACCTCTACCACTATCGACTATAACCCTAATCAATTCTTAACCATTCGTTTCGAATTGGTACACCGCTTTATGGACATCCCTTATTTCGATGGGCCGGGCGGCGTTACTACAGGGCCGGGCGGCAATGGTTATACAACCAACCCTCAAGCTAATTCCAATCAAAACTCTTACATCCCGAACCCGCCAACTATTGTAAATGCACAGGGACAAACAGTACCTAACCCTAATTTTATTCCATTTGATTTGGTAAAAGCAGATAGCAGGTTTATAGTGGCTTTGATAGCAAGATTTTAGCACAAAAAATCAAGTGCCATTACATAAAAATGGCACTTGATTTCTGAAACAAAGGAATCCCGGCAAACTCTCAAGGTCCATAATAATAATTAACAAAATGTTTAACAATAAAATTAAATCAAAATGAAAGCTTTAAAACTAATGATCCTTGTGCCATTTATGGCATTCTTCATCCAAAACGCTGCCGCCAATGGCCAAGGCGCAGGACTATATTTAACCCTCCAGGATTATATGAACCATAAATTAAGCTACACTACAGTTGGTAATGACAAACTGAAAGTAAGCAGCCTTTTTGGTAGCAGCACGGTGGTTTTAACCCATGATGGCAAAAAACAGGTTTTTGAAAAAAGCGAAATATTCGGCTACAGCAAAGATGGACAGGACTATCGTTTTTTTAATAATGTTGAATATCGTATCCTTTCGGCAAAAGGGTTGTTGATCTACAGTCATTCAACACTTGTTCAACAGGGAAAAGGGCCAAAGCCAACCGAACAATACTATTTTAGTTCGGGTTTGTCTGATCCTATTCAGCCACTTACCATAGCGAACATTAAAGATGTGTACGCAAAGCACCCCAAATTTACTTATGCGGTTGAAAGCCTGTTTAAAAATGACGGTGACCTTGCAGCCTATGACAGCTATAACAAACAATATAAAATAGCCTGGTTGTATTCGCAAAATGCAAAGTAAAGCCCTTGTTTGTGCAACCCTTGAACGGATATAAAAATCAGTGCATTACAAGCTACGGCCTGTAATGCACTGGGTTATAACTTAATTTTTTTATCATGCTACTGAAATTCGTTTTATCAAATTACCGCTCATTTAAAGATAAAGCAACTTTAGATATGGAAGCGTGTTCCATAAAAGAGTATGCTGAAAGTGTATTTTTTTCTAAATGCGGGAGCCCGCCTGCTAATATTCTTAAATCAGTTGCTTTATTAGGTGCAAACTCATCAGGCAAAAGCAATTTGTTTAAGGGATTTGATTTAATGCGGTATATGGTTATCAATTCGGCCAAAGAATCAACACTTACAAAAACGTATCATATTGAGCCATTTAAATTAAGCACCGAAACTGAGCATAAGCCTACGCTGTTTGAGTGCACAATGATGATTGATAATATTGTTTACAGGTATGGTTTTGAAAGTGATAATAAGGAGGTTCATGCTGAATGGCTTTATATGATTGTTAAGCGGCGGGAAGAAACTGTGTTTATACGAACTAAAAATGAATTTGAAATCGTAAAACGTTTTCCGACTGACTTTAAAAACAAGCTTTTAATGCTTGCCGAGTTTACGAGGAATGACGCATTGTACCTTTCGATATTAAGCCAATTTAATATTGAACTGGCCATGCAAATTTCAAAATGGTTTGCCAAAAATATCATTTATGCTGAACCCAATCTGGAGGACGCCCTTAGTTATACGGCATTGTTGCTTGCTGACCCTAACTATAGTTCCCTGTTAAATGAGGTTATTGAAAAATCAGACCTGGGTTTTAGCGGTGTTGAAAGACAGGCAGGGCAAAAGGTTTCCACTAAAAGCTCCGCAGGGATTAGCACCCCGCGGCCAAAGATCAAACTTACTTCAACTCATATTAAATATGATTCAAAAAACAGGAAAGTCGAAAAGATTTCCCTTGAGTTAAATAAGGATGAATCATCCGGGGCGCAGAAATTGATCGCGTTACTGGGGCCAATGATCAAAGTTTTGATGGATGGTGGTACATTTTGGATAGACGATCTTGATGCCAAAATTCATCCTTATATTATAACTATGGTGATGGATTTATTTAATTCAAATAAATACAATCAAAATGGCGCCCAATTGGTGTCTATCTCCTACAATCAGCAAATTCTTAAAAAATTAAGGCGGGATCAGATTGTTTTTCTCAATAAGGACATATATGGCGCATCTTCCATAACGGCTCTGTACATATTTAATCCAAGCGTCCGCAGTAATGCAATTTTTGATAAGGAATACCTGCAAGGGCAATATGGCGGGGTGCCAAATATCAGTGATGCATTTAATCTTAGCTTAAAGCACAATCCGGGTAAAAACGGAATAGAAACTGCAAAAAAGATGCACAATTAAATTAACAATAAATAGTAAACAGCAAAACTTAACACATGGCAAAAATTTACAACAAAGCTTCCGCCATTACAATTTAAATGGCATTCAAACCCCCATTATTTAATAACGATTCAAGTTCAACATTTCTTAAGATCATGTTACTCAAAACCCCTATTATTAATTCATTATTTATCGGTTTGCTACTGTCTGGCTTTAGTCTTTTTGGCCAAAGCCCGGCAGGCGATACCGTTAAACTAAACGTTAAACAGGCCGAAGACCTGTTTTTGAAGAACAACCTTCAATTGATTGCCCAGCATTATAACATAGGTATAGCCGATGCCCAGGTGATAACGGCTAAACTGTTCCCCAACCCCGATTTCAGCAGTACTACTGGCTTGTATGATACCAATACCCATAAGTTTTTTGATTACAGCGCCGGCCAGGCTGAATATTCCGGCAATATCTCTCAATTGTTTACAACTGCGGGGAAACGGAATAAAAATATACAGCTGGCTAAGATCGGCGTTGAACAGGCGAAATATCAATTTTTTGATTTGTTGAGGACACTGAAGGCTTCATTGCGCAGTAATTTTTTTACAATCTATTTTCAGGAGGAATCCGCCAAAGTGTATGACACCGAGATTAATACCCTGCAAAAGATACTGAAGGCATACAAGGAACAAAATGCAATAGGCAACATCTCCGAAAAGGATGTTTTGAGCATTCAATCACAATTATATTCTTTGCAGGCCGAACTGGCCGGCCTGGAAGCCGGTATTGACGCCTCCATAAGCCAGCTCCAATTACTGATCAGGACAAAACCCGGAACTTACATTGAGGCGGAATATAACTATGAACTGGACGGTAGGGACATTTTGACGACAGTTCCTTATCAGAAACTGCTTGACTCGGCTTATAAGAACCGTTACGATTTGAGATTGGCAAAATCGGCTGTAGAATACAACGATATGAATTTAAAATATCAACAGGCCCTTGCCGTACCTGATTTCAACCTGTCCCTGGGATATGATAGGCGCGGCGGTTACGTGCCAAATTACACCAATCTCGGTATTGAATTCAATCTGCCGTTTTTTAACCGCAACCAGGGCGGTATTAAGCAAGCTCAACTAACAATAGAGCAGGGCAAAGTTCAGTTGCAGGGCCAGCAAGACCAGGTGGAAAATGATATAGCCGTTAATTATCTAACCGTCTCGCGTTATGAAAAACTCAGTAACAGTTTCGACCCCAAATTCAGGGCTGATTTTACCCACCTGATACAGGAGGTAGTTAAAAATTATGAGGTGCGGAACATTGGGCTGATAGAGTTCCTGTATTTGTACGACTCGTATAAAGTAAACGCGGTACAGTTAAATAACATCCAGCTCAGTCGCGTCACGGCACTTGAGCAGCTCAACTATGTTACCGGAACGCCCTTTTTTAATCAATAATCATCCTAATTATTTATAGATATTCCCATGAATAAGATCATTAAAAACAGCATAAGCACGCTAACTGCATCTTTTATGCTCTTTAACTTGTTTTCCTGCAATTCAAATGAGCAGAACAGCGAAGTACGTACTCCTTATGTCATTCCTGATTCGCTATTTCAGAAACTGGCAGTAGATACAGTAAAAACATCCAACATCAGCTACGCCATTAAGTTTAATGGCATAGTAGATTACAATACCGATAAGGTTGCCAATATATTCCCGCTGGTGAGCGGCAATATACACGATATCCGTGTGATGCCCGGCGATTATGTACACGCGGGCCAGGTATTGGGTACGATTAAAAGCCCTGAGGTTGCCAATTACAACGCCGCCCTGATTACTGCGGAAACAAATGTTCGGCTAAACGCCAAACTGCTCGACCAGCAAAAGCAGTTGTTTAAAAGCGGCCTGGCTTCGCAGATTGATATCACCACTGCGGAAGTGGGTTATGAACAGGCGGTTGCGGCTAAGGTAGCAGCAGAAAAAATATTAGCCATCAACGGTAATAATAAAAACGGCGATTTTGAGGTTAAATCGCCCGTTAACGGTTTTATAGTTCAAAAAAATGTGACCAATGATATGGCCGTCCGCGCGGATAATGGCGGCAACATGTTCACCATTTCCGACTTAAAAGACGTATGGGTGCAAGCCAATGTTTACGAAAGCAATATCAACAGCGTGCATGAAGGGAATCCGGTTGAGGTGACCACCAACACATACCCCGACAAGGTTTTCAGTGGCAAAGTAGGTAAGCTGATGAATGTCCTTGATCCTGCAACCAAAGTGATGAAAATGAGGGTGGTGCTTGATAACCCGGGCTTTGCCTTAAAACCACAAATGTTTGCAACCATCGCAATCAGCAACAGTGTGAATAAAAAAGCCACATCTGTAGCCAGTGGTGCGCTGATTTTTGATAACAGCCAATATTATGTGATTATTATAAAAGGTAAAAATAACATAGAGTTAAGACCGGTAGAGGTTATAACCAACAACGGGAAAACAGCTTATATTAAAAGTGGGTTAGAGCCTGGTGACAAAGTAATAGGTGCGGATGCGCTGCTCATGTACTACTACAACTCATTAAATAGTTAAACAATCTATTATTAAATAATCCATAGATTATGAACAAATTTCTGAGAGGCATTATTGGCTTCTCCTTAAAAAACAAGTACCTCGTTTTATCCCTTTCGGGACTCTTAATTATAGCAGGGATAATAACTTTTAAGGAAATGCCGATTGAGGCTTTCCCCGATGTTACCAATACCGAGATAACGGTGATTACGCAATGGCCGGGCCAAAGCTCCGAACAGGTGGAAAAGCTGGTTACTATCCCTATAGAGATTGCTCTTAACCCGGTACAGAGAAAAGTGAGCCTGCGCTCTATCACAGTTTTTGGATTGAGTTTGGTAAAGATAATTTTTGAAGACGACGTAAAGGACCCTGAAGCGCGGCAACAGGTAATGAATTTAATAGGCAATGCCAGTTTGCCAAGCGGTATAAGCCCTTCGGTGCAGCCACCCACCGGCCCCACCGGAGAAATATTCAGGTACACCCTTAAAAGTTCCGTAAGAAATCCAACGGAGCTAAAAACCATGCAGGACTGGGTGATAGACAGACGATTAAGGGCCATTCCGGGTGTTGCTGATATAGAAGCTTTTGGCGGAAAATCAAAGATGTATGAAATAACCGTCGATCCGGGAAAACTCGCCAGCTTGGGATTAACCCCGTTAGATGTATTTACCGCTATACAAAAAACCAATGTTAATGTTGGCGGCGACATCATCGTTCAAAATAACCAGGCCTTTGCTGTAAGGGGGATCGGCTTATTGAAGGATATCCATGACATAGAAAATGTAATTGTCAGTAACAACAACGGCGTACCGCTGCTGGTGAGCGATGTAGCTACAGTATCCCTGTCAAATGTGCCCAGGCTTGGCTGGATAGCGCGGATCAACGCGATAACTGATAAAGATGGCAAAAGAAGAGTAGAGGACGAGGAAGACGTTGTACAGGCCATCGTGGTGATGCGTAAAGATGCAAACCCTACTGAGGTAACGCAAGCGGTAGAAAAGGAAGTTGACAAAATAAACAATACGGTACTGCCTGCTGATACCAAAATGGTACCCTTTTACGACAGGACCACGCTGATAGACTACGCTACCCATACGGTGTTGCATAACCTGATTGAAGGTATATTGCTGGTAACCCTGCTGGTTTCATTGTTCATGTTCAACTGGCGAACAACGCTCATCGTAGCTATCATTATCCCCATGGCGCTGCTCTTTGCCTTCATTTGCCTGCACCTGCTGGGGATGTCGGCCAACCTGCTTTCATTGGGCGCTGTTGATTTCGGGATCATCATTGACGGGGCCGTGGTGATGGTGGAGGGTATGTTTGTGGTACTTGATCATAAAGCGGCTCAGGTTGGGATGGCCCGTTTTAACAAACTGGCTAAATTAGGCATGATCAAAAATAATGGCGCGCAATTGGGTAAAGCCATTTTTTTTGCCAAACTGATCATTATTACCGGGTTGCTGCCGGTGTTTGCCTTTCAGAAGGTGGAGGGAAAAATGTTTTCGCCCCTGGCATACACCCTTGGCTTTGCATTGCTTGGCGCTTTAATTACCACGCTTACCCTGGTACCGGTGCTTATTAGCATGCTGCTTAATAAAAACGTACACGAAAAGCACAATCCATTTGTACATCATTTAAAAAGCTTCATGCTATTTGGGTTCACAAAAGCCTTCGAATACAAAAAACTTGTCGTTACCGTGTCCTTAATCGTAATGTTCATTGGCTTATATAGCTTTAAATTTTTAGGCAGTGAGTTTTTGCCCAGCCTGGATGAGGGCGCGATATGGTTAAGGGTGGAGTTGCCATACAGTATATCGCTCGACAGATCAGTAGATCTCGCAAAAGAAATACGTAAAAAACTGATGACTTTTCCGCAAGTGCAGGCTGTGGTGTCGCAAGTTGGAAGGCCTGATGACGGAACAGATGTTGAAGGGTTTTACATTGATGAGTTTAATATAAAGCTGTACCCCGAGGATGACTGGAAACCAAAGATCACGAAGGACGAACTCATCAAGCAGATTGGGGCGAAATTTCCAAATCTTGATCTTAACTTCTCACAACCTATTGAGGATAACGTGGATGAAGCGGTTTCGGGCGTTAAGGGTTCTATTTGTGTAAAAATATTCGGCGACTCATTAAATTACTCGGAACCTAAAATAAAGGAGATTTATAACATATTAAAAGGCGTGAGGGGAATGGACGATTTGGGCATTATAAAAAACACAGGCTCGCCCGAAGTGGATATTACCCTGAACCAGCAAAAGATGGCCCAGTATGGCGTGGCTACTGCCGATGCAAATACAGTAATTGCGATGGCTATAGGCGGCCAGGCGGCTTCTACTTTATACGAAGGCGTAAGGACATTCGACATCAGGGTCCGTTTCCCTGAAGCATACCGTAAAACACCCGAAGATATAGGCAACCTGCTGGTGCCTACGGCAAGCGGGGCAAAAGTGCCAATAAAGGAAATAGCGAGCATAACAAAAAAAACAGGCCTTTGCTATTTGCTCAGAGATGAGAACGAGCGATTCGCCACCCTTAAATTTGCGGTGCGTGACCGGGATATGGGCAGCACTGTTGCCGAGGCGCAGCAAAAAGTAAACGCGAAAGTAAAATTGAAACGGGGATACCGAATGGCGTGGCAGGGCGATTTCGTGAATCAGGAACGCGCAGAAAAACGCCTTACGCAGGTGGTGCCAATAAGTTTGGCGCTTATTTTCCTGCTGTTATTTGTCATGTTCGGTAACTTTAAAGACGCCTTGTTGGTGTTCCTGAATGTGCCATTTGCTATTGTAGGTGGTATCATTGCCTTGATGATCACAGGAACCAATTTTAGTATTTCGGCGGGTATCGGGTTTATTGCCCTGTTTGGTATTTGTATCCAGGATGGGGTATTGCTGATCACTGTTTTCAAACAAAACCTGGACAAAATGAAAGGTCAGCACCAGTCCCTTTACATCTCCATGAAACTTGGCGTAAATGCGAGGATAAGACCCGTGATGATGACTGCCCTAATGGCGGCTATCGGGTTATTCCCGGCAGCAATTTCTCATGGTATTGGATCTGAAAGTTCAAGGCCGCTGGCAAGGGTCGTAATTGGAGGTATCCTTTGTGCGATGGTATTCAGCCTTTGGGTTTTCCCACTCATATTCGGATGGGCTTACAGAAAATCTGACGAAACTACCAGGTAAAATGAATAATGCGAGTCAAGAACCAAGATTCAAGAAAAAAGCAACGGAGGAAGTAAGAATTTTTATTGGTGGATGTTAAAATCGGTACCAATTTAAATAAGATGTAAATACCCCTGATTTAATCAATATTGTAAAAGGCGGTGCAACTTTTGAGTTGCACTTGCCGGATACAATTAAAAGGGATCGTGAGATTAAAATACAGCAAGTGCCTGGCTTAACCACTGTATTGATTAGTTTTTGTAAATGGTTTCAAAAAATATTAAAAATGAAAAAATTTATACCCTTTGGTGCATTAATATTCATTGTAGCCCTTGCACTCATTTTTCCGTCTGTTAAAACTGTAACTATCGCCAATAATAAAATAGATTCAGGTGATACGGCCTGGATGCTTACCGCCACAGCGCTTGTACTGATCATGACGCCTGGCCTTGCATTTTTTTATGGCGGCATGGTTACTAAAAAAAATGTTTTGTCAACCATGCTTCAAAGTTTTGTATGTATGGGAGTGATTACCATTATATGGGTGATATTTGGATTTAGTCTTGCCTTTGGCGATTCACTAGGCGGTGTAATTGGCGATCCCCGAACTTTTTTTATGATGAAAGGCATGCTTGGAAATGCAACCTGGAAACTTGCCCCAACAATACCCCTGGTATTGTTTGCAATGTTCCAGTTAAAATTCGCGGTCATTACGCCAGCCCTGATCACCGGGGCGTTTGCAGAGCGGATACGGTTTAATTCCTATATTATTTTTATATGCCTGTTCTCCGTATTTATTTATGCCCCGCTTGCCCACTCTACCTGGCATCCTGATGGTTTATTAAATAAATTAGGAGTACTGGATTTTGCAGGCGGTACAGTAGTACACATGTCCGCAGGATGGGCTGCACTGGCATCAGCACTTTATTTAAAGAAAAGGAATGAAACCATACACTCGCCAGCGAGAATAAGTTATGTATTATTAGGCACGGGCTTATTATGGTTCGGCTGGTTTGGTTTTAATGCCGGCTCGGCCCTTGGTTCCGGTACGCTTGCCGCTACAGCGTTAGCTACCACTACAACCGCATCAGCAGCGGCCGCTATGGCATGGATATTCTTTGATATTATGCGTGGTAAAAAACCATCTGTTATGGGAGCTTGTATTGGCGCTGTTGTTGGCCTGGTGGCCATTACACCTGCCGCCGGATTTATAACAATACCACATTCACTAATTGTTGGTATTGTTGCTGCCTGTGTAAGTAATATGGTGGTATTATGGCGTTCAAGAACGTCAATTGATGATACACTCGACGTATTCCCATGTCATGGTGTAGGCGGTATGGTTGGTATGCTGCTCACAGGGGTATTTGCACATAAAAATGTCAATAGTGGTAATTTAACCGGAAACGGTTTGTTTTACGGTGAAACTCATTTATTTTATGTTCACCTGATAGCATTGGTAGCCGTATCCGCATTTGCCTTTTTCGGTTCATTACTTTTGCTGAAAATCACGGATTCTATCAGCAGTTTGCGTGTTTCGGCAGCAGAAGAAATTGCGGGCCTGGATATTACACAACACGATGAAGGGCTGTAGGAATTTATATGTAATTTAAATGTTCTGAATGGTTTATTAAGACTTAGCCTAACAGGTTTAGCGTTAATATTTTGCATTCGATTTTAATTCATTACTTGCCTGAAAATTACTTCGTTTCAATAGCTATCTGTTTATTGTCTGCTTTGCCCTGCTAAACAGGGTGGCAAAAAGGAACAAAGCTTGCCGGCATTTTTTGTTGGGCTGGTCATAGCATTTATTTATTTTGATGTTTAATTATCATGCTTTTGGTATCACAGCCTCCTGCGTCAAAACGCACTTCCAACCACCGTTCTTCCAGCGCCAAACATCGGTTTGGCGCTCCTGTATGTCGAAAGCTTTGCTCCCCAACACGCCTGCCAGTTCAACTTTCGTCGTCACCAGCGCTATATTTCCGTACAAACGCACCCTCGGTTCCGAAAGGGACATGATCTTTAGCACCCGGAAACCAGATCGTATCCCGCTGGGGAAAATAGAAGGCCCCTCATCCACATCACCGTTTGAAGGAATAACGGCCCACTCCTTGTCCAGCATACGTACAATTCCTACGGTGTCATTTGCCTGCAAGGCCCTTGCTAATTCCTGGTCCGCAGCCAGCGCATTTTCTATCGTCGGCCCAATGGCAGGTTTTACTTTAACGGCACTTCCGAACGTTACGGGTACCCATCCATTTGATATAATTAAAAGTATTAAAATTACCGGGATTGCTATAAGCAAAATACTTTTTAAAATCCATGTTTTCTTTTTGGGCTCCGGCTTATTATCAACAATAGTATAACCGCGACCATTCCCATTGATTTGCTTTACCGTTATTGCGCTTGCCGTCCCGTTGCCATTTTGCGATTTAAAGTCCCGCCAGTTTTCATAACCTAAAAACTGCACCAGCGTATCAAGGGTGTGCGTAGTGGGCAGGCTATCGTATTTTACTTTACCCCAAACCCTTTTTAAAGTTACATGGCTTAGCGCCAGGCCGGTACGTTCCTGTATCTTCTCGCTTAATATTACAAAATCCTGATTGGTCCATTCATCACTGTCACCCCATCCGGTATTTGACTCAAATAGCGCTATTGTTTTTTCTATCAGAAACTCATCAGTATTCATATCACAAAATTATTATTCAGACAAAAACATAACTGATAATGGCATGGTTTAGCTTATACCGGGCTCCAAGTTTCCTATCATCGAAACCATAGGGAAATCCGTAATCAGGGTCAAAAAACACCTATACCGATTTTATTTTTCCTTATTATCAGGGAAACCTATACCCGGGCCAAAGAAACATACAAACCCTTTTATTTTGCCATCTTTTAATGTAAAATACTCTGTGTTCGATAATACTTTGCCGTTCAGCGTCCAGCAATGATAGGTTACAAACGCATTATCCCCATCAACCATAAGCTTATCAATCTCAAACTTTTTGATGTTGGCTGAATTTGGCCAGCACTTTTTCTTATATTCTTTTATACCAATAGGCGGAATATCTACCGGGCTGCTGAAAGTAAACCCTTCGGCGAGAACGGATTTCAACATGTTCCAATCTTTTTTCTCATAAGCAGCATAAACTGTTCTAACTATTTTTTCGTTAGCTTGCTGGCTACCCTGGGCAGTACAGTGGATGATAAGTAAGAGCAGCGTGACTGCTAACAAGCATCCAACCGCATTTTTTTTGACTTTATTTTTCATATAATTTATTTTATCTGCAATGGGGCTAATGAACAGGGTTATCCCTCGCTTTCCCGTTCATAAAAGAAACAAAAGGGATCCTAAAAAAAAAGTCACCTACCTCGCGTACATGACTTTTTAATTAACTATTAACCGATCAAACTATTAACTACATATCTGATCAGCTGTTATAAATGTAAGTGGCGAAAATCTATTTGAATGAGTGAAACCTACCAATTTATTTTTTTAACACGTTTGGATACATTATATCAATTTATCTTTTCTCGCCGCTTTGATCGCGTCCGCTTTGGAATTTACATCGAGTTTAACATAAACGTTTTTTATATGTGTTTTCACAGTTTCCGAATCAATAAACAGGTCATTCGCAATCTGCGACCGGCTTTTGCCCTCACTTACCATCTCCAATATTTGAGTTTCCCGTTTTGACAATGGGGAATGCTGGTTTTTTTGGAAAGATTTAATCACCATCCGCGCAACATTGGTACTCATGGGGCCGCCGCCTTCACAAACTTCCCTTATTGAGTCGATAATTTTTGCAATCGGGCTGTTCTTAGTTAAATAACCAGAAGCGCCGTTTGACAATGCATCAAATATCTGGTCTTCCGACTCATAAACGGTGAGTATGATTATGTAGCATTTGGACAATTTTTTTTTTATCAAGGGTATAGCATCGATGCCACTTGTGCCAGGAAGCTCAATATCGAGCAATACTACGCCCGGATTGTCATTGATGATGTTTTTCGACGCATCTTCAACTGAAGCATATGAATTGGCCACATAAAAACCGTCAACATCATTGATCAGGGTAGCGTAGGCATTTCTTAACACTTCATCATCTTCAATGATTACGATGGTTGTATTTTTCATTATTTCAATATAAATGTGGTATCCGTTTAATAGTCAGGGCAATACTTGTACCTTCGTTTACCGATGATCTTATATCGATTACCCCGTTTACCTTTTTTGCCCTGTTATTTATATTCCGCATGCCATTACCGCTTTTTACGGTACCTATATCAAAGCCTTTGCCATCGTCTTCAACAACGATACATAGGTAATTATCCTGGTTTAAAAGTGCGGCTGCTTTAACGTTTTGCGCGCCGGAATGCCTTAAAGTATTATTAAATAATTCTTTAAGTATCATCGTAATATTTCTACCATAACCCATCGGTAAAATTATTTCCTTAAATGTTTCGTTTGTTAAATCAGATGTAAAACTTATGGCTGTGTTTAAAAAAAGATCGATCCCGAATTCTTTTACATGCGTCAAAACTTCTGATAACCGGTCATTGTCGGGATCAAGTGCCCACAAAATATGTTTACTGCCGGTAAACAAGGCATCTGCATTTTCCTTGATCTGGTCAATAATTTTTCGCTGGTCTGAAAAAGTAACGTCGACCTTTTTATAGAGTATGTCTGAGAGAACATTGATCCTTGTCAGTTTATTTCCCAGGTCGTCGTGAAAATCTTCTGCGGTTTGCTTGCGGATCTTAACCTGTTCCTCTAATCGCAAATGTGCTATCAGTCTTCTTTTTTGCTCCTCTTTTAACCTAAAGTACTTCCATGTTGCTACGCTAATTAAAAAAAGAAATATAACTATTGCTACTTTAAATAAAGCAGTTTGATAATAGGCAGGTATTATTTCGAACGAAAAGCTTGCAACATTTGATGATGCCCCCGCAAGGTTGGACGACCTGACATAAAAAGTATAATTACCGGGAGGTAGCGAAGGGTAATCGACAACATTATTGTTAACCTGCGCGCTAAAACGCGCATCTAAAGGCCATAACTTATAACTATATAAAACGTTATTCGGGTTTTTTAAATAAACGCCATCGAAACTTATGGTGATGTGGCTGTTATTGAAAGGAAGTTTTAAATTTTGGGGTTCTTTATATCCATTTCTGTAGGTATATTTAACGGTTTGCTTGTTGTAAAATGCTACATCTTGTATGGTTGTATATGGCGCGGAAAATGAATTTGAAGCCAAATCATTTTTAACCACCAGCAGGCCTTTTGTTGTTCCTATAAAAACCTGGTTATCGTGAAACAAAAGTGCATCCTGGTCGCATTCAACAAACAGGTTACTAATATTTTCATTTATTATTCTTTGAAATGTGCCGTCGTTTTTTATTTTGAATTGATTTACCGCACGCCCGGTCCCTGCCCATAATATCCCATTCTTATCAACATCGATACTGTAAACGCTGGCCGAGCTTAACCCGTTTTTTTCATTTAAATGAATAACCGGGCCGCCGTGGGGGTTCCATACAAATAATCCGTTGTCAAATGTTCCAATGTAAATGCGCCCTTTATAATATTTCAAACAGTCCATGTTTGAACCTTTTAGGAAATCGGCTTTGAAGCTGGTGTCAATTTTCTTGTCTTTCACAAGGAATATTTTAGTACTTGAGGTAACCAGTATTGAATCCGGGCCTATCTCAATTATCCCGGTGCACATACCGTTAACGCCACTTATTTTTTTTAAACCTTTATCCCAGTAATAAGATCCATCGCTTGCAATCACCCACTTAGTTTTCAGATGGTCTTCCAACATAGCGTTAAACAATATCCGGGTGTCATTTTTATTCCTGGGATAAAAGCGGGTAAAATTTGGTCCCGCTTTCTTCCACAATCCATTTACCGTTACTATCCATGTGTTTTTTTCATTGTCCATGTATAAACAATGAAAAATATCGGTAGCATCCATTAAGGGGATCTTAATTTGGCTTATTTTTTCCCCGTTATAGATCATCAACTTACTACCTCCCGACATTAGGATATTATTGTTCTTATCAGGGGCTATTTGCAAAATTGGTTCGGTAACGCCCTGGGCCTGGTCAAGAATTGAAAAACCGTCCCCATCAAATCTAAATATACCGGCCCCGTTAGTGCCAAACCATATATTGTTATCAAAATCTTTAAAAATGCAATTAACCGGGTAATTAGTAAACCCATTACTTTCGTCAAAATATTTCAGAATATTGTTGTTAAAATAATAGGCCCCCTTGCTTGTACCGATCCATAATCCATTTAAATTGTTCTGGGCTATACAATTGATCAGGCTTACGCCGTTTTTTTTTAAGTCAATTTTTATCTTCCTGAAGGAATTTTTCCTGACGTAAAATACTTCGGTTCCTGTAGAAATATAAATGGCATCATTGGCGCTATCGACTATAAATTGTTTAATGTAGGTGTCTTTCGGAAAAACAAAGGGTATTATGTCGATCCATTTATGATTTTTTAAACAATAAATCCCTTTGTTCAGCACAGCAGCCAGTATCTCGCCATTCTTATTTATTGTTATGGCTGTTACAGTATCTTCGCCGGCCGTAATGTTTACATCGTCCATGTGGCCACTGCTTATTTTAAATAAACGCCGGTTGCTTAATCCCCAAATGTTGTCAAGGCGGTCAGCTACCAGGTCGCTTGCTGTGATCAAAGAATCGTTCTTATCCCCCACAAACCTGGTGGTCTTATCTGCATAAAAACAATAGAGTCCCTTTGTGTTCCCGGCCCAAATCTTTCCAGTATGGTCTATTGTCAAAACATTCGCAAAATCAATTAAACTGTTATCTTTAGTTACGGGTGAAAACGTTTTCCCGTCAAACCGGGTGATTCCTAAAAATGTTGCTATTACCAGGCGATGATTACTGTCCTGTACGATCCGTGTAGCCTGCGATTGAAGTAGCCCGTTTTCGATACCGTAATTTGTAAAGTTGTATTTTTGGGTAAGGGCAACGGAAGGCCAAAACAATACACCCAAACTGAAAAATTTAAGGATTATCGATCTTGCTTTAAATAAATTAAAAACTTTGTATTTCATCTGGTTAAAAGCAAAACCGGATTTTTGCAGGCAATGTAAATTACAGACATGGAAATTTTTATAATGCTAATATACAAAGTTGTTAAAAATGTTATCATTCCCACGCAGATTGTTTGTTTAAAATGTACTGTTTACTATCTGAAAAATCAAAGAGGTATTTCAAAATGCTAATTTCCTGCATGCGGAATCAAAAAGGTTATATTCATCTATACTTATGCTACGTAATTTCTATACCCCCCGGGAGTAAAGTGATATTTATTTTTAAACAGCTTGATAAATGTGCTCGGGCATGTAAAACCAACAAGGTTAACAATTTCGTTTAATGTATAATTGGTATTTTGCAGCATATGCCTTGCATTATCAAGCCTTGCTTGTATCAAATATTGGTGAGGAGAGCAATTATATATTTGTTTAAAAGTGCGGAACAAATGAGTGGGCGATAAACAAGACTGCCGGCTAATATCCTCCAGGCTGATATCCTGATTATAATTGCTTAACATATAATCCTTGGCTACGGTTAATCTTTTAAACAATTCATTCCGCGTACTGACATTTAAAGCATCTAAGCAATTGCTTTTAGTCATTACCTCTTTATAATAAAGGCGATAAAAAAGCAGCAACGAGTGATATATATAATCATCAAGTAAAAGATCATCAGAGTTTTCGTTAAAATGATCGATCAAATGGGTTAGGTTGTATTTGATATCCCCTTTACATGGATAAATTGTTTCTAAAAATGTGTTTTGTTGTATCACCTCCCTGTCAATTGGCTCATCAAGCAAATCCTGTTCAGATGAGGAAAAACTATATTGAAAATCACGAAGGAATTTGTTAGAAAAAAAGATAGCGAAAGTATTTGCTATTGAGTCCGAATAAATGGTCCTATCGTATGCAGTGCCTTCATTTAATATCAAAAAATTACCCGGAAATACAGTTACCGTCCTTTTACCGATCTTGTATTTTTCACTTCCATTAAACACCACATGCAATGAGAGCTCATTTTTTTGATCGGTATAACTTGCTTCGGTAGTGATTTCACTATAGAGCTTATTTTGATTGTATAATACTTTAAAAGTCTTCATCAATTCGTATAATCTCTTTTCTCTAAAAAGGTGTATTTGTTGCCCCACGGGTCTGAGATTTCGAATGCTAAACCCTCGGGCACATAGTGCGGTTTATTTAAGGCGCTTAAACCTTTCGGGTTTACATTATAAAAATCCTGTAAACAGTCGCTTGTGTTTATAATCAGGTTAAAATCATTTTTGCTATTCACACCTTTACGGTTATTCGAAAAAATTTCGTAAAAATTTCCATACTTGTCGCAAAGCATCGCAATGTTCTGTTTTTTTGACATTGGATTCCCCCGGCGAACAAATCCTAATTTTTCCACTAAAAAATCCAATGCCCTTTTGGGTTCGTTCAAATAAAATGGTGTACCATTTATTACTTCACTATTCATTACAACTCCTTGTAAGGCCATAGTTCAAATTTACCTCCGGGAAACTGCGTGGGACTACCCCTAAATGGGGGAGTTTGATAATTGGTAGTTTTCACCTATTTGCCCAAAATGTTAAGCCGTATCATTACAATACTCGTTTTGGGAAATTTAATTAACTGACAATTCTGTTCGCCATGAGGTATATAATTTTACAGCCCCCATAAGTGCGACCCCATTAAGCACAGCAGACAAATAAGAACCAATCTTCTTTTTAAATAAATTCTCATGAAAAAAAAATTACTTTTAATTATAGGTTTAAGCCTGGCGATGTTCCTCCAGGCTTTCGCACAAAACCATACAGTTACTGGTACGGTTACGGCCAAAGATGACGGCCTGCCCGTTCCGGGAGTATCAGTAAAGATCAAAGGCACAAATATAGGCCTCCAAACAGCCGTTAATGGTAAGTATACCATTAGTGTACCTGTTAACGGCGTATTGGTGTTTTCTTATATAGGGTTTATAACCCAATCAGTTCCGGTCGGCTCAAATTCAGTTCTTAACGTAGCGCTCGAACCGGCGACACAGACATTGGGCGAGGTTGTGGTAACAAGTGCATTAGGCATTAAACATTCAGAAAAAGAGTTGGGTTATGCTACTACAGAGGTCACCGCCAAGCAAATTACCGCAACCGCAGCAACAAATCTTGCCAATGGTTTAACCGGCAAAGTGGCTGGTTTGGCAGTTTACGAACTGGATAACAGTGTTGATCCAAACATTGCTATTGTACTTCGTGGCAACCGGTCTTTAGAAGGTGACAATAATGCGCTGATAGTTTTAGATGGTGTTCCGATGCCCGGGGAACTTCTTAGTTCCATTAACCCTAATGATGTAGCTGATATAACTATATTAAAGGGTGCCGGTTCCGCCGCGATATATGGTTCCGAAGCATCAAATGGCGCCGTGTTGATCACAACCAAAAGAGGTTCATCTTCATCAGGCAAACCCACTATTGTATATCAAAACTCTGTACAGGTAGAAAAGATTGCTTTCTATCCCAAATTGCAAACATCTTTTGGAACTTACGGAGGCGAGGGTAATTATATAAACCCGGTTACAGGGTTTACAGAGTATGTTCCCTATGAAAACCAGGAATATGGCCCGGCCTATAACGGTCAACTTGTACAATTGGGGCCTCCGCTTGATAGCGCCAACGGCAAAAAAGATATTGTACCGTACAAACCTTACCCGGTTAGCCCTATCGATGCCTTTTTTAAAACGGGCATTACCGAACAAAATGATATTTCGTATTCACAGGGCGATGCTAAGAACAGCATTTTTATATCAGCTCAAAATGTGTACCGTACAACAGTTGTGCCAAATGATAAAAATGTAAGGGATGCATTCAGTGTAAGGGGCCACCATACGGATGGTATATTTTCCGTTGATTACTCGGCTGCATACAGTAAAACGAATATCAGTACATATATAGGCAATAACAACCCTTTGAATACCCAGTACGGCATTTCATTGCCCGGCAGCTATGTGACCACTGCAGGCGCGAACGACCTTTATTCATCTATTTTGCAGTTGCCCGCCTTTTACAATATTAAAGATTTTCAAAATCCGAACTCAGATATCGGCAGCGCAAGCAACTATCCCGATGCTTATGCCATCAACCCCTACTGGATAGTGGATGATACAAGGCGGGTTGAGCAGCGGGATGTATTGTTGGCCCAGATAAAATTAGCAGTTGAGCCTACAAAGTGGTTAGACATAAGTTACCACATTTCTGATAATTTTGGTATTGACCAGGAACGCTATACAAAAGCGGAAGTTGACTTTTCGCCTTATTCAATCAGCGATCCATTCGGCGCAGGCAGTAACCAGGCTGTATTTAAAAATGGCGTATCGCCCGGTGTTGTTTACGATGTTTATCAGTATGGCGACGGTACAAACAACAATCCCGGCTACGCAAGGCTGCAAGGCGACGCATTGATCGATCTGCACCATACGTTTTTTAAGGATTTTAAAACCGGCCTCGTTTTGGGTAACTCTATTTACCAGTTATATGATAAGTATCAAATAACCGGGAGCAACCAGTTGCTTGTAAATAATTTGTATAATATCAACACCATAGGCGGACAGCCGGTGGCCCAGGAAGCTGATTATGTTGTACGAAATATTTCATTTTTCGGTGACCTTAATATCAGCTACAAAGGTTTCCTTACCCTGGAAGGCACTTACCGGAACGAGCAGGACTCCAGGCTATCTAAAGCAGAGCGTTCATTTAATTATCCTTCCGCGAAGATATCATTTGTGCCGACTGATATAATATCGTCGTTAAAAAATAGTGACATTTTTACATACGCAAAGTTCTATGGTTCAATAAGCCAGGTAGGTAACATTAACATCGGGCCTTACCAAATTTACAATACATATGGTATAACTAATGGGTTTCCTTACGGTTCATTGGGCGGGTTAAGTGCCAGCACTACAAATTACAGCCCGACCCTAAAGCCCGAAATAACCACTGAAACCGAAGTTGGTACTGAATTGGCCTTCCTTAAAAACCGTATAGATTTTAATTTCACTTATTATAATTCGTTCGATAAAAATCAAACCGTTCCCATTTCTACTTCAATTGGTACAGGATATTCTACCTCAATATTAAATATAGGGGAAACACAATCACAAGGATATGAGTTCCAGTTAACCGGGCAGGTATTAACACAAGCGGCAAATAAGTTCGGCTGGACTCTCAGTGGCAACCTTTCTGTTAATAACTCTAAAGTAATATCGTTATTACCTGGTGTTAGCCAGTTGTTCCTGGGCGGCCTTGATTATGCAGTAGTTGGCCAGCCTTTCCCTTTGCTAAAAGGCACCGATTTTATACGCGACCCCGCAGGGCAGGTAGTGGTAGGTGCAACCGGATATCCGCAAACAGCCTCATCACTGACGACTTTTGGAAGAACAACTCCCAAATATGACTTAGGGGTAACATCCAACTGGACTTATAAGTTTGTGACTTTGGGCGCTGTGTTTGAATACCGGGGCGGCGATATAGTCTATAACGCACTCGGCAATTCACTGGCCTTTACCGGTGCATCTTACTATTCGGCCTCAAATGGCCGCCAGCGGTTTATCTATCCAAATTCAGTTATTCAAACCGGGCCAAATACTTATACGCCTAACACCGGCTTGAGTGTTCAGGATGGTAATTATGGTTTTTGGCAACTTTCGCAATTCCAAAGTACCAACAGCCCATGGGTTACCAGCGGCGCCTTCTGGAAGCTTCGGGAATTAAACCTCACCTTCAATTTAGATAAGTTTATTAAACAAACTAAATATATGAAAGGCCTTTCCGTAGCCTTAACAGGAAGGAACCTTTTTATATGGACACCTAAAGAAAACACGTATACCGACCCTGAATTTTCCGATACGCTACCAACAAGCGGCGCCAGGGGGTTTAGTGACATAAATGAATTGCCGGGGACCCGGGTGTTTGGCGGCAGTGTAAAAGTAACTTTCTAAAATTTTAAACATATAGCGATGAAAAAATATATTTCAATTATAACAGTAGTTTTTACGATCGGCATGGCCGGCTGTAAAAAGGACTATCTTGATCAGGAGGTTAATCCAAACTCTCCGTCGGTGACAACACCACAATATACTTTAGCAGGCGCGGAAGCAACATCGGCAGCAATTTTAGGGCTCGATTATCCCGAATACGGTGAATGGGGCGGTATTTGGTGCTTTAGCGGCAGCTATACGCCGGACGCTCAATTCCAGGAGTTTGCGGTTTCAATCTCTGTTCCGCCCCAACCTAACGACGCCTGGGGCGACTTATACAGCAATCTTACTAACTATAACAATTTGCAGGTAAGCTCGGCAGCTGTACCCGCCGATGCAAACTTTGAAGCAATTGCCATTATTATGAAAGCATTTGACTTTGAGCAATTGGTTGATAACTATAACAATGTGATTTATACACAGGCTTTTCAACCCTCTACAATCCTTTTCCCTGCGTATGATAGTGGCCAGTTTATTTATAATGACCTGGTAAAACAGCTGGATGCCGCGATAGCCCTAATAAGCAAAAGCGGGGCTTCAGCTACCAATCCGGGCACTTCCGATATTATTTACGGCGGTAACATGGCTAACTGGCAAATATTTGCCAATACCCTCAAATTGCGCCTGGCCATACGCCAAAGTAACTTAAGTACTAATGCTGCACAAGCAGATTTAGCCTCTACAGCGAGTATTGGTTACATAGGTGTTGCAACAGAAGCAGATTGCCAGCCCGGTTATACCAACGCTGCGGGCAAAGAAAATCCTTTTTACGCGGTATATGGATTTGACCAAAATGGCAACCCCGGGGAGGGTTATTTAACGCAAAGGTCGAATATAGTGGCATCCAACCTGATGAAAAGCCTTAACGACCCCAGGGATTCAGCTTACTATCAAATAGTCTCAGGGGCTATTACCGCCCTTCAATTGGGCAACCCGGCCAATCCGTCCAATGCGGTATCAAGCCCGCTTGGCCCCGGCTTATTAAAAAGCCCCACACAGGCATCTGTAATATTTTCAGCTTATGAATCTTTGTTTCTGCAGGCAGAGGCTGTAGCCCGGGGTTGGATACCAGGCTCCGCCAGCGCGTTTTATAATGCAGGCGTTACGGCGTCTTTCAATGCCGTTAACGCCCAGGGGTCAGTTGCTGCATACCTGGCTCAGCCAAGCGTAGCATACCCGGCATCTGGCACATTGGGGCAACAAGTTCAAGCGATAATAACTCAAAAATACATTTCGTTGAATAGCCTTTTTAACCTCGAGGCCTATAATGAATTCAGAAGAACAGGCTACCCGGTACTACCGCAAAACCCGGCTTCACAGGATCCTGCAGCAGTATCTCAAACGCTGCCTACAAGAATACCTTACCCGCTTAGCGAGCTGAATACCAACACAGCAAGCCTGACTGCGCAGGGCAACGTTAACATATTTACGTCAAAAATATTTTGGGCTAAATAAAACTTAAAAAAGATGAAAAAGATAATATATTCAATAATAACTGTACTTATAATTACGGCGGCTTTAAGCCTAAGCTCGTGCCTTAAAGACAGTAAGTATTACGTAAACCTATCGCAAGGAGCGCCATTGGTTGAATTACCACTTGAGGCACGTAACCTGGCGGGAAACCTGGTACCCGAAGCGCTGCCGATCTCATCAACACCGCAGGTTATACAGGTTGCAGTAAATTTAGCATATGCCAGTACTTTAAACACGCCGGTCACTGTTACATTGGCGCTTGATCCAACAGCGGTTACAACCTATAACCATGCCAATGGGTTGGATACCGGGGGTAACGTACCATACACTTTGCTGCCTGCTGCCGATTATTCCATTCCCAGTTACCAGGTTACAATACCTGCGGGCCAGCATTTGGTTTATCTTAATATAAATATTAATACAAGTTTGGTTGACCCTTCGGGACTCTTCATTTTACCAATAAAGATAGTTAATGGCGGAGGGCAGCAAATAAGTAATTATAATGAACTTCTTTTGGCCGTTGGGGCAAAAAATCAGTATGACGGGGTATATATTGTTACCGGTACGCTAAGTGACAATACAAGTTCTTCTATAACAGGCTCGTATCCGGAAACTGTTTACCTGGAAACTGCAAGCGCCACCGCCGATGGTTTTTACGATCCAAACATAGGCTTTGGGCATGCAATATCAACAAGTGCAGGCCCGAGCTATTACGCTTCATTCGCCCCGGTATTTACTTTTAGCGGTAGTACTATTACAGGTATTACCAATTATTACGGACAATATTCCGGGTCGCACTTACGGTCGGCGGTATTGGGCAGCGGGGTAAATAAATACACAACGGGGAGCCCTGGCCAGGCGGGTTCTGTATTCCAGGTTACGTATATTATGGACCAGGGAAATCCCGGCGTTCCGCGTACTACCTTCGTAGAAACCTTTACTTACCAGGGCCCCAGGCCATGATAGAAAATGGATAAAATAAATCAAGAGGCTGTCGCAAAAGGGCAGCCTCTTTTTTTTATTACCTTAATTTTATAATCGTACTTAATAGGTGTATGGTTGATTTCATCGAGATAATATGCTCCTGGCTGAAAAAAGGAATTACCGGTTCTCATTCAGGCATTATTGCCTGGCGCCTATTCTGTCTCAAAACAATAATACGAGTGTTCATGTTCATTTCACAACAACACACCAAATAAATTATACGTAAATATTTGATAATCAATAGTTCTATTTTTACATCCTGTTAAAAACCGGAAATAAACGTTTTGTAAAACCACAAAAATTTATGCCCATTAAGCAACAAAGCCCGTCCGTCAAATGGCGGGCAGGCTTCATCTCCTTGTGGCGAGAATGCAACGCAAAGGCCAAAAGTGGTGGCGTTCTCGTGCCCCGCTGACAAGTATGCGACATACTACACCGCTGATAACTAACAAACAATAGCATTATACACGTTTTTTGCTTTATACCTTTCTGACGCGAGGTACCACCAGCCTATTTTTTTGCCTTCGCGTTAAGGATAGTAGTGAAAAGCCCACAGCCACCATAAAATCAATAAAAAGGCCTTGATCTCATTGGGGCGAGGACTTGTAACGGAAAGCCTGACCCCTTTCTACCAAGGGGTAACGCCCAAATTATTTTAAACTACTTCATCCAAATGCCCACCGCACCCCCCTTTGTCACCCCCATGTTAAAATCACCACAATTAACACCCCAAACCCTGTGTACCGGCTTTATTACGTTAATCAAAACCCCTTTTTCATCTCATTTTCATAAAGCCCCGGTACTTTCGTTGTGTAAACGTTAGCAATATTCCCCATTTCCCCCAATTGATGAGGTTACAGCCAAAGTTTTCATCATAATATTTTTATACGGTATTTAAATTTATCAGCTTATGTTAGCTATAAAAACCTTAGCTCCAAAATCAGTTATTTTCAGGCGTGTTGTACGCCTGATGGGCAACCAGTTTGAAATTAGTGTAGTTGGCAGCGACCCGCATTGGGCCGATGAGCGTATTGATGATGCCATAGCCGAAATAAACCGTGTAGAAAAACTTTTGAGCACATTTAGCGATGATACCCCTATTAATGAAATAAACCGCAATGCCGGTATAAAACCGGTTAAAACAACAGGCGAAATATTCAGGCTTATTGACCGCTCGTTAAAAATATCTGAACTCACCCACGGTGCGTTTGATATTACTTACTATTCTGAAAAAGAGGCGGCCAGCGAAGGCAATGTTAAAACTGCTGTAAGGCAAATAAACTACCAGCACGTTGTACTTGATGCCCGGGAGCAAACCATTTTTTTGCAGGAGAAAGGCATGCGCATTGGTTTTGGCGCTAACATAAGGGGCTATGCCGCCGACAGGGCCAAATATATATTACAAATGCAGGGCGTAAGCAGCGGCGTTATAAATGCAGGCGGCGACCTGTTAACCTGGGGCGCAAACCCTGATAACGAGCCGTGGACAATTGCAACAGCAGATCCATCTCAAAAAACACTGCCCTTTGCCAATATCGAAGTTAGTAATATGGCCATTGCCACATCGGTAAATAAAGAGAAACATGCGGTGGTTATCAGCAAAAAATATGCAGGGGCCATTAACCCCCAAAAAGGATTTCCGGTGAGCGGCATTAAAAGTGTCAGTATTGTTAGCACCTGCGCCGAACTGGCCGATGCAATGGCAAGCCCGGTTATGTCAATGGGTATTAATGCGGGGCTGTACTTAATAAACCAGTTAAACCAACTGGCCTGTATTATTATAGATGACCATGATCGTATCTATACCTCAAAAGATATTAGTATAAATAATTAACATAAGTTTAATTTCACATTATTCGCCCCGGTGAATAAATAAAAGCTAAATTTAACTACTTGCCGGGCTTAAATAAGTGAGGCAGTATTAAGGTTATTAATAGTAATGTTTTAATAAACCCCAGTTATATAATTCATATCGGATTAGTGTTTTTATCATAAAACACATTTATGTAAATTGCATTTTATGATATTTTAGCGATGCTAATTAATTAAATGATTAAAGTTTAATTGAATGCTATTTGAATAGAATTTTAATATTTTCTCCTTTTCAATGATAAAGTGGTTTGCGTATATTGTAGTGTCGTTGTTATTTGCGCCATATTTATTATCCGCCGGAATAAAAAAACATCATTTTAATATTTTTTCCAATAGTTTGGAGGTAAGTTTGCCTTTGAAATATATGGTAGCTGATACCGTTATTACAAAAAATAATAAAAAACAGGAACAGGACGATAAAAAAAAGGTAAAGGAAGTAGCAAAAGCAAAAAAGCAACCCAAACCCGAAAAACTTGAACCTGCCGACAATACCGCCGGGGCAAAAACTAAACAAAAAACTAAAAGGCAGCGAAGACCCGAGGGATTGGAACGCCCGCCTGAAATACCAAGGAGAAATGGCAATTAAAAATTCAACATACAAATTATTGATTATTAATGAAATACCTTTTTGCAATACTTTTCCTGATAATTTGTAACACTGTAAATGCAGCTGCGTTAAGTCTGCGTTTGCCTTTTGACACAGTACACCATGCTTCTGCCGATACTGATACTGTGGTACGTAAGCAATCCTTATCCCTGCTGGTAAACTATGGCAGCGATATCCAGTTTTTTGGCCGCACAGGCCCGGTTAAATACCCTTACGCCAGCGGCGATGCCATTTATAATTTCAAATCAGGGGTTTTTGTTTATGGCTCAGCAGTGCAGGTTTTTGGCTATACCCCCGTTGTTGACGAAGTTGACCTGGGGGCCGGCTATTTGTACAAGTATTCAAAATCATTTACAGGCACTATTAGCTATACGCGGTTCATCTTCGCCGACGATGCTGCCGATGTAATAAAGTCTGCATCTTCAAACGATATTAATTTTAAGAATGCATACGACTGGAAATTTGCAAAATCAAGCGTTACTTTCGATTATCTTTTTGGTGATGCCAATGATTACTTTATAACACTGAACACAACGAAACACTTTGAAGCTAATTGGAGCATTTTTAATGATAATGATTATGTAACGATCGATCCCGCTATCAGCGTTATTTTTGGAACGCAAAATTTTGTGGGAAGATATTCATCAGAGCACCTCGACGGGTTAGACCGGGACAACTCCTATATACCTGGCCTTGACGTGCCACCCTCATTTTTGGATTACGATAATGGCCGGTTTAATGCCCTCAATTATAGCATTAAGCTGCCTATTGCGTACAATATGCCACATTATACTTTTGAAGCTTCATGGAAATATTCGATCCCGGTGAATGTTGAGGGCGCCCTTAAAAACAGGCACGAGATTTTTTTTAACCTCACCTTTTATTATCTATTTTTTAAATAAGATATGAACGTACTGATAATTGAAGATGAAAAGGGGCTTGCCGATGAACTGGAAATATTCCTGACCAACTATAATTATATGTGCGAGGTGTGCTTTACCGGCACTGCCGCATCCGAAAAGATAGGCGTAAACCTCTATGATTTTATTTTAATTGACCTGGGCCTACCCGACTATGATGGCCTTGAATTGCTAAAAGAAGCAAAAAAGACTAACCCCGAAGCCGTTTGTATCATATTGACTGCACGTGCCGAGGTTTATGACCGCGTAAAAGGGCTGGACCTTGGCGCTGATGATTACCTGCCCAAACCCTTTTCGTTATTGGAGCTACAAAGCAGGATGCAGGCCATAACCCGCAGAAAGTTTGGCTTAAAACAAAACCTGGTTGATCTGGGCGGCTTTTTAATAAACCTTACTGACCGTACCATCAGTTATTATAATACCGAGATCACTACGATAACAAAAAAAGAATTTGACCTGGTGGCCTATTTAATTTTGCATAAAAACCGTACGTTAACACGTTCGCAATTAAGCGAACATATTTGGGGAAGTATTATTAATGACGATTACGATTCCAATTATATCGATGCCCACATTAAAAATATCCGGAAGAAATTAAATGTACATGCCTCGCCGGATTGGCTCGAAACCGTGCGGGGCTTAGGTTATAAAATAAAAATAAACAATTGATAGAATTAAGAACCAAAGAATCAAGAACCAAGAGTCAAGAACCAAGAAAAAGAAAGAAAAGGTTTTGAGATCGCCTTAAAAGAGCAAATCGAAACCTGATTTAACTGTACAGTTCTTTTGTCCTGACTCTTGAGTCTTGGTTCTTGACTCTTGGTTGCTGGTTCTCTCATCCCAAACACTTAAGTATTTGAAACTTAAAACCAAACTTACGCTGTTTAATACCATTTCGAAACTGGTAATTGTAACCTTGTTTGTGCTGTTGTTGCCCGTCCTGATCAGGAATATTAACCAGAATTTTACCGATAATAAACTTCATAAACAAAAAAACAAGGTACTGCAGATTATAAAAGCATCCGGGATAAAAAACAACCTGTACGCCGCTTACTCCCCGCTTAAGGAAGAGTTTTACAGCCTCGACGAAGACTCATTAGATGAATCCCTTGATACCATAACCAACGAAAAACGTAAAATCGAAGGCGATACAATAGATTACCGTATACTCAGCTATAATTTTATAATTGATAAAAAGAACTACCTGCTCGAAATTGGCAAGAGTGTGGGCGCTATCGATGAAACAACAACGCCCCTGCAAAATATAGCTTTCGTGGTTTTGGTAGGTATGATATTGTTAACTATCATGGCCGACCTCGTATACAGTACTTACGTTTTAAGGCCTTTGGACCTGATTATCAAAACAAAACTAATTGCCCAAAAATTCCCAAATTTTGGCTCATATAATAAAGTAAAAACCTCAACTTCCGATTTCGAATACCTGGATATCAGTATCCATAAAATGATCGAAACCATTGAAAGTGCATTTCAAAAAGAGCGGGAGTTTATTTCAAATGCCTCGCACGAGTTGATGACGCCTATATCCATCCTGCAATCGAAGATTGAGAATATGTTTGAACGGGAGGATATTGTAGACGAGTTTAAAACGCGGCTGCTGGAGATGCAAAAAATATTGAACCGTTTAAAAAGCATAACCAAAACCCTGTTGCTGATATCGCAAATTGAAAATGAGCAATTTTTAAAAGAAGATAAAATTTCACTGAACAATTTACTCGGCGAAGTTTATGACGAGATATCGATACGCCTGCAGGATAAAAATATTAGCTACGGGGCCACCCTGCCGCAAGAATGGGTATTGGTTAATGTGAACAAGTTTTTATTATTCAACATGTTTTTCAACCTCATTAATAACGCCATAAAATATAACAACGAAAACGGCGCAATAAAAGTGGTTGCAAGCCGCGAGAGCAACAGCTTTGTGGTAAGTATAATCGATACCGGGATCGGCATCAGCGCTGAAGACATGCCTTATATTTTTAACAGGTTTAAAAAATTCAGGCAATCGCTGCAACAGGATAGTTTCGGCCTCGGGTTGCCAATCGTAAAATCAATAGCAGCCTTTCACCAGATAAAAATCGAAGTGATTTCTGAAAAAGACAAGGGAAGTACCTTTAAACTCATTTTTCCTGCTTTTCTAATTGAAATCTAATGTTACAAAAGTTGAAAATAGCACGTATAAGTATATAGATTTGCTGATGAAAGGTTACGAAACAAAAAATTAAAAATTATTAATAAATTGGAGGGGTTGGTTAAACCATTACAACACTTTTCGGTCTAATAGTTGTTTTTAAAATTATTTTAAGCCGCTTGTACTTAAAATTAAAAAAGATTGTTAATTAGTTATTCAATATATAATATGAAAAGGATTTATAAATACGCATCGGGGTTGTTTTTAACCGGGATGCTTTCGGTGTTGATGATCACTACAGCCAGCGCTCAGCGCGGTGGCAGCCACGGCGGCGGCGGCGGTTTTCACTCAAGCGGTGGGATTGGTTTCCGCGGCAGCAATGGCCTCAGTTCAGGTTTCCATGGCGCAAGCAGCTTTAGGGCTGGGGTTGGCTATAGGGCAGGTGTTGGCTATTTTGCCGGCCGGGGCTACCATGGCGGCGCATTTTACAGGCCTGGGTTTGGCTACTACGGGTATCCGCACATCGGGTTTTATTTAGGCATTTTGCCATTTGGCTATTACCCATTCTATTGGGGCTCGTCTTTATACTATTATTACGGTGGTGTTTTTTACAGCCCTTATGATAATGGTGGTTACCAGGTTACGGCCCCGCCAATAGGGGCAGGCGTTCCGAGTTTACCGGACAATGCCCAGCCAATCAAAATCGATGGTGTGCAGTACTACGAAGTTGACGGTGTTTATTATAAAGAAACCGTTGATGACAAGGGTAAAAAAATATATGTGGTTGCCGGCAGGGATGGCGTGTTAAATACAGGTGATAACGTAACAGACCCTAACGCTACTGTAGCGTATCCAAAAGTTGGCGATTTAGTAAACCAGTTACCTGACGATTGCCGCAAAGTGATTCTGAATGGTAAAAAGTATTATGTATCGCCTGATGGCATCTATTACGAAAAGGTAACCGATCCGAACGGCAACCCGGCTTATCGCATAGCAAGCCTGCCCGAAGACGACAAAGGCGCTTAATTGCCGCATAACTAATATTACTAAGCCCTCCGGATATCTCCGCGGGGCTTTTTTTATGCATATTCCTTAAAACTATTTGTTATCAATTAATTAAACATTATTTTTGGATATGATAAAAAGATCAGGAGCAATTGTTTTATCCGTACTGTACCTTGTTACAGCGATGGGCTTTGCGCTTAATCTTCATTTTTGCTGCGACCAGGTTACTTCGGTAAAGATAAATGTGCCTGTTAAAAACGGCGCCATGCTTTCGAAATGCAAATCGAAATGTTGCAGCAATAAACGTTTAGACATAAAGGTTAAAGACGCCCACCAGGGGCAATGGCAAACATTCAGGTTAAAAACCTTTTCGTTTGTAGTACCAAAACTGCCTTTCAATAATTTTTCGATAGCCCAAATTGGTTTGGCACGAAACTATTTGGACAAAACACCCCCGGAACCACCTCCCGGCAACATCAGCGCCTTTTTAAAATATCAAACTTTCCGTATCTGATCATTATTAATCAACTGCTTTTTACATGCAGTTAAAATTTAAATGTTCTATTTTTTATGATTAATTAATGATTCCAATGAAAGCACTAAAAATATTTTTGATCCTGCTATTATTAACTTCAGGTATAGCCAAAGCTCAATTTACAAAAGCCGAATTGCAGGTAAGCGGCCTAACCTGCGCACTATGCGCCAAATCAACCGAAAAATCACTACGGGCACTACCATTTATCAGCGATGTAAAACCCGACCTGATGCGCAATATATTTGTTATCACTTTTAAAAACGGTCAACCGGTAAATTTTGATGAGATCAACAAAAAAGTACAGGATGCCGGGTTCTTTGTTAATAGCCTCAAAGCCACTTTTAATTTCGATAACGTAAAGCTTGCCAATAATTATTTTAGTTATGGCGGCGACACTTTCGATGTAGTTAACGGCGCCGATAAGCCATTAAGCGGTGAGGTTGCCGTAACAATAGTTGATAAAGGGTTTGCGCCAAGGTCGGTTTCTAAAAAATACCTCGGCCAGGTAACTGCTGCGGCGCCTGCAAATTCAGGGCGTGTTTATCATGTAGCTATATAAACTTCAAAGCTATAGTTATGAAGCATTTATTAATGGCTATCGGCCTGCTGGCTGTTGCATGCCCTGTGTTTTCGCAGGAGCTATATGTAAACACGGAGCCCGCCAGCAATATGGCCACCAATTCATTAGGTATCAGGGTAGAAAACCAGGGCTTTTTTAATCCAACTTATAAAAACCGCAGTACGCTTGAAGTTATGTATGGGGCAAGCCGGCATTTAATGGTGCATGGCTCGTTGTACATGTCTGATTATTATCAGAACCAGCAGCATTTTGAAGGCGGCAGCGTTTATGCCAAATACCGTTTTTTATCTATAGATTCGGTGCAAAAGCATTTCCGCGGGGCATTTTTTGCAAAGCTGTCAAGCATCGATAACCCCATACCCAACCAGGAGATCAGCCTTGAGGGCGATAATTCAGGTTTACAAACCGGCGTAGTTTTTACGCAGCTTTTGCATAAGCTGGCTTTATCAGGCTCGATAAGTTACCTCCATGCCTGGGACAATGCCGGGGGTTATGAACTGCCCGATGGTCATGCAAAAGACGCTATAGCCTATACTTTATCGTCGGGCTACCTGACACTGCCAAAAGCTTACAAAGATTACGACCAGCTAAATGTTAACCTGTATGCCGAATTATTAGGCAAAACAAACCCCGGCTACGGCCAAAGCTACCTTGACGCGGCGCCGGCCATCCAATTGATATTTAACACCCTGGTACGGGTCGATTTTTCGTACAGGATACCGCTATACAATTCGATGATCCGCAACACAGACTATATGTACCTGGTGAGGGTGGAGTATAATTTGTTTAATTTGTAGCATTGAAAGACTTACGAAGTTTTAAAAACTTCGTAAGTCTTCGGTTTACCCCAGCCCATTCTTCTCAAAATACTTCTTAACCAGCAAATTAATAAACCGCTTTAAATACGTTTCATTTAAAAATGTATTCGACCAGTTATCAAACCGCTGGCATTGGATACCGAGGTAGAAAAAGTAAAGGCTAACACCAAGCATCGGGATGATCCGCTTTTCTTCATCACAGATTAGCGTTATACTTTCATATCCTTTTAAAAATGCTTGGGTTTTTAATTTACATTCGGTTTCGTCTTTTTCGGTACTGTTAAGCTGTAAAATGTAATAGGCAATATCATAACAAAGCATGCCGTTCCCGCAAAAGTCAAAATCAAACAGTGTGATTTCGGCCCTGTTAAAAATTGCCATGTTATCAAACCAGATATCAAGATGAACAGCGCCTTGCCGTATTTCGGCAGTATCAAACTTTCCAAATTCCCGTAACAAATATTGCTGTGCCGATAGCATAAAGTCCATTTCGGGATTGCCGGGAGGCAGAAACCTTTTTATCTGTTCAAACGAATCCGCCAAAACTACATTCGGTGTATAGGTAACCCTTTCCAGTTTCAACCCAAGGGTAACCTTGTGCATTGCAGCCATAATTTCGCCGGCTTTATAATGTAGTTCCGGTGAAAAATTGAGCAACTTTTCGCCTTTGGCAAACGTGAATAAAACTCCATACCGGATGCCTTCCGGCGCGTTTAGTTGCTGGATGTATGCACCTTCAATATTTGCTAAGGGATAAGAAACCGGGATGTTATTTTCTTTTAACAGGTTAAGCAGCTTTATTTCTTCGTTGATCTCATTTTCTGTCCTCCAGTTTAAGCTGTAAACCCTGAAAACGTATTTGTCTTCGCCGTTTGTAATAAGGTAACTATCATTAATGCCGGTTTTTAATAAACTACAGGTGGCGTTTGCAAGGTTATATTTTTCCTGCACAAAGCTGGCTAAATGTATTGGCGAAAGGGTGGAATTGGTTACAGGAAAAGGTCTCAATTGGAAATGATAAGAAATAGATCGGGTAAATTACTTATTAGAAAACTTTGTTTTCATTAAATGTGTAAGATGGCGCCAGGGTGAAACCAATTGGCGCAAACATTTTACAAATAGTGCCCTTTTAAAGAATAGGCATTTAAAATATCATTATCGAAGCTATAAATTATACGGTGTTCATAGTCAATTCGTCTTGACCATTTTCCCGATAATTCATATTTTAATGGTTCAGGTTTTCCAATTCCTTCAAAAGGAGTTTCACGAATAGATTGAAGCAAAGCTTCGATTTTTTTCTGAATACCAATATTTCCGCTTTTCTTCCAATCATTAAGTTGAGCTAAAGCTTTAGGCGTAAATACTACTTCCATAAATTATCGATATCCACCTTAACGCCTTTACCTGCCTTAAGGTCTTCATCGCCCTGTCGTATCATTTCAACAAATTCAGGGTTATATTGCGATTTCTCATCCTCAAAAGAAATCTTAAAAGCTTTCATAAATGCCTTCATGGCATCTAATTGTTCCTTACTATCAGGATGGACTATTAGTGTTTCCATAATACAAATTTAATTAAATTTGATCAAAAACCTGATTAAGCAAGTAAGATTTAAATTTCCAAAGGCTGATAAACCCTTTTGATATTAATTTCTTAAATTTTGATTAATGACAACTCAATTCATTACAAACGCTAAAGGCGAGAAAACTGCCGCGATAGTTCCTATCGGTGAATATGAAGATTTATTGCATGTGAATTTAGAATTAACCGATGAATATAAATTAATGATCGATAAGATGCTCGAAGAGGAAAATAACGGGAAAGCCGGATACGTATCATATAAATACATTAAAGATAAGTTTAAGCGTCAATGATTCTACGAATTTATTTTCAGGGTTCAGCCTGGAAATATTTTCTTATCAAACCACTCACTTAATCAACCTAATCAACTACTCACTATTCGCCAATTCAATAATTAATCCTAATTTAGTGTCGTAATTACAGTTATTACCTAAATAAACCCGTTATGCTAATTTATAAAGCTTTTTTACCAAAGGCGGCAAGGTTGTTTTGCCTGTCTGTTGCCGCATTGTTGTTTACCTTAAAAGGTTTTGGGCAGGATGGCCGTTCCGTTGTCAATTTTGATAAAGACTGGCGTTTTAACCTGGGCGATGTAAAAGATGGTGAAAAAACAAGCCTCAATGATGTCAATTGGCGCTTACTCAACCTGCCGCACGATTGGAGTATCGAAGGTAAATTCAGCAAAGATAACCCTGCCACGCCAGAAGGCGGCGCATTGCCGGGCGGCATTGGCTGGTACCGTAAAACATTTACCTTGCCTGCATCATCCAAAAACAAATTGGTTTATATTGATTTTGATGGCGTTTACCAAAAAAGCGATGTCTGGGTAAACGGTCATCACCTTGGTTTCAGGCCAAATGGATATATATCATTCAGGTATGGGCTTACGCCGTATTTGAACTTTGGCGGCGCAAATACTATTGCCGTTAAGGTTGACAATTCAGTTCAGCCAAATTCACGCTGGTATTCGGGTTCGGGTATTTATCGGAATGTTTGGCTCGTAACTACTAACAAAGTGGCAGTTGACCATTGGGGAACTTATGTTACCACACCAATTATTAACGATCGGTTTGCAACCGTTAATTTAAACATACAGCTGCGTAACTATACAGGAAAAAAACAAAGTATAAATGTTACATCTTCCATTGTAGATGCAAATGGCAAAGTGGTGTCAACGCTTGCATCGCCGTTAAAAATTAAAGATACCATCGACCAGCTAACACAAAATATTACCGTTAGGAGTCCCAAATTATGGTCGGTAAAAGTACCTTATTTATATAAAGTGGTTACCAAAGTTTCCGGCGCTGGTATAAATGATACTTACACTACCCCGCTTGGTATCCGTTACTTTAATTTTGATGCTGATAAAGGCTTTTCCCTCAACGGAAAGTACATGAAAATATTAGGTGTGTGCGATCACCACGACCTGGGCAGCCTTGGCTCTGCTATAAATACCCGCGCACTGGAGCGCCAGCTGCAAATACTGAAAGCTATGGGTTGCAATGGTATCCGTACATCGCACAATCCGCCAGCACCTGAGTTACTTGATCTTTGCGACAAAATGGGTTTCATAGTTATGGACGAGGCCTTTGATTGCTGGGAATG